>Ga0209026_1000458_pt1 | contig 31616 bp, 23 predicted proteins | sample AraplaCL_Col_mCL_FD_184262 | JGI IMG/M metagenome (GOLD analysis project Ga0209026, IMG submission 184262) | Arabidopsis root microbial communities from the University of North Carolina, USA - plate scrape CL_Col_mCL (SPAdes) (version 2) | ecosystem: Host-associated > Plants > Roots >... | reverse complement strand
CAGCAATGAGGTTTACCGCCAATAAAAATGCCGGTAAAAAGCTGCAAATTAACTTGTACATCCTTTTACCGGCATTGAATATTTATTCGAAAAATTATCTTCTGCGGCCGAACAGGCGTAACAGAGAAAGGATCAGGTTGATGAGGGTAACGTATAACGAAAGCGCACCCATTAAGGCCAGTTTATTGGTACTCTCGGTTCCGGATTCGGCTTGTGCCCCGATCTGTTTTAACATTTGCATGTAATAAGCTGTTAAGCCAATAAATACTACTGAGCCAACGAGGCCGATAATATAGCTCAAGCTATCACCACCGATCCAGAAGTTAAGGATAGATGCTGCGATTACACCTGTAACGCCGTAACGAAGCAGCGTTCCCCAGCTTGACAGATCTTGCGTAGTATAATATCCGGCGATAGCCATGCCTGCGAAAATTACTATCCCGGCCACAAATACGTTAAGTATTGACGCTGCTGTGTAAACTAAGAATACCAGGCTTAAGCTTATGCCGATGATTGCGGAGTAAGCGATAAACAGGGCTACCAGTACCGGGAACGATAGTTTATTAAAGCCGAAGTTCATCACCAGTGAAAACAGTATCGGTGAAAAAATAGCAAAGTACCCAAAGCCGGTTAAACCGCCTTGTACAGGGTCGATTATCAATTGCAGGTATTTAATATCGGTTGTAAAAAAATAGGTTGTGATGCCCGAGATGATCATGGCTACAAACATCCAGGCAAAAACACTCCCTAAAAATTTGCGTGATGCGGCCTGTTCGTCTATCTGAACTACGTTGTCGTATTTATAATTAAAATCCTTGGTTTCCATTTGTTATTAATTTACTGTATAAACGTTATTTGTATTTTTTTAGTGCAATATACCAATAAGGGTTTGATTAATTCAAACGTTTGACGAGTTGTTCTTCAACTTTTTTAAATACTTGTAAGGGCTTTAAAGTCCGCCAGCTCAGGTCGTCCAGTACCCCGCCAAAGTTGATGTAATAGTCGATGTTGTTTTGCTTAAACTCTTCGATCACATGGTCGCGGAAGTTGATGCCCGCTATCCAGCCGTCTTCCACTTCCTGGAACCACTCTTCGTAATAACAATCGTCGCTCGAATGAAAGTTGAGCACGTTTTCGCCGATGAGCACAAACTTGTTGATCCCTTCATCCATCATCAGCTCAATGATCTCGCGTTTAAGCAGCATAATGTCGTTATCGATGGCGTCGTTCCACTCGCCGATAAACTCGATGATGGTATAGCCACGGTCGTAATCAACATATAAAACTTTCAGGTAAAGCGTGTTTGAGCCGAAAGAGTCCCACTGCGGATGGAGCAGATAATTGTACACCTGCTTATCAAACTCAAACTCGTTGTATTCGGTGGCGTAAAACGGCGAGTGCTCATCTTCTGATGCCACGTAATCATCGCGCCAGCGGTAATATGGTTCTATCTCGTGCATCTGGCCCCCTCTAAATCTCCCCCTGAAGGGGAGACTTCATTTTATGCTTTTTTTTATTTAGCTAAAACTTATTCCAATCAATTTGCATATCTGCACATCTACTCATTTGCACATTATTTCCTCTGTGTGATAGGCGCATGGTCAACCGCCTGCCGTACGCTGCCATATTTTTCGAGCAGGCTGGCGGCTGTTTGCTCATCGAGCCCGGTGGCCTGCATCACCATGTTGGTGCCACGGTCTATCAGTTTGTTGTTTGATAGCTGCATATCCACCATCTTGTTGCCTTTAACGCGGCCAAGCTGGATCATCACGGCAGTGCTTAACATATTGAGTGCCAGTTTTTGCGCGGTGCCGGCCTTCATGCGGGTTGAACCGGTAACAAACTCGGGCCCGGTGACCATCTCGACGGGGTATTGCGCTACGGCAGCAACAGGGCCGCCCTCGTTACAAACAATACAACCGGTAACAACACCATGCTCGTTAGCTGCCTGCAGGCCGCCGATAACGTAGGGCGTAGTACCAGAGGCGGCTATGCCTACCACCACATCCTTATCGCAAATATTATATTCCTGCAAATCTTTCCAAGCTTGTTCGGTATCATCTTCGGCAAACTCAACGGCTTTGCGGATGGCGCCATCGCCACCGGCAATAATACCGATCACCCAATCAAACGGCACGCCGTAAGTGGGCGGGCATTCCGAAGCATCAACAACACCCAGCCGGCCACTGGTGCCCGCGCCTATATAAAACAGGCGACCGCCGCTTTTCATCCGTTCGGCAGTTATCGTAACCAGTTTTTCCAGTTGTGGGATAGCCTTTTTAACGGCATCGGCAACTGTCTGGTCTTCTTGATTAATGTTTAACAGGATCTCGTTAACCGGCATTTGTTCCAGGTTGTTATAGTGAGAATCCTTTTCGGTGACTATTTTCAATGGCGTTCTGTTATAATAAACAAAATTGCTAAAATTTACCAAATACTTAAAGCTATCAACATAAAATTATTGCCTGTAGTATGCATTGTTTAATTTCGCATATTAAAATTAATGAAAAATAACGCCATAGCTTTCTTCCGAACCCTCACCCTGTTATTTGCGGGCGCTTTAATGGGCATCTGGTTCAGTAACGAAAACCTGGGCGGGCACCGCTTTTTTTTAAACGGCGATGACAAAATACAGCGTGTGATGAAGCTGGTGCAGAGCAAATACGTAGATTCGGTGAGTATGGACAGCCTGGAAGGCCAAACCGTTAATCAGGTTTTGCAAAACCTCGACCCGCACTCGCTCTACCTTCCGCCGCAGCGGGCACAATCTATCAACGAACGTTTGGACGGCGGCTTTAACGGCGTGGGGATAGAATATGTATTGCTTAACGACACCTTATACATTAGCCAGGTATATGCCGGCGGCCCTGCAGCCAGGGCCGGACTTACCGGCGGCGACCGCGTGCTTAAACTCAACAATAAAAGCATTACCGGCATCCATTTAACCCCGGCTCAGGTGGACTCGGGCTTTCGCGGAGCAAAGAATACCGAACTGCAATTAACTGTACTACACAAAGCAGGTGGGATTGCCAAGACCATTAAGCTTAAACGGGACTACGTTGACCTGAGCAGCATCGACGCCGCTTATATGGCCGGCCCGGGTACGGGCTATATCAAGGTTAGCAAGTTTGCGGCTACTACCGACCGTGATTTTAAAACCGCCCTCACCAAACTACAGCACGAAGGCATGCAGAAACTGGTGCTCGACCTGCGGGATAACGGCGGAGGGTACCTGAGTGCCGCTACCGCCATGGCCGACGAGTTCCTCCCCAAAGGCAAGCTCATCATGTATACCAAGGGCGTGCACGAACCGCGTACCGATTACTTCTCGACCGATTCGGGTATGTACGAAAAAGGCAAGCTGGCCATCCTGATCGACGAATACTCGGCTTCGGCGAGTGAGATACTGGCCGGGGCCATGCAGGACCTTGACCGCGCCACCATCGTGGGCCGGCGCTCGTTTGGCAAGGGCCTGGTGCAGCAGCAATTTGCTTTTGGCGATGGCTCGGCCGTGAACCTCACCATTGCCCGCTACTACACGCCTTCGGGCCGCTCGATACAGAAATCGTATAAGGACGGGGTGGATAGCTACCATAACGAACTGGCCCAGCGCATGCGCAAAGGCGAGCTGTTTTCGGCCAAGAGCAATCTGGACGACAGCATCTTCCGGCTGCCCTCCAAATACCGCACCGCCAGCGGGCGCAAGGTGTTTAGCGGCGGCGGCATTATGCCCGATGTTTTTGTGCCTGCCGATACCACCGGCAATACCGACCTGCTGTACAGCCTCAACAACCACCAGCTTTTTATGGCCTTTGCCATCCAAAAAATGCAGCGCACTTTAAGCAAGTACCCCACCTTCGAATCGTTTAATACCGCCTACCGGGTTACCAACGATACCTTTACCGACTTCCTGATTTACGCCACCAAAACCCTCAAACAGTTAGATTCGGACCAGATCAAACAATCCGACAAGAAGATCCGCCTGTATATCAAAGCTATGGCCGCCCGTTTTAAATGGGGCGATGAGGGGTATTTTAAAGTAATGAACCAGGACGATGCGACGTTGAAAGCGGCGGTTGGGGTGTTGTAGTCCGAAAGTCGGGAAAGTCCGCAAGAAAGAGTTTTGGACGTTGGATTTCTGTTTTGGATATTTTATTTTTTTCTAAAGAAGTCATGCCGAACTTGTTTCGGCATCCCATCATACAGAGTCGGCTCTACAAGATTTTTGGCTTTTGAATTTTAACTTTTGAATTTTGGCTTTAAAAAGGGCGTTCCCCTTTGGGTCAGGCTGTACGCTCATACTGCGCAGGCCTTAGCCACAGGGCCTGCCCCGAACCCGTCCCACGGCCGGTATCCGCTCCCATCCTTAACGCGAACTCCCGGGTTTTTACCGGCGCAAGTTTAAGGGTTGATTGTGGGATGGATTAACTTGTGCCTAACTGTTTGGACACAAGTACGCCGCGCTCTTTGCCCGCGCTGCATACTTGCGCCAGTTCGGGGAGGATTTATTTTGTTTTTATAATATTATTCAGACAGTCTTTTTTTTAAATATAACTAAATATATTTGTCACAAGCTTTCATGCATGAATATCCAAATAATTGAAAAGTCTAACTTGAGGAATATATCTAAAATCTTATCCTCCACATGGATTAATGATTTTATCGACGAGACAAAGTCCAATAGTGCAAAAAAATTTCTAAAAACAACTCTCAAAGACTGTAATATTCACATACAAAGCAATATATTAAGAGATGCTTTAAATGAGATTTATGATAGTTTACTACTCCATTATCGTAATGAATATGTTTATAAAAACATCTTACTAAATACCTTTATTAAAGAACATTATAGATTATTTAACACTGTAATTTTAAATGAGTTTCAGATTAATAAATCCAAAGCTGATGTTGTAACAATTAACGGTAAAAACTCAGTATTTGAGATCAAAACAGAACTTGATAGCCCTTCAAGGTTGAAAACACAGGTTAGTGATTACTATAAAGCATTTGACCAGGTTTATATTGTCACTCATCATTCCTTAGCTTCTAAATATTTACCAATATTAAAAAATGATGAAGGATTAATTATTCTAAATCAAGATAACGAATATTCTACAATTAAAGAGGCTAGGCCCGTAAAAGATAATTTGTGCATTGAAACGATGATGAAATGCTTGCGTAAGCAAGAGTTTATACGCGTCAATATGAATTTATTTCATGAAATACCGCATGTGAAGGAGATTTATTTATTTAATGCAATTTTAGAACAGGCGAAGTCAATAGCCCCTATTACCTATCAGAAAGAGTTTTTATCGGCACTAAAACTGCGTAAACTCAATGAAGCTGATTTATTTTATTCAGAAAATACACCAATATCTCTTAAATATATATGTTATAGTTTGGATTTGTCTAAAAACCAGTATATTAGACTCTCTAAAAATTTAAACTATAAATTATAAGATATGTATGTCCCCTATTTAAGAGGAAAGCAAAATGAACTTATTGCTTTGCGAAACCTGTGTGCTCTGCCATTAGATAATCAATACATTTCAGTATTGATTGAACCTGTACGAAAATTAGATGCAACAATTAAAAAAACAATTAGCGCATTAAATCTTTGCCAGATTCCTGTTAATTTAGTGGTTAATCCCAAAGTGGGCAACTTGGTCTCTAGTGCTCTCCAAATACATACCTTTATTAATGATCAGATTAATTCAGGAATAAATAATATTATTCCAACATTTATCTTTGAGAGCCAAAGAGATTTGTTAATTGCTCAAACCGCGTTTAATAATCATACATACATAAGTCAAACCGGTTTCTCGTTAATTATTAATAAAAGAATACCTGACACCTCGGCTGTACAGAGTTTTTTGGCTAACTCAAACCCCAATAGTTGTTTTATAAAGAGTGATATCTCCGCGTCATATAGGCAATTGTTTCCGGCTATTTCATTAATTCACTTGAGTGATCCTTTTGTTGCACAGTCTAAAAATTCTGGGTATTTACAATCACCTACCGAGATTTTTACCGACGTACACCAGTATTATATTTCTGATGGATACAAAGGATTCTCAGATTATCTAACCATAGGAGAAGAATATAACGATAGTGGCTTTGCACCTTATGCCGTTGCAATACATTTAACATATGAAGAAACCGATGGCACAATATGGGTAGCGCATTTCGTTTCTGATTCTAATGCGGATAACAAGAATATTCCGGGTAAATTCGGTGAAGCTTTAAATAAGTTGATCCCATTCATTAATGCAAGAGGTCTAAATACTATGGCTTGCGCAGAATTCCGAAAATTACACGCAGCAGGTAACTATTGTGGGTTAGGAGAGTTGAAAAAATTATCTGTTATGCACCATATACAATTGGTACAAGAGATCCTTTAGATCTATTTAAAACTGTTTGATATTATTTTTAACTATCATGAATGCTTGGTTAAAAAACTCAATTAAGAATTTGTTGCCACTATCGCAAGAAAAAAAGGATTTTAACAAGGCGTTAAGAGAGTGGTCATTTACCGGTGAGACTATTGATTATGAAACACCGGAGGAGCTATGCCAACTGTGTGAAATGGAAGGGTTACGATACCATTTTCAAATTTCAAATGCATTACACAAAACTCTTTGGGTTGGTAGTCAATGCATAGAAAGATTTGATATTCAGGTTCTTGATGAAGAAGGCGAAGAGGTTACCAAAAAAGACAAAGAGGTTTATTTAAAAAACAAACTTCGTTATACGCATTTAAACGCGGTAATAGAAGTTCTTAGCCACGTCGATTCCCGTGATCGGCTGCAGGAGCACATCAAGAAAGATTTAGATAACTATAGTATCTCCAAATTCACTAAAGGAAAGATTGATGCACGAGTTTTAAATTACTTATTTATGAGATTTGAAGAAGAGAAGATTAGATATAATAAGCGTTTCTTCTCCATTGATATACGATCTAAATTAAATAAAGATAAACTGTTAAGCTTAACAGAGAATCAATTTAACAGAATTAAGGCATCACTGAGCCGTGGTCAAATTAATTTTTATCTAAGCGAAAAAATATAAGTCCCGTTAATTATGGATGCTATGATAGAACCTTTGTTAGACAATAGCAGGAATGCTTTTTTTGCAGCCATTGAAATTCATAACAAGCCTATATTTCCACACAGATATCAAGTTTGTACAATTATATTAATAAATGCTTGGGAGCTGCTGTTAAAAGCATATTTAGCAGGCCATAGACCAGATGTTAAGCTTCTACATGACGATGGTACCTCTAAGCAATTCGACGAATGTCTCGGCTGTGTTAAAAGCTCACTTGGTAAAGCTTTTTTAGTTGAAAGTGAAAATATAGAACGACTTTATGAATATAGATGTGAATACATCCATTTTTATAATGAAAACATAGAAACAGTACTTTATAGCCTGGTTACGAAAAGCGTTCAACTATATGGAAAATTCTTATTGACATATTTTCAACGAGATATAAGTGAAGAGATAAATTTGATCTTATTACCCATAGGTTTTAAACCACCTTTATCTCCAATTGATTTTCTTTCAAAGAATTCTACTATTAAAGATTCTTCTCTACACGTTCAAAACTTTATAAAAAAAATAATTATATCAACTCATACTCTTATAGAGTCGGGCATTGAAGAGTCAATTTTATATACGTTTAGCTTATCTGTCGTGAATGAAAATAGGATTAAGAATGCTGATATTGTAGCCGCAATTACTAAAGAATCTGGCCATGAGGCGGTTGCAATAACGAATATTCTACAAGGCGTAACTCTAAGCAATGATGAAAACGCGAAAGTGATAAGAGTTGAGGAAGATAGCCTATTCAAAACAGTCTACACTCAGACAAGTGATAAAGTTTATCAAGAGGCTAAGAGCCGATTTAAGGATTTCAAAATGAACAAGAAATACCATGAGATAATCAAAATAGCTAAAGAAAACCCCAATTTTTTTAAAATGAGATATTTGAATGTTGAAAATCAAAAAGGGGGTAAAGGTTATTTTAGCATAGCAATTTATGATGAGCTGGCCAAACATTACCAAGAAGACATTTTAGAAGTTAAACCAGCCATTAACACGCCAAATAGTTGAGTCCCTGTAGACCCCACGCTACCGCAAGTGTCCTCGGCTTGTGGTAAACTATGCGGAGTTACTCTGTATAGCATGAGACTATGGATTTACAATTGCTTTTTATCGGTATCCATGAGCTCGCCTATGCTCGGTTGCCCACGCTATCGCTCGCAATGACATAGTGAAGATGTGGCTTATTTGTAATAAATAAATCTTGTTAATTTGACCAATTTTGCGTATATTTAAGATTTAACATTACCTGTGTAATAATAAAACTTAAATATACCAACAAATGGAAACAGATGAAACAAACGATGATTATGGAAAATTAACGCATCAGCAGCAGCGCTTTTGCGATTTGTACCTTACCCATTTTAATGCTTTTAAAGCCGCAATTGAGTGCGGCTATAGCGAAAACACGAGCCGCAAAGGGGCGCTTTTGCATGTGCCTAAAATTCAGCAATATTTAAAGGAACGGATGGCGGAACGCAGCCAGCGGCTGGAGATCACGCATGATATGATCTTGCGGGAACTTTCGAAAATAGCTTTTAGCAATATGGGTAATTATTATGACGAGTATGGCTGCCTGAAACGGATGAACGAATTGACCGTGGACGAAAAGGGAGTCATTGCTTATTATGATATTGTGGAGATACAGGACGGCGATGGTTACCGGGTGGGGCAGCAGAGCCGTATTAAGCTGCATAATAAGATGAGCGCGCTGGATAAGATTGCACGACATTTGAATTTTTACGGGACTTTGGGGGTGGAGAAGCAGGAAGCAAGAGGCATGAAGCAGGAAGCTTTTTTGGAGGAAGAAGAGGAAAGTGGAAAAGACGGTTTGTTGGTGACAACACCAACAAAGGCGGCGGACGTTGATTTTGAAGGCGCAGAGGACACACCCCTAACCCCTCTCGAGAGGGGAAATCGCTTTGAGAGGGATGTGGTGATAGTTGACAAAAGCATAAATAACCTGCCGATGGATTACCCGGTGGAAGATTTTGAGCTGGAGGGGATTGACTTGAAAACGCAGATGGCGTTGGAGGGGGTGAATGTTAGCCCGGGGAGTTTGTTTGAACCGGAAGAGAGTCCGATGTCCGAAAGTCGGCAAGTCCGGAAGATAGAATTTGAAGAGAGTCCGAAGTCCGAAGGCGCAAAGGACACACCCCTAACCTCCCGAAATATCGGGACAAGCTCTCTCGAGAGGGGAACTGAAAACGTGGAAAATATTCTTACAATTTCCCCCCTGGCTGGTTCATTGGTTCATCAGTTTATTGGTTCATTAGTACCTGATGGCGAAGAAAGCACCCGGCAGAACGCGTTAAGGATGGGAGCGGATACCGGCCCTTCGTCGGGCTCAGGGCAGGCTCCTGTGGCTAAGGCCTGTGCAGTATGAGCGTACAGCCTGGGCCGCAGGCAACGCCCTTGTCAGTAGCAAGTAGTTAGTATCAAGTAGCAAGACAAAAACGGAAATTATACTTGATAATGATTAGCAAGTAGCTGTTATCAACCGGCGAAACCAAAATATCGGATAAAATACTTGATACCTGATACTTGCGACTTGATACTATACGCCCTACTTCTGCCTGAAGAAGATCTGTACCGGTACACCTGAGAAATCGAAGTTTTCGCGGAGCTTGTTTTCGATAAAACGGTAATAGGGTTCTTTGATGTATTGGGGCAGGTTACAAAAAAACGCGAACATGGGCGCGATGCCGTTGATCTGGGTGATGTACTTGATCTTAACGTATTTGCCCTTAACAGCCGGCGGCGGGAAGGCCTCGATGATGGGCAGCATTACTTCGTTGAGTTTGGAGGTCGGGATCTTTTTGTTGCGGTTTTCGTACACTTTATTGGCCGCTTCGATGGCTTTAAAAATGCGCTGCTTCTCCATCACCGAAGTGAATACGATGGGCACATCGGTAAAAGGCGCTATCTTTTGGTGGATCATCTCCTCAAAAACCTTGGTGGTTTTGTTGTTCTTTTCGATGAGGTCCCATTTGTTGACCACGATAACGAGGCCTTTTTTGTTCTTTTCGGCCAGGTGGAAGATGTTGATATCCTGGCTTTCGATACCTTCAACAGCGTCGATCATCAGGATTACGATGTCGGATTCTTCGATGGCCTTGATGGTGCGCATGACCGAGTAAAACTCGATGTTCTCTTTCACCTTGGTTTTTTTGCGCAGCCCGGCGGTATCAACCAGCATAAAATCGTGCCCGAACTGGTTGTAGTGGATATGGATGGAGTCGCGGGTGGTGCCGGCGATAGGGGTTACAATGTTACGATCATGCCCCAGCAGGGTATTGATGAACGACGATTTACCCACGTTGGGCCTGCCGGCGATGGTAAACTTAGGCAGAGTGTTAGGCTCAAGCACCTCATCGTCGAAGGTTTTAACCACTTCGTCGAGCAGTTCGCCCGTACCCGAGCCTGTCATGGATGAGATGGTGTAGATCTCGCCCAGGCCGAAGCTGTAAAATTCGGTGGCGTCGGTTTGCTGGGAGTTGTTATCCACCTTGTTCACGACAACAAACACCGGCTTTTTACTGCGGCGCAGGATAACGGCGATCTCATCGTCGAGGTCGGTAATACCGGTGGTCACATCCACCAAAAACAACACCACGGTAGCTTCTTCGATGGCGATAACCACCTGCTCGCGGATAGCGGCTTCGAACACGTCAACCGAGTTGGCTACATAGCCGCCGGTATCGATCACGGTAAAATCGTGGCCGGTCCACTCGGAAACGCCGTAATGCCTGTCGCGGGTAACGCCGCTAAAATCGTCGACAATGGCTTTACGCGCCTCGATCAAACGGTTAAATAAGGTTGATTTACCCACGTTAGGGCGGCCTACTATAGCTACTATGTTGCTCATTTTTTTGAGTTGTGTGTTGCCGGTTATCTGTTGTCAGTTACAAAGGTAAGCTAACCAGTATGCGGCGTGTCTATTTTGAGTTGTCTGTTGCGGTTGTCTGCTGTCCAGTGCAAAGGTAAAAACTCACAACTGATAATTCGCAACTGACAACTAATCCTCGTACCCAAATTTTTTCAGGTAATTTTTTTTACTGCGCCAGTCGGGTATCACTTTCACAAACATTTCGAGGAAGACCTTGGTTTGAAAAAATTCTTCCATGTCTTTACGGGCATAAGTGCCTACTTTTTTAAGCATACTGCCTGCCGGGCCTATCAAAATGTTCTTTTGCGAATCGCGCTCCACGATAATTTCGGCGCTGATGCGGTATATTTTTTGCTCCTCTTTAAAGGCGGTGATGATCACTTCGGTGCTGTAAGGTATTTCCTTTTCGTACAGCTTAAATATCTTTTCGCGGATGATCTCGGAGGCGAAGAAGCGGTCGTTACGATCGGTTAAAAAGTCCTTTTCGTAATAAGCCGGGTGCTCGGGGATGCTCTCCAGAACCAGGTCCATCACGGCTTTCACGTTATGATCGTGCAGGGCGGATATGGCGAAAATAGCTTTAGGCTTTAGCGCCTCTTCCCAATAGGCGATCTTTTGCTTTACGGTTTCCTCGTCGCTTTTATCGATCTTGTTGATCAGTACTACCAGCGGCGCCAGGCTGCCTTTCAGTTTTTCGGTCACGTCGGTTTCGTCGTAGCGCTCGTTGATGTCGGTCACAAACAGCACCACATCGGCATCCACCAGCGAACCTGATACCTGGTGCATCATAGTTTCCTGCAAAGCATAGTGCGGTTTGATGATGCCAGGCGTATCGCTGAACACGATCTGATAGTCGGGCTCGTTTACAATACCCAATATCCGGTGGCGCGTAGTTTGCGCTTTTGGTGTGATGATGGACATTTTTTCGCCCACAAGCGCGTTCATGAGCGTTGATTTACCCGCGTTAGGTTTACCAATTATACTTACAAAACCTGCCTTATGACCCATTGAAAAAATATTTTGTTATTTATTTGGACTGCAAAGAAACGAATTATATCTTTGCAGTCCAATAAAACGGAAGACATTTCGCTTTTTCTATTATTGGAAAGCTTATTTTGGAGTAATGATCCAGCCAACAAATAAGTAAAATATAGTGCGGGATGGAGCAGTTGGTAGCTCGTCGGGCTCATAACCCGAAGGTCGTAGGTTCGAGTCCTGCTCCCGCTACCGAACGAGACAAATCGAACAGGGGTATAGCAAAATCAGCTATATCCCTTTCTTTTTTTAAGGTAACTTGCTTGAAATGACCAATGTACAGAAGCAACAAATTCACACACGCTCGGTTCGACACCTATCAGTTTCTTTGTTGTATAAAACACACGAGGGAAAGAGCATATTTTGTATGGGTTGTTTGGCGGTGTAGTCGGCAAGGCTTTTTCACGTTGTATGTCCGGTGCTATTCATTCAAAATTCTTATTTTTCTTATTACAAATTTGATTGAGAATATGGCAAATTAGCCAATCATTAACGATAGTTGGCAAATTATGGGCATGGTCAGAAAATTGCCCCAATCTGTTTATCGAAAGAATGAATAGGATAGAGGCTTAGTGCTTATTCAGATAACCTTTTCTTGATGGGCATAAAAACAACTTGATCAGCCTCGCGTAAATTGCTTTTAGTTTTTAAGATCAATCGACCTGGCAATTTGGGTTACTAAAATTATTTTATTTTAATTTGTATTGTCAGAAACCTGTCTGGTATCTTGATAAACTTAACCAATAAATATAAACTATTCCTGGATGCCCGAAAATTTATCTGATTTAACGGATATAATAAATGCTATAGCTATAGATGATAGCTATGTCGCTTATAAGAAGTTATTTGGATTACTTTTCCCATCCATAAAACGCTTTGCTTACAGTTTATTAAAATCGCCCCAACTGGCCGAGGAAGTTGCATCAGATGTAATGATCACTTTATGGCGAAAGCGAAAAGCCATCCCCTCCGTCAGCAATATCAAAGCATACTCTTTTACTATTGCTAAAAATCTTTCGCTGAATATCTTAAAAAACAGTTCAGGCGGTAAGATCATTTCGCTGGATGATATTTCAATTAATCTGCAGATCGACAATACTACCCCCGAGTGGATATTGATCAATGATGAATTGCGCAAAAGTCTGAACGATGCTATCAATGAACTGCCTACGCAATGTAAGATCATTTTCAAACTGGTTAAACAAGATGGGCTGAGTTATAAGGATGTTGCCGAAATTCTGGATGTGTCCGTAAAAACCGTCGATGCTCAGCTTGTCATTGCCAACAGACGCCTGTCTGTTTCCATCAGGAAGGAATTTAACCTGGCCCCGATCAAAAAAAATTAAATTTCTTTTAGGGAGTTTTTCTTTTTCTGTTGTCATCTGCTTAAACCATTATAGACTCATCATTGATGGAGCACAAGCGGGTTATCCAATTATTGACCAGAAAACTGGCTGGCGAAGCCACCCAAAAGGAAATTGAAGAACTGAATCAGCTGATGACGCTTTTTCCTGAAGCCTTATATTATGAAGAGACGCTTAAACAGATCGCCTTTAAAAACGAACTGCCGGAAGAAGTTGATATAGACCAGGCTTTTAACCTGCACGAACATCGCTACGGCCACGAGTTTGAAGACTATAAAGAACATCAGCCAGGCCCCCAAAAAAGCTTTATTAAACGCTGGCTTATAGCGGCGTCGTTTTTAATAACATGTGGTTTTGCTTCTTATTACCTCATCCACAATAATTTATTGCGCCGAAAAAATGATGTTTCGTACAACCCCACTACAGAAATCGTGTGTGGCAAACGGATGCGAAAAAAAATTATTTTGCCCGATGGTACCAGTGTATGGCTCAATACAAACAGCAAAATACAGTATGACGATGCCATGTTGTATCAAGACCATCGGGATGTAAGGCTTTACGGCGAAGCTTTTTTTGATGTAGCCAGGGATAAAAAGCACCCTTTTGTGATTCATACTCAAAAAGTAACCATCAAGGTTTTAGGTACGGCATTTAACGTAAAGGCTTATCCGGGCGATCACGTTACAGAAACGACCCTGATAAGGGGACTGATAGAATTATCGCTTAACAACGACCCACAGCAACGCATTTTACTCAGACCGAAAGAAAAACTTGCCTTAAGGGAAGATATTTCGCCAAAACATATGGATGAAAGCGATAACGCTCAAATTCATAACAAAATGGTTATCGAAAACATCGAACCTATTGAAATATCGAACAAGGATTATTTTGAAGAAACTTCGTGGGTGCAAAACAAGCTGGTTTTTAAAGATGAGTCTTTTAAGGAACTGGCGCCCAGGTTGGAGAAATGGTATAACGTCACCTTCCAGATCAACAATAAAGCAGCCGAAGACTATCGGTTTACCGGTATTCTTGAAAATGAAACCGTAACCCAGGCACTATCTGAAATGCAAATAATAAGACCATTTAAATTTAAAATAACCGCCAATGACAAAGTAATCATTAATTAAAAAAGCGGATTGCAATAAAAAGCGGGAAATACGCCAATATTCCCCGCCGTATTATCGATCCATTAAATCAGCAACGGGATGTTGCTGACAACTAACCGATTGTTTAATTACTAACACTGTAAAATTATGAAAAAAGAAATACTTCATGATCAAGTATTTTCTGTGCACCGTTACCGAAAACTTTTATTGATGCTTAACTGGATTTTTGCCCTAGCTTTTCTGTTTTGCCTGGATGTATCCGCAAGCAGTTATTCACAAAATGTGAAGGTCAGTCTTAATCTCAAAGATGTCTCCCTGAAAAAGGCGATCTACACCCTTGAGCAAAAAGGAAAAACCCGCTTTTTATACAGCGAGCAACTGTTGCCGCAAGACAGGCAAATTACGCTTAACGTTAACGACGTTCTTTTGCTGGATGTATTAAATACGATGCTCGAAAATACCAATCTCGATTATCGGGTAACCGATGACGGACTGGTGGTTATAGCTCCTAAAGGTGCTGTGATCAAAAACATCAGGGTAAAGGGTAAAGTGGTTGATAATAATGGCGAATCGTTACCGGGTGTAAGCATAAAAGTGCTTGGCACTGGTACCGGTACCGTAACCGATGCAAAGGGGCAATACGAAATATCGGTTCCCGAGGGGGCTTCCCTGATATTTTCGTATATCGGCTTTGTTTCGCAAACCGTGCCGGTCGGCACCGCAACAGAGATCAATATAACACTAAAAGTGGACGAGGCGCGCCAGAAGTTGAACGAAGTAGTGGTAGTGGGATATGGAACTCAGCGTAAAAGCGATCTTACCGGCTCTGTTGCTTCCCTAAGCGGGAAAGACCTCGATAAAACGCCGGTAATAGGGGCCGATCAGATGCTGCAGGGCAGGATAAGCGGTTTGCAGTTAACACAGTCTGACGGGCAACCGGGCAGCCCTACATCTATCCGCATACGCGGTACTAACTCCATCAACTCGGGCAATGAGCCTTTATACGTGGTTGATGGCTTTGCTGGCGTTGGCAACCTCACCTCTATCAACCCAAGTGATATACAATCTATCGAGGTTTTAAAAGATGCGTCAGCGACAGCTATATATGGTAGTCGCGGCGCCAATGGCGTAATACTGATTACTACCAAAAAGGGAAAGGCAGGACAGCAGACCATAAACTTTGACGCTTATAGCGGGTTGCAGCATATAGCGCATAAAATTCCCCTGATGGATGCCACACAATTTGGCCGGTATTTAAACGAGTATTATACCGAATATAATGCAGCAAATCCAAGTACCGCCAAAGCCCTGCCTTATACCGACGCGCAGATTGCAGGATTTGGTACCGGTACCGACTGGCAAGACGCATTATACCGCACAGCGCCTATACAAAATTACCAGCTTAGTTTTGGCGGAGGTAGCAATGAATCCCGTTACTACCTCAGTTTAAACCATTTTGATCAGGACGGTATCATGAAAGGTACTGGTTTCAGGCGCGAATTGGTTCGTTTAAACCTGGACAGGAATATCGGTAAGAAAATAAAAATGGGATTTTCTTCACAGATATCATACAATGTTCAGGCGGTCGATCCAACAATAACCGGCGTTGGATACGGTGCCGCCGGCGGAGCCTTAAGCATGAGCCCTATTGTACCCGTAACCGATAACACCGGAGCATATACATTTGCAAACGCCCCGAGTGCTTATGTTGGTACTTATGGTAATCCCGTTGCCGGCGTGGAGTTGGCTACCGACCAGATTACCAATGCGCGTGGACTTATCAATACCTATGGTGAATACGAATTTATTAAAGGGTTTAAACTAAAAAGCAGCATTGGTATTGACTATAACAACGCCGGCGAAAAATCATACCTGCCTACCACTATTTACATCGGGCAGCAAACCAGCGGAGCAGCTTACTCATCCAATAGTGTGAGCTATAGCTGGTTAAATGAGAATACTTTATCTTATAGTAAGGTATTTAACAAAATACACGCTATTGATGTTATAGTTGGTTTTTCGTTGCAGGAGTTTAAAACCAAGGCATTCAGCACCGCCGCACAGGGCTTTTTTACCGATAACCTGGGTACCGATAATTTAGCCTTAGGCGCCAATGTTTTAACACCTCAGTCCAATACCTATAAAAATACCATTGCGTCATATTTTGGCCGGGTTAATTACCGGTTGATGGAAAAGTATCTGTTTACTTTTACCATGCGTTCTGACGGATCTTCACGTTTCGGTCTCACTTCAAAATGGGGTTATTTCCCGTCGGGAGCATTTGCCTGGAGGGCATCCGAGGAAGATTTTATTAAAAACATCAAGCAGATATCCGATTTGAAGGTCAGACTTAGCTATGGTGTTACCGGTAACCAGGAAATAGGCTCTTATCAGTCATTATCTCAATATGCCATTAACAGCTACTCGTTAGGCACTACGCCATCGCGTGTGGTAGGTGTGGCGCCTAATAATATCTCTAACCCCAATCTAAGCTGGGAATCTACCGCTTCGTTTGATTTAGGTACCGATTTTGGATTGTTTAATAACCGCATCTCCATAACTGCCGATTATTACCGCAAAACAACCAGCAATCTGTTGCTTAATTTTTCTATACCTCAATCGTCTGGCTATTCAAATATTCTGCTTAACGCAGGCAAGGTACAGAATAGCGGGTTCGAGATCGCTTTAACCACAAGAAATGTTGAAGCAAAAAATTTCAGCTGGACATCAACCATTAACTATGCCACTAATGCGAACAAAGTGTTGGATATGAACGGAACCAACAATATCCTGGTAGGCACCACTGGTTCATACATTGTAACCAATGGTCTTGCACCTTCTATCCTACGTATAGGTCAGCCAATTGGATCGTTTTATGGTTATCACTTTGATGGTATTTACCAAACACAGGCACAAATTACCGCTGCCGGTATATCAGGCGTAGTACCCGGCGATGCTATTATTCGTGATGTGGACGGAAATAAGATAATTAATGGGAACGACCGTGAGATCATCGGGCAGGCGGCGCCCAAATTTATTTACAGTATAAATAACACGCTGTCATACAAAAATTTCGATCTCTCCATTTTTGTTCAGGGGGTAGATGGCAATAAGATCCTCAATCTTACCAAATACGCGCACAGCGGCGGTACCTCAGCAAACGAGTATACTTATATGGCCGATGCCTGGAATGGCCCTGGAAGCAGCAATACCGTTCCGAGAGTTTTCAGTTCATCCATACATAATGCCGGCGTGGTAGATAACTATCTGGAAGATGGAAGTTATTTAAGGTTGCAAACAGTGTCGTTAGCATACAACGTACCGGTTTCTCAAAAATCACGGGTATTCAAAAGCTCAACGGTTTATTTTACGGTTCAAAACCTGTATACGTTCACAAAATATACTGGCTATAATCCCGAAATAAACAGCTATGGCGCTCAAAACCTCAATGCGGGTACACAGAATCTAAACCCCGGCAGTCAGAACTTAAACCTCGGGGCAGATGTTAATTCGTATCCGCCGTCAAGAACCCTTTTGCTGGGAGTAAAATTAGGATTTTAAACAACACTCATATTTAATATCAAATTATGAAAATAAAAATTTTAATGGCCGGTGTGATAGTTGCACTCTGCCTTGCATCGTGTAAAAAGTTCCTTACCGAGCAGCCATATAGCTTTTTAACACCCACAAACTTTTATAAAAACAAAGGAGATGCAATTGCGGCACTAAACGGCGTTTTTAGCACCATGCAGCCCCAAACGTTTTATCAGCGCACAGTTTATACGGTGTCTGATAATGCTTCCGATCTGATGTATGCGGCGCCTGGTTCCTCAACCGATAGGAACTCGCTTACCGACCATACGTTTGCGTCCGTCAACGGTGAGATAGGCAACTGGTATATTAATAACTATAAAATGATCAAGAATGCGAACGATGTTATTAAATATGTCCCCCCAATTTCAATGGATCAGACGGATAAGGCAAATATCGTTGGCAATGCCTTGTTTTTACGTGCTTTAGGTTATTTTAATCTGATGACAGCTTTTGGGCAGGTGCCGCTTATCACCGAGCCTGTTACCGCTGCCGACCCTAATCTGTATCCTAAAAAAGCTTCAATTGCGGCAATTTACGACCAGATCGTTTCCGATCTCCAGTATGCCGAAGCCAATTGTTATGCCGAAAAGAATATCGTGGCCGGCGATAAGGGAAGAGTATCTTCTGGCGCGGCATCTGCATTATTGGCAAAGGTATTATTAACCCGCGCAAAGTCAACCGCTGCTAAAGCTACCGATAGCCAGGATGCCCTAACTGAATGTAATAAAGTAATTGGCGATACAGGCTCGTACGGCTTGCTAAGCAATTATGCTGATATATTCAGCTCGGATAATAAATATAACAAGGAAATAGTTTTTGCGGTACGTTTTGGTGCTGCACCCAATGTTGGCAATATTATATTACGTATGTTTTACCCAACGGTGTTAGGTGGATACGGCTCGTTTTTTATCCAGAACAATTTCTTTAACAATGGCTTTCCATCAGGCGCAAGGGACATACGCAAAACCTACAGTGTATCTAATCAGGCCGTTGATAGCAAAGGGGTAACACAAGCCGTAACTCCGTTTTGCTACAAATTTAAAGATAGCCAGTGGCACCAGGATAATAACTCCAGGAGCGATTGGTTTGTGTTGCGCCTGGCCGAAGTTTACCTGCTTCAATCAGAAGCGTTAAATAACATAAATCCGGCCGACCCCAATAAGTTTAACGGGATCAACACCATAAGAGCCCGGGCAGGACTCAATCTGCCGACAGATCAGTTTAACCTGACCAATACGCCAACATCTGATAATTTTGTGGATGTTTTACTGGCCGAGCGTGCGCGCGAACTTTGCGGAGAGGGACAGCGCCGTTGGGATCTGCTGCGTTTTGGAAAATTAAAATCGGCTATGGCTGCTGTAGGCGTTACGGTAGACGATAACCATTTGTTGTTCCCTATACCGCAGTCGGAGCAGGATGTAAACCCTAATTTAAGATAGTATTTTTATCCGGCGAACGATCGCAAAAAAGCTTCAGTCCCCTTTATCAAAAGGGGACTTTTGCAAAGATGAGCATCGAGGGCCTTAATCTATTTTATCGGAGAAAGAGCTTTCACGCTTAAGATCGATTTCGCATCCTCCAAAAAGTTCGACATTTGGCGCGTTCCCGTTACCTGAACAGGACAAAGCCCTGATAGTCGAACTTTCAAGGCTTTTTTAGTTTGATCAAATTGCAAGCGTTATTCACGATTTGCAAGTTTCTGATAATCAATACTTATTTGTTCGAATCCTGTTTGGTTGCCCATTTTATTAATAGGGTAATTAAAAATATTACATTTTCATGCCATGCATATTTTCCTGCTTCTTGCCGAGCTGACTCAATGCTGCTTTGAACCCTTTCGCTAACTCCAACGCTGGGCCCATACCCAGGTAATGCAAAAATATCATGTGTGGCGTATCGCCCAGCATGTGGTTATGCACGGCAACGACTTCAATGTTATTTGCCCGCAGGGTCTTGATGATGGTGTTTACTTCGGCGTCCAACATTGCCACATCCCCAGCGATATGCGCTTTTTCCATTGAGCCGGTAAAGGCAGCCCAGGTGTTAAGGCCAATATTGGGCGTCATTTCCGCACCCATTGCGATGACCTGTAAGTCGGCCCGGCCAATTGTGTATTTGATGGCCGTGCCGTTAATTGCAGCATCATAACCAATGATTTTATTTAATGCATCCACATCAAAAATATCCTTGCCTGTTTTGGCAGGCGGCGGCCCGGCAGGCGGTTGGTTTTGCGGGGCGATCTTTGTTGAGGCAATCGTTTTGGCGTATTTCTTTGCCAATTCTTCCGGAGTACCCATGCCATGTACGTGCATGTAAAAAATGCGCGGTTCTTCATAGAAGAAATGGTTGTGGATAGCGCCAACGTCCAATCCGGCCTCTTGCGCTGCGCTAATAAGCGTATTTACTTCGTCTTGCAATAACACACAATCGCTCATCAATACGGCGGATTTACCGTCAAGCGTACGTTTGATGGAAACCCACCCACCAAAGCCGAATGAAATTGGTACAGGTTCACCTCTCAAAGTAACTTTCAGGTCATTACGTGGCAACGGTATGGTGTACGTTGCTTCAGCCTCTTTATAGCTGCCTTTTTTGCCAATTGCGGCTTCTATTGCGGCGATCTCCGCCGGAGTTAATGGCGGTGTATTGCCCGGAGCGATAGCCGCCAAACCGATAACAGGTTTTGAACCAATCAAGCCTGTTCCCGCTAAAACTGCGGCAACTTTCAATACACTTCTTCTGTTCATTGTTTTCATGTTGGTTGTGTTGTTATTTAGATGCAATTTATAAAAAGCTTTTTATCAATACGCCTAAAACGGCCGCAACGGCAATCAGTTGAGGTTCCTGTATCTTCTTTACGTAGACCAAAGCCAAAATGCTGCCTGATGCAATAAGGGCGGTAGGAATATCAATGATCGAACGCAAGGCGATAATGATGACTGAACCTACCAGCGCACCGATCACGGCAGCGGTAATGCCATCGACGAATGCTTTAATGCTTGCGTTCTTGGCAATCCTTTTAAAATATGGGGCTAAGATTACCGTAAAAAGGAAGCATGGTAGGAACGTTGCCAACGCCGCTACTACAGCACCGGGAAATCCGGCCACCAGATAGCCGATAAAGCCAACCGTAATCACAACCGGGCCGGGCGTAATCATCGCAACAGCTACTGCATCTACAAATTGGTTTTCGTTGAGCCAGTGGTAATCGTTTACAATGCCCGCGTGTAGAAAAGGCACGATTGCCAAACCACTGCCAAACACGAATGTACCCGCTTTTAGGAAAAACAAACCAATCTCCTCCAAAAGGTCGTTTGAATACTTCCAAAACCCGATTCCGGCCAACAACAGCACTGACAAGGCAGGGGGTTTTTTCAGCCAAAGCGGCGGGGCTTTAATCAGCATATAAAGCAAACCGCAACCGACAAACAATAAAATTTGTTCTTGTTGTGTCACCACTGTAATTATGATTGCCGATAGGTAGAACAACCACAACAGCCAATTGGCTTTAATGGCCTGTAGGTTCAACTTACCGACTGATTTCAAGGTGAGCTTATACGCGCTAATGGAAATAATACCAATTACCGCAGCCCCGACGCCGTAGAACACCTCCCGCATCCATGCCAGTCCGCTATAGAGCTGGTAGATTATCCCCAATAGAACAACCATAATAAAAGAAGGCAAGACAAAAGCCAAACCCGTAAGTGTTGCGCCTAACAACCCATAATGCACAAAGCCTATATAGATGCCTAATTGCGCAGCGAGTGGACCGGGTGCTAACTGTGCCAAAGCCAACCCTTCCTTGTATTCTTCTTCTGTTAGCCAACCTCTTTGTTCCACCAAATCACGGTGCATATAACCCACCAAAGCGACAGGGCCGCCAAAACCCCACGTCCCCAACTTTAAAAAGTAAAGCGTTAATTCCCTAAGTGTGTATTTCTTTTCTCCATCACCAGAAAGCAATTCCATACGGGCAATATTAGCCAGTATGCAAACCGTAAAATAGAACGCGCTTAACTAATTTGTATTCTTTTTACCTTGCAGGAGAGTTTTTTTGTAGTCTAACGGATTGTAGCCCGTTTGCTTTTTAAAGGTGCGGTTAAAATGGCTCTGGTCGGAAAAGCCTGTGAGATAAGCGATCTCCGTCAATGAATAATGGCTTTCCGTCATCAACTGGATTGCCTTTTCAATGCGGAGCTTGCGCATATATTCACCGAAACTCAAATTGTCAAAGTATTTGGAAAACTCCCGCGAAAGATATGTGGGGTTGATTTCCAGTTCTTCGGATGCTTGTTGCAGGCTAAGGGTCATATTGGTATCGAGCTGATCTTGTATCATGTCTTTCAGCGTTTCTGCCCATGCAGGTGTTTTTTTGCCTTTCTCTGCTTTTAAGTATTGATGGTAAACTTGGAGTAACAGTTGTTCCGCCGCACCCCCTTGCGTATGTTTCAACTTATATAAATGGGTAGCCCAACTGTACAAACCGTCATAAATAATCATACCTAATCCCAAAAGTTCTTGGTCGTCTTTGATATTGTATGATAGGCCCGAAAAAATCGCTTCCAGCCCGGCAGAGGGTGGCGCAAAATCGTGTCGGTCGGTATCTGCACCGCGAACAATCGCCGCGATGCGGTCGAGCGCTGCATCTTTCAGGCCGTGCTTTTTAATGAAATAGTCGAAAGTACAACGATCTTCGTAATGGCTATATTCAACGCCGGGCATATCAAAAGGGATTGCCCCTAATTCGGCGGCTTTATCCATGACCTCTTTGTAAGGCACGTAAATGATCTCACTATCAGGGTCAATGAATCGCCGAATTAGCCATGGGCAGGCAATCCGGTCGATTTTTGGGTGCTCGCGTGTAATCCATTTCATAGCTGATAGCAATGGTTCTTGAAAACCAAAGCTATAAAACAATTACAATGTTGTAAACCTGTTAAATGTAATTACTGTTGCAGGATTTAGAAAGAATGGAGTTTTCGCATAGTTGTCATGTCCTCCAAAAAGTTCGACATTTGGCGCGTTCCTGCTACCGAATCAAGATGAGAGGCCCTTAGAGATAATCTAAGGGCCTTTGTCGTTTATGATTAGTTCTAAAATTGTGTTTTGAAGGTACAAGTCGGGGTACACAAACAAAAAGTCAAAAGGTACGCCTGAAACAATCCTTTAACATCACGCTATACGTAATTATACCATGGTCCGTAAAAGAAATTAACTTCACGGCTCCATGCACTGGCCCAATTATGGCGGTCAGTTAACTCCCTGTCCCGGTAAGTTTGGAAATCGCAATGCCTGGTAATAGTTCAGGTCATGTTCAGGCCTGACATATCCCTGGGGTATAGGCTGTTTTGAAAAAGTTTGAAAATAGAGTACGCAGGCGTCTCTCCAACGCACGGCTTCATCGTACTGAATAGCCATTAGTTGTTTCACTTCGTTAAAACGTTCACGATCTACATATGGCTCAAGCGAATTCCATACCCTTTGCATGTGTTTTACCGAATCGGCTCCCGTGTAATAATGATGAACCATCTCTTCCCAAAGCGTTTTTCCCGAGCGCATTTTATAGTTCCATGCAAGGTGATGGAACCAGAGCAGATATTCATCAGGGCAAGTTTTCAGGTTTTCGAAATACGTGTGTACTTCAGGCGAATACTGGCCCAAAGCATTGCTTCCGGTGTGGGTCCTGTCAAATCCAACACCGCCGGTGTCCGCTTTATGATAGTAGACCGCTGTCCAGTCTGCCCGTGGCATATTATCCGTCCAGGGCCCTGGCCCATAATGGCCGTTAGCGCCCATAATATGGTGTAAGCCTAATGGAGTCATGTAGTTTACCGTGTTTTCGCGCGATTGCAGCATTTCTTGCTTCATCGGGGCAACAAAGCGGCTGTCGTTTGTAAAAGTCATGCGCAGCCAATCATCGGCAATATTCGTGGCGGTTTCCTGCGGGTTCCATGCCAGCCGGCCAAAACAATACCAATTGGCTTGCGCAAAAGGGTGGCCGCACCAATTGAGATCAGTACCAATATTGGCTACACCAGCCATCCCGGTAATCAGTTTAGAATTATATTTACCTTCCAATATCCGCGCCACGGTACTGTTTTTACCTTGCGCATAAGTATCGGCATTAAGGCATTCTTTAAACAAGGGAGCCTCGTAAACCAGGTGAGTTGAAAAACCAAGATATTCCTGGGTAAGCTGTACTTCCAGCATTACCGGGGTATTAGGCAGCGCACCAAATAAGGGATGAAAAGCCTCTCGTGGCTGAAAATCTATCGGCCCGTTTTTTACCTGGATGATCACGTTACTATTAAATTTGCCATCTAACGGTTTAAACTCGTTATAAGCCTGCTTTGCGCGATCATCAGGCACCTTGTCATCATACACAAACGCGCGCCACATTACTATGCCCTTATGCGGAGCTAAAGCGCTGGCCAGCATATTGGCGCCATCGGAGTGGCTGCGTCCATAAGCTTGCGGGCCTGGTTGGCCCTCCGAATTTGCCTTGACCAAAAATCCGCCAAAATCGGGTATGTATTGGTATATCTCATCCACCTTGTCCCTCCACCATTTTTTTACATCATCATTTAGCGGATCGGCAGTTTTCAGGCCACCTAATTCAACCGGGCTGCTAAATTTTACGGATAGATATACTTTGATACCATATGGGCGAAAAGCATCGGCAAGTGCTTTTACTTTGATCAGGTACGCTGGCGTAAGCATTTGGATACTGGCGTTAACATTATTAAGTACCGAACCATTTATCCCCACGGATGCATTGGCCCGGGCATAATCCAGGTAACGCGGATCGATGTACCCCGGGAGTTTGTGCCAGTTCCAGATAGAAAAGCCTGCGTAACCGCGCTCAACGGTGCGCGTAATATTATCCCAATGATCGAGTACCCTGTACATCGTTTTAGGATAGTCAACAATATTTAAAGCCGAAATCGAACGGTCTGTTTGCAACGATCTTAATAAGCGAAATGTGCCATATAATATGCCCAAATCGGTATTTGCAGTAACAATTACGGTTAAATGGCCTGCCTGGTTAACCGTTTTAATAATATACCCTTCTGTTCCAATTTCTGCAGCTGCGCTGTCTGTGATGAATTTTTTTAACAAACCTATTTTATCCATCGTCGCAATAACCAATCCGCTTTGTACGATAGAGCCCGGCTGCGGTGTGGTGGCAATAAGACCGGCTAACCCGGTAAGTAATTCGGCTTTAGCCACAATTAAACGGTCCGAACCCGTCGGGAAGAAAAAACGGTTTAAGCTCCGTTGATACTGAATTTTTAACCGGGCATCGGTTACCGGCCGATAACGTAGCCAAAGGTCATAGTCATTCCCGGCCATCAAAAACTGGCTGTGCAAAAGCATAACCAACGCAATTAATGTTGTTAAACGTAATTTCATAAAAACGGGTATTAAATAACAAACAGGTCTTTAAATCATTGCATTTCGTCTATGCAATCGATTGTAAATATACTAAGCTTTTTATTATCTTTATCAGGAAAACCTCCGTATCTACAAAACCAGTTATCTAATAATGATATTAGCGCAGATGACATCGTTGCGGATAGTTCGCTCTATTTTAAATGAAATCGATTCCGGTTCAAATATGATCAATTATAAAAAACTCTTTTTGCCCATAGCCATATTGTGTTGCTGGCTGGCACATGTCACCACATACGCTCAATCGCAGGGCAACGGAAATGGGGCATTCGCTACAGGTAAATACCGTAACTTGTTTAAAGAACAAGGGCATGCCAACAAGGAGATCGCGAAAAAGATTGAAACGGCCTATCAACAACTATTCTTCGGCGATCCGGAAACTCAAGCCATTTATTTTCCTGCCGGGCGAAATGAGCAGGGCAACCTGGCCTACATTAGTGATGTTCCGCACAACGATATCCGTACCGAAGGCATGTCGTACGGAATGATGATAGCCGTACAATTGAATAAAAAGGCGGTGTTCGACGCATTGTGGAACTACGCAATTACCTATATGTATATTTCGTATAAAGATCATCCCTCCGAAGGATACTTTTCATGGTCGTTAAAAAGGAATGGTGAGGCGAACGAAGAAACGCCGGCTCCCGACGGTGAAGAATATTTTGTAACCGCACTATATTTTGCATCGGGCCGCTGGGGTAATGGCGCAGGGATCTATAATTACCATCAATGGGCCGACCGGATACTAACAACCATGCGTCACCATCCCGTTAAAACCGGGATGACAAAATTTGGCCAGCGGAGCATCGGGCCCATGGTGAACGAAGGTCACAAGATGATTTGTTTTGTTCCGGGGATTGACCGTAATAATTTCTCAGACCCTTCTTATCACCTTCCTCATTTTTACGAGTTATGGTCGAGATGGGGACCCGCTGAAGACCGATCATTCTGGCAGGCCGCCGCCGATACCAGCCGGGTATTTTTTATTAAATCAACCAATGCTGTAACGGGGCTTGCACCCGATTATGCGAATTTTGACGGAACGCCCCATGTTTCACGCAGGGGGGGCCATGCACAGGATTTTTCATTTGACTCCTGGCGAACGGCAGGCAATTGGTCGGTTGATTGGCTATGGTTCGGTAAAGCGCCGCAGGAACACGTTTTGAGCGACCGCATACAGGGCTTTTTTGCATCGAAAGGTATGGCTCAATACGGCTGCCAGTATACCCTCGACGGACAAACCATGTTAGATGCCAGGCATGCGAGTGGGTTGATTGCAACAAATGCGGTTGCAAGCCTAGCCGCAACCAAACCTATCGCAAACGAATTTATCGCTGCACTATGGAACGCACCTGTCCCCCAGGTTTTAGTTGAACGTTATTATGATGGCCTGCTGTACCTAATGAGCTTACTGCATTGTAGCGGAAATTACAGGATATACGCCCCTAAATGATTGATAAAACTCTGATCACTCAAAACGTATCCAGTCGAGTTCTACAGGATTTCCATCTTTTAAAACAATAAACAGATCGTGAATACCTTGTGGAGTTTTATTTATTATCCCTTTTGAAAATGCCCATGTACCGCTCCTATTAACTTTCACACGACCGATCAACGAACCGTCTATCTTGTCTGCATGTATTTCAATAACGCCGACGCCTTTCGATGCGCTTTTTAGTATGATATTTTTTAATGCTTTTTTATCGAAATCGACCTTGTTATACCGCACCCAGGCATTGCTTTTATTGAGTTGTACTTTCCATCCCAGCATCCGGTTAAGGGTATCTATATAGTCAATAGTTGCACCGGCTTTATCGACGTCGCTGTAACGGTCAATTTGTATTTCTTTATTTGCCGATGTAATACCAATACCCCTTAAGGTGGGGGTTACCTTAATTATAGTACCGTTCGCATCAAAAAAGAGACTGTCCGCTCTTATGGACCTGGCCTTGTCAAAGTGCGGCGAAAGATCATCATTGTGATAAAATAACAGCCATTGGTTTTTAAATTCGATTATCGATTGGTGATTTGTCCAACAACCGCTGGCTGATTCGTCCATAATAACACCACCAAATTTGAACGGCCCCATTGGGGTTTCGCCTATAGCGTATTCTAACCGTTCGATCTTGTTTGCCACATGCGGATAGGTAAGGTAATAGACGCCTTTCCGTGCGAACAGGTAGGGCCCTTCTTTAAGTCCCTTATCCGGAAGCCCGTCAAGTATTTTTGGCTCCGAGGCCAGCTCAAACATGTTTTCTTTCAACTTAGCTACATAAATATTGCCCTGTGCCCAATACAAATACGCCTGGCCATCTTTATCAATAAATACATTCGGGTCAATACCATGTACGCCTTTAATCGGCTGTAGTTGCGGGGTAAATGGCCCGTAGGGTTTGTCGCTCACGGCTACACCAACAGTAAAGCCCTTACCGTTTATTCCATCGGCTTTTGCGTTTGTTGGAAAATACAAGTAATACTTGCCGTTGCGAAATATACAGTCGGGAGCCCACATACTATAAGCGGTGGGATCGGCCCAGGGAACTGTATTTTGGCTGATTATTACGCCATGATCTGTCCAGTCACTTAAGTTCGACGACGAAAAAACGTGATAATCTTCCATACAAAACCATCCGATACGGCCATGACCTGGCGTGGCCAGAATATCATGAGATGGGTATATGTATACCTTGCCTTCAAATACACGTGCCGATGGGTCAGCGCTAAACTGATCCATGATTAAAGGATTTTGTGCGCTTGCTTTAACCGCAATCAGGCAGCCCGCAAACAATAACCGCATTATAAGTTTCATAGTTAATCTCTGTTGCTAATTCAACTTCTATTTTGCTCTAAACCAGTCGAAACTAACATAAACATCCGCCCCTAAAGTTTGCACGGGAGCTTTAAACTGAGCCGTTAATGGCTTGCAGTTCGCAAACTTATTATCAAAGTAAAGCAATCGATTGCGTAATATCAATAAAGCGCTGACATATTAAATTGTTATTACAGGTTTGACTTGTTTCCTCCTATCTGAAACAGTGCAATCTGCGGTGTAATATTCAATAATATAGTGCCAAGTAATTCTCTTCTAATTTACTTTAACAGACGATCCCGCGGCATTCCCTGATGGCATGTGTACCTCATAACTTTTTGCGCCAATTTTTAAATTGATCAGTGCTTCCAGTCGTGTTTGGTCGGATACCCACAACGGTTTGCCGCCGCCGTGATAGATAAGAATGCAGGGCTTATCCGTTCGTAATGTTTCATTAGCGATATTAATACTACCGGGTCTATAAAAAACAACCATGGTGATTTCTCTTACCCTGATGGCTTGGATATCGGCGGTGTTCGCCAGGATATTTGCGTTTTTGGCAAACTCACCGTTTTGTACCTCCTTTAAACTTATCCCGGGCTTTACCAGGTATACATACTTGTTGTTTTTAGTATGTTCAATATAGAGGGTTAACAATGAATCTGCCACCTGCTTATGTCCGGATGCGTTGTCAACATCATACCAATCGCCTTTACGAAATTCAACTTTAGTTTTAACCGGTTCGTTTTGATCCGGGAAGAAATAGCCCGTGCTGTCCTGCCAAAGGTATTGTTGCCCGGTATTGCTTTTACCCCCAATAAGCCGGGTGCCTTTATAAAACCGTTGGTTAACTGTTGTAACCAAATGTTCAGTGTTCGGAGCCTCAATACCCGCTCCCAGGGCAATCATCATGTCGCCGGTAAAAAAGTAACTTTTAAAGGCCTTAATGTTAAGCCGGTCGTAATACATGGCACTAATGCCGTTCACCCCGTCCGAGACCTGCCCTACAAAATTCGAATGGTTTGCCGATGATGTAGCTTGTTTCGAATCCGCGGCTATACTCGTATCACTCGTAGTACCGGGCAGCATGCTCCAGTTCCATAAAGGCTCAATGTTTTTATATTCTTTACCTGTACGTTGTATTAATGCTACACCATCATTTAAAAAAGCTCCTTTTAAATTCTCAGTATTGATAGATTCTATCCTTTTCACAATATACCCGTTGGTTTTTACGCTCATCATGTAATTATTTTTACTCAACGATACCATATAGTCGCTGCACCAAAAACTTCTGTTCCCGCTAAATCTGCACAATGCCCTGTTTGGATAATTAAACCCATCAAGTTGATACTGGCAATTGTTTTGCTGATCTATCGAACTGATCAGATTAAAATCGTCCAGTAAATTATCCCCTCGTTTTATGCCGCTATTTTCGCGTAGTTGTCTTCCAACCGCGGTAATATCCATACTTCCTTTGTATACGGTCCATTTCAGCCCCCTGGCGCAATAATCAAAAAGTATCTGTTGTTTTTCCTTTTCAAAAGCTAGCGGGGTATTGGCAGTAACCGTCATCCAAAAAAGCAGGCTGTTAACAAAATGTAAACCATAATTACCAAACTGCATCATCTTTCCATGCTGTTGAAACGAATAATCGGGTTGTATGCCTTCGCCTAACGAAACTTGTATAACTGTTTGCATACGAAGAATGACATAAGCCAATGCGGTATAATCCCGATGAATTATCGCTACCCTTGCTTCATTGTCTAACTGCCATATCAGGTTTTGTCCGGTAGCCTTATAAACCGGTATCCGGCTAACGATGGTGTTATTCAAAAAATCCACCTCGTCAGGCTTGGCTTTATCATCCAGCATCAGTACAATGCTCGAAAAGGCAAAAGGGATATTGATATTATTTTGCCACCAGTTTTCGCACTTAAAATCGTGCCTGATCCAAAAGGCCAGCGCTTTGTGTATTGCCGAAAGGTAGGCCGGATCGTTATTTTTGTGATAAGCCTTGCATAGTAACATAACACGGTACAGGTGCCACGAAGGCAACCACGATCCCCTCATTTGCGATTGATAGTTGATATCTTTCCAGCTACCGTCGCTGGTTAATGAGTTAAAATACCCTGTTGCATCTGTTTTGTATTTAATATCATCGGTAAGCCGGTAGCTTTGTTCGGTTGCATAGGCTGTGTCCGATAGCAGCAGTTGTCTGCAATAATCATGGATATGATTGATGGTGGCTTTTCCCTCAGGTTGCTGCGCGCAGGCTAAAAATGGGATACATGTGGCCAACACCAGGTAAAAAATAATGGTTCTCATTCTTTATATTCTATAACTGTTTAGCCAAAAGTATATGGCAGGCTTAATTAAAAATTAATAAACAGTTAACCGGTCATCATTCTGCTTAGTTTTATTCAATAACAGCCCGAAAGAGAATCTGATAACAGTTACGGTTAATCATTTTTTAATGGGTAATTAATTACCAACTGTTTATTTGGCATATCTATCTAATTATAAACCGGTATATGGAAAATTCTTATGGAAAACAATGCAACCTCATTAATATAAAAACAGTAATATATATTGCAGGCATATTGGTCTGTTTGTTCAATACTACTGCACTTGCACAGGATAGACCAACCGCTCCAGCATCCGCTATAAACTGGCCGCGGTTTTTAAGCCGTAACGATATGGTTTGGAAAAATAAGTTGCCCGATAGTTGGGACCGCGGGATTTTTTTAGGCAATGGTTGTTTAGGCACTATTTTCTGGGTTAACGAAAAAGGGGCCTTTAATTTTGAAGTATCCAGGGGCGATTTGTACGACCATCGGAATGTATTGGCAAAAAACACCACACTTTACAATACCGAGCGCCTCCCGAACGGCCACTTTGAGCTTTTGTTGGGAAAAGACAAGCCCAAAGGACAAATGCGGCTTGACCTGTGGAACGCGGAAGCGACCGGACAAATTCGATGCGACGGAAATGATTATTCGATTAGTTGTTTTACGGCTGCCGATAGAAATGTGATCATACTCGAAGTAACCGGCGATACCGGTCAGCAACTGCAATGGTTTCCGGATACTGCCAGATCTACCCGTAAAAGCCCGCCAAAAGGTTATCAACCTTATCCTGTACAGGTATTGCAACATATTAAAGATATCACAGTAAGCGTACAGGATATGCCCGAAGATATCATCTATCACACCGATGGTAAAGGCCCCGGCCAATATGCAACAGCCTGGTTAAAGCAGGTAAAT
>Ga0209026_1000456_pt1 | contig 32369 bp, 30 predicted proteins | sample AraplaCL_Col_mCL_FD_184262 | JGI IMG/M metagenome (GOLD analysis project Ga0209026, IMG submission 184262) | Arabidopsis root microbial communities from the University of North Carolina, USA - plate scrape CL_Col_mCL (SPAdes) (version 2) | ecosystem: Host-associated > Plants > Roots >... | reverse complement strand
AGCGCCGCAGGCAATGTTCACGTTAACGCGCGGCCAGTCCTCTACGCAGAACCACCTCACCAGAACTACAAAAACGTGGGGATATGTCAGGGTTTGCACCCCAACCTACGAATACGCCGCAAAAAACGCTTCCTCACGCCACCTTCGACACCAACAACTCCTCCACCCGTATCGGCAAATCCCTAACCCGCACACCTGTCGCGTGATAAACCCCATTGGCGATCGCCGCCGCAATCCCCGCCAAGCCAATCTCGCCAATTCCCCGCGCGCCCATCGCATTGAAGCGCGTATCGGGATAATCCAGAAACTCCACGTCCATCTGCGGCGGCATGTCCGCGTGGCTGGTCATGATGTAGTCGGCCAGGTTGCTGTTCACCACCTTGCCGTTGCGTGCGTCGTACAAGGCTTCCTCGAACATCGCCATGCCGATGCCCATCACCACCGCGCCTTCGATCTGGTTGCGGCCGGTGAGGGGATTGATGATGCGGCCGGCGTCGATCACCGTGACGGTGCGCGTGACGCGCAGGCGTGCCAAGTGAGGTTGCCATGCCACCTCGGCGAAGTGCGCGCCGAAGGAATGAGTGGAATATTCCTTTTGCTTCTGGCCGAACGTCGCCTTGGCCTTGCCGTGGCCTTCCACTTGCGCGGCGCGCGCCTGGTCAAGGATGTCGCGGAAATGCCGGCCCGCATCGGGGCTTTGATCCTTGCGGTGCACCTTGCCTTCGCTGAAGGCGAGCTGCTTGGCGTCCACGCCTTTGAAGTGTTCGTCGTCCATGGCGAGCTTGATCAATTGCTCGCCGGCTTGTCCGACCGCTTCGATGAGCGCCGGCACCATGGAAGCGGTAGCCATCGAGCCGCCGGACCATGGACCTGGCGGAAGATTGCTGTCGCCGATGACGACGTTCACCGCATCGATGTCGACACCGGTAAGGCCCGCCACCATTTGCGCGATGACGGTATAGGTGCCGGTGCCGATGTCCTGCGTGCCGCTGGCCACGCGTACGCTGCCGTTGTTGAGCAGGGTGATTTTCGCCTCGGCGTTGAAGCGCTCGGCCATCCAGGTGCAGGCGGCGACGCCCCAACCGAGCACGCTGTCGCCGTCGCGCATGGAGCCGACGGCCGGATTGCGGCGCGACCAGCCGAACAGTTCGGCGCCGCGCGTGAGGCATTCGGGCAGGTGGCGGGACGAGAAGGGAATGTTTTTCATCTCGTCCCTGGTCGGCTCGTTCTTCAGGCGCAGTTCGATCGGATCCATGTGCAGCGCGATCGCCAGTTCGTCCATCGCCGATTCCAAGGCGAAGGAGCCGGGCACCTTGCCGGGGCCGCGCATCGAGGTGCCGACGCCGACGTTGCGTTCGGCGTATGCGCCGGTGACGCGCAGGTTGGGCGTGCTGTAGAGAAAGCCGGTGGCTTCGCCGCAGTCTTCCTGATAATCGGAGCCCGGTGAGCGATGGTCGATGTAGTCGTGCTGCAGCGAGACGAGACGGCCGTCTTTTTCCGCGGCGATGCGCAACCGTTGTTGCGTATGCGGACGATGGCCGACGTTGTGGAACATCATCTGCCGCGATAACACCACTTTCACCGGGCGATGCAGATCGCGCGCGGCTGAAGCCGCCAGCAGGGCCTGCGGCCATGGCCACAGCTTGCCGCCGAAGCCGGTGCCGAGGAATTCGGTGATCACGCGTACATTGTCGGTCGGCACGCCCAGCATCTGCGCCATCACCGAGCGGTAATTCATGATCGCTTGCGTGGTTTCGTAGAGCGTGAACTGCGTGCCGTCCCACAACGCCACGCTGGCATGCAGTTCGATCGGGTTATGCGTTTCGGTGGGCGTGCTGTAGGTTTCGTCGATCTTCACCGGCGCGCGCGCGTAGGCACCGTCGGGATCGCCGCGTTCGGTCTGCGTTTCGGGCGATTTTTCCGCGTTCAGCCTGGTGGAAACGGAAGGTGCCTGCACGTCGGTATAGGTCACCTTGACCGCATTGGCGGCCGCCAGCGCATGGGCGTAGGTATCGGCGACGACAAACGCCACGTACTGGCCGTAGTAGCGGATCTGGTCGTCCTCCAGCGGCGGGCGCTTCTCGTCGATCATCGCCTTGCTGGCCTTGGATACCTGATGGAACGTGCCGATGTTTTCGTGCGTATAGATTTTTTGCACGCCCGGCATGCGCGCGGCCGCGGTGCTGTCGATGCTGGCGATGCGTCCGTTGGCGATGGTGGCGCATACCGGTACGCCCCAGAGCATGTCCGGCAAGGCGAAGTCGGAGCTGTAGCGCGCGGTGCCGCTTACCTTCAGCGGTCCGTCGATGCGCTTGTGCGCACGGCCGACGACGGGCAGGGTGGTGAGGTTGTCGCTTTGCGCCATGACGATTCCTCAAGCGGTGACCTGGGTGAGCGCATGCACCAGGCAGCGCCGGGCCAGTTCCAGCTTGAAGCCGTTCTGGCTTTGCGGCCTGGCGTTGGCCAGCAGCACCTGCGCGGCGTGCTCGAACAAGGCCGGCGAAGGCGCCTGCCCGGTGAGCACGCGCTCTGCTTCGTGCGAACGCCAGGGGCGCGTGGCGATGCCGCCCATAGCGATGCGTGCGCTGGCGATCTTTCCGTCCTGCATGGTTGCGACCGCCGCCGCGGACACAAGCGCGAACTCGTAGGAAGCGCGGTCGCGCAGCTTCAGATAGTGCGAGCGTGCGCCGGCTTGCGGTCTGGGCAGCAGCACATGCGTGATCAGGTCGCCGGGTTCCATCACGGTTTCCACCTGCGGCGTGTCGCCCGGCAGCAGGAAGAATTCATCGATGGGTACGCTGCGCTCGCCTTTGCGTCCCTGGATCACGATGGTGGCTTCCAACGCGGTCAGCGCCACATTCATGTCGGAAGGGTTGGTGGCGATGCAATGCGGGCTAACACCGAGTATCGCCAGGTTGCGGTTGTAGCCCTCGATGGCCGGGCAGCCGCTGCCGGGCTCGCGCTTGTTGCATGCGCTGGCGGCATCGCGAAAGTACACACAGCGCGTGCGTTGCAGCAGATTGCCGCCGGTGGTGGCCATGTTGCGCAACTGGCCGGATGCGCCCGCCAGCAAGGCCTGCGACAGCACCGCATAGTTGCGTTCCACTTCCGGCAGCACGGCAAGATCGGCATTGCGCACCAGCGCGCCGATCTTGAGGCGGCCGTCCGCCGTGTTTTCCACCCTGTCCAGTGGCAGGTGGTTGATGTCGACGACTTGCGCGGGACGCTCCACGTCCAGCTTCATCAGGTCGATCAGCGTGGTGCCGCCGGCCACGTAGCGCACCTGCGCGCCTTGCTGGGCGGTGGATGCGTGCGTGCCGGCCTGGATCGCCTGCTGGATGTCGTTTGCGCGGGAAAATGCGAAGGGCTGCATGTCGAACCTCGCTCAGCCGCGCCGTACCTGCTTGATGGCGGCCAGAATGTTGCGATAGGCGCCGCAGCGGCAGATGTTGCCGCTCATCGCTTCGCGCAACGCCGCATCGGAGTCGCCCCATTTCTCCTTCAGCACGGCCACCGCGGACATGATCTGGCCGGGCGTGCAGTAGCCGCACTGGTAACCATCGTGATCGACGAAGGCCTGTTGCATCGGATGCAACGCGCCCGGCTGGCCGAGGCCTTCGATGGTGGTGACCTCGTCGCCATCGTGCATCACGGCCAGGCTCAGGCACGCGTTCACGCGGCGGCCGTTGACGTGCACGGTGCACGCACCGCACTGGCCGTGATCGCAACCTTTCTTGGTGCCGGTGAGTTGCAATTCGTCGCGCAAGGCATCCAGCAAACTGATGCGATTGTCGACGGTGAGCTCCCGCGGCCTGCCGTTGACGACCATGGTCACGTGCGTGCGCATGTCCTCATGGCGAGGCGATTTTTCATGCGCCTCGCCATGCACGGCGCTTGCGTGGGCGCTGGGCCATCTGAATCCGGAAGCCATGCCAGTGATCCCGATCATCTGCAGAAAATTTCGGCGGCTGAATGCAGGCTCCGGTGGATCGGTAGGATGCTCAGGCATGCCGCTTTCCCTCGCTGCGAAGGTGCCCGCGATTCAACCGTACGCGCGGTTAGCGTGATGTGCAGGGCAGGCAATGGCTTGATCAGTGTTGTTTGGCATCCCTGGACGTGTCCGTGCGCTGTCCGCGGATGTCCGCGGACGCAGCCGCTTGTGCCTGCGATGAGAGCCGGCGGGATCGGTATTCGACGGAAGGCCGCCGTGCATCGGCGTTCGCGGGACACAGCTGCATGGTGCAAGGCATGGCTCGCTTTATGCAACGCCCGCTGCAACTGGCTTGCAATTCGTCCGTGTGATACGCAGATCCCGCTTACGCATTCAACGCGTGCAACTTCGGGAGGCGGCGACGCCTTTCGACCGCATGCCGTGGGAGCTGCAAAACTTCGTCACCGATTTCCTGCGTTGCCATGGCTGCGAAGTCACTCGCCACAACCAGCAGGTGATCGCGGCCGCGATCGAGGCGCGCGTGCGGCGCCGACCGGCGTGCCATGCGTATTTGAATGCGTGGCTGGAGGAGGAAATTTTGTTTGAGTAATCCGTGCGCACGCGCAGGTTTATTCCCTCTCCCCGCCGGGGAGAGGGCCAGGGTGAGGGGACACGGCTTGCAGGACATTGCAGAAGTGCGGGAGTGCTGCTTTTGAGCGTTCACGCCCGGACCAGCATCGGGCGAGGGTGGCCCTCACCCCAGCCCTCTCCCCGAGGGGGAGAGGGCGTTCAATCAGGTGGCTTACATGCCCAGCACGCTTTCCGCCTTGGTATACGGCAGGTTGTGCGCCTGCGCCACCGGCTCGCACGTGACCTTGCCTTCGAACACGTTGAGGCCGTTGCGCAGATGCACGTCTTGCTGCAGCGCCTTCTGCCAGCCGTGGTTGGCCAGCGCCAGCGTGAACGGCAGGGTGACGTTGTTGAGCGCGAAGGTGGAGGTGCGCGCGACGGCGCCCGGCATGTTGGCCACGCAGTAATGCACCACGCCGTCCACCACATAAGTGGGATCGGAATGCGTGGTGGCGTGCGAGGTTTCCACGCAGCCGCCCTGGTCGATGGCGACGTCCACGATCACCGAACCCGGCTTCATCGTGCGCACCATGTCGCGCGTCACCAGCTTGGGCGCCGCGGCGCCCGGCACCAGCACGGTGCCGATCAAGAGGTCGGCACGGCGCACCAGTTCCTCGATCGCCGAGCGGGTGGAGAACACGGTGGAGATCGAGGTGCCGAACTGCGTGGCCAGGCGCTTGAGCGCCTCGGCCGAGCGGTCCACCACGGTCACCTTCGCGCCCATGCCCACCGCGATGCTGGCCGCATGCGAACCGGACACGCCGCCGCCGAGAATCACCACTTCGGCCGCCGCCACGCCCGGCACGCCGCCGAGCAGCACGCCGCGTCCGCCCTGGGCTTTTTCCAGCGCATGCGCGCCCACTTGCGGCGCCAACCGGCCGGCCACTTCGGACATCGGCGTCAGCAGCGGCAGCGAGCCGTTCGACGCGGTGACGGTTTCATAGGCGATGCAGATGGCGCCGGAATCGATCAGGTCGCGGGTCTGCTCGGCATCGGGCGCCAGGTGCAGGTAGGTGAAAAGAATCTGGCCCTTGCGCAGCTTCTTGCGCTCCACCGCCAGCGGCTCCTTCACCTTCACGATCATGTCGGCGTCGGCAAAGATCTGGTCGGCGCTGTCGACGATGGTGGCGCCGGCGGCAACGTAATCGGCATCGGACAGCCCTGCGCCCACGCCGGCGTCCTTCTGCACCATCACCTGATGGCCGTGATGTACCAGTTCCTGCACGGACGAGGGGACCAGGCCCACCCGATATTCATGGTTCTTGATCTCTTTCGGTACACCGATGCGCATGACTGGTTCTCTCGACAGATGGGAGGAAAAGGTGGCTGCGCCCGCCTTCCGTAACCGGCGCGGCGCGCAGTATGATCGAGGTGTTGCGCAATTTCTCGCTCATTACGGCCGTGGTATGGCCAATTTTTCGCATTGGCTGCGAAGAATTGGCCAAAAGACAGAATCTATGACGAATCCTTTTCCGCCCCTGGACGAACGCGACCGCGCCATCCTCCGGCTGCTGCAGGAAGACGGTCGCCTGGCCAATGCCGAGCTGGCCCAGCGGATCAATCTTTCCCCCTCCGCCTGCCTGCGCCGGGTGAAGCTGCTGGAGGAACGGGGCCTGATCTCCCGCTACGTGATGTTGCTGGACGAAAAGGCTGCCGGCCTGTCAGGCACCGCCTTCGTGCTGGTGACGCTGGACCAGCAGGGCCGCGCCGCGCTCGACGCCTTCGAGCTGGCGATCCAGAAACATCCGGAAGTCACCGAGTGCTGTCTGCTGGCCGGCGCGGCCGACTACATGGTGCGCGTGGCGTATGCCGACTCCGCGGATTTCGAGCGCATCCATACCGAGATCCTTACCCAGTTGCCGGGCGTGGTGCGCGTGCAGTCGACGCTGGCCTTGCGCACGGTGAAGCGCACCACCGCATTGCCGGTGTAACGCTAGACTTTCAAGCACACGCTTCTGATGGGCATCCACGCATGGCACGCGACCCAGGACTCGAAGAGCTGTTGAACGAAGAGCTGCAGGATGAGCGCGGCATCACCGGCAAAGCCATGTTCGGCGGCTGGGCATGGCTGTTGAACGGCAACCTGCTGTGCGGCGCACGCAAGGACGGTTTGCTCGTGCGGCTGGGCAAGGACAATGACGCCTGGGCGCTGAAGACGCGCGGCGTGGTGCCGATGATCATGGGCGAGCGCCCCATGCATGGCTGGGTGCGCGCGGCGCCCGAAGCCTATGGCGACGATGCGTTACGTCGGAAGCTGCTGGATGCGGCGCTTGCATTCGTCCGTTCGCTGCCCGAGAAGTAGCTCGCGCGCAACGTCACGGTGCCGAATTCAACAGCGGCGTCACCACTTGATCCAGGCGTTGCTGCGTCCACGCCGGCCGCTTGTCCTTCCAGCCGTTGTCGACCAGCCTGCCATCGCGATCGATGGTAAAGTTCACCGGCAGATGCCAGATGCGTCCGTAGCCGGGCACATGCGGATCGCCCAGCAGGCCGACCGGAAAACGCAACGTACCGGCGACCTTGCGCACCTGGTCGAGATTGTCCGGCCCGTCGAGGCTGAAACCGAGCACCACCAGTCCATCCTTGGCGTGTTGGTTGGCGTAGCGCGAGAGCAACGGAAGCTCGTCGCGGCACGGATCGCACCAGGTGGCCCAGAACGTGAGGATCACCGTTTTGCCACGCAGATCGTGCAAGGCGATGCGTTTGCCTTCGAGCGTGGTGAGCGTGATGTCGGGAGCGGGCTGGCCGATGACCAGATCGTTGGCGAATGCTATGTGCGCAATGAGGCACAGCATCAGTGCTATGCATGTGCGCGATAGAAACGTGTTGAATAGTTTGGACATGGGTTGTCTTTCATTCTTGCCGATATATCCCCTCCCCTACGTGTAGTAGGGGAGGGTCAGGGTGGGGTGAAGCAACCTCGCGATGCGCGTCAAACGTGCGGCAAGCTCGAGCAACCCCGCCCCAACCTTCCCCCCGGATCAAGTCCGGGGCACTGCAAGCAGGGGACGGAGCCTAGAGCCGCATGCTCACACCCACCGTTTCCGTCCATCCCGGAAACACCTGATATCCCTGCAGGCGGCTGTAAATCGGCACCTGCACAAACGCATACACCTGCAGGTTGCTGCTTACGCTCGCGCTGATGCCGGGGCTGAGATAGGCCACGGTGCCTTCGGTATCCGGCACGTCGGCGAGAAAACCCTGGTCGGCCATCTTGTGCGACCAGTTGAGTTGCAACTGCGGCACCCAGTTGGCATGCGCTTCATAGCGCAGGCCCACGCTCACCGTGGTGAGGTTGCCGGGACGATAGTCGGCGCCCGGCCGGTTGAGGTTTTCCTTTGCCGCGGCCTGGAATTGCGCGCTGGCGAACGCGTCGAAGTTCTGGCTCACCGGCTGGTAGTAGTACACACCGGCGATCAAGTCGGTGCTGCCGGTACCCGCCTGCAGATCCGTATCCAGCGATTGTCCCAGCGCCGGCCCGCTGCGGAACGTGACCGGATGGCCGACCAGGTTGCCGTCCGCGTCCTGTCCGCCGTAGTTGCCGGTGGGCAGCTTTACGCCGAACTGCACGCCCAGGTTGTGCGTCGGCAGAAAGCCCTGGTAACTGGCCAGGATCTTGATGTCGCCCAGGCCGGCGACGTGCGCGCCGCTGAGCTGGTCCGGCGCGGTTTGTGCCGGCGTGTACGGCTGCAACTGCGTGCCATAGGTACTGTGATCGCGGATCACGTACGGCACGATCATGCTCACGCCCCAATCGGCATTGAAGCGATACATCGCGGTGAGGTTGATGTAACGGTTGGTGGTGTTCTTCTCGATTTCTCCGCCGCCCAGTGCGGGATTGGCCGGCTGGTCGACCACTTGTTCGGCGGTGGCCTTGCGGCTGCCATGGCGCAACTGGTTCTGGTCGATATAGGTGTCATCGAGATTGATGCGCCAACCGGACATGGTGGAATAGCCGGTGGCGGCGTCGGTGCTGAGCGTGCAGCCGCAAGTGGCGCATGCCTGCACGGCTTGCGGCAAGGCAGTGGCGGCAAGCAATGCGGCAAGCGTCAGGCGCTGGCGCGACCGCACGCGGGCGAATGGATAAGGACTCATCGAACGGAAGCTCCTGTACCGTTGCCGCCTTCCAAGGCGGCAACGCAATCAAGACGTGCCGCGGACCATGGCCGCGCGCGACGCATCGCACGCGTTATCCCGCAGCGTTATCAAGGCGCATGGCGGGCACGGCGCAACGGCCGGCCAACGTCCATGCGTAGCGTGTCAGCCCAGGTACGGCGGGCCGCGAGGGTCGGCGCTGAGCCGTGGCGATGCAGGCGTGTCGTCGCTGCGATGAATCGATGCCGGTGGCAGGGCGGGCGTGACCGGTGCCACATACACCACCGTGCCGGATGCGAGCAGCGGTGTGTGATTGAGCAGCACGCAATAGCTGCAGCGCTCGGTCGGATCTGCCGGCTGCGGATGCTTGGCCGCGTCCGCCTGGTGAACCGGGCAATCGCCCTCGGCGGCGGAGGCGGTCATGCTTCGCGACAGCACCGGCATCACCACGATCAAGGCCATGGCCAGCATCGCCAGCCATGTCACGGATCGAAGCGGACGCCTGCCTTGCAGCACGAAAGAGGTTCCCTGGAGGATGAGCGCAGTGGACGCGTAAGCGTAGCATGCGGCTATGCGTGCGGCTTGCATAAGATGCCGCAGCTGCGGGCGGCATGTCTTTCTATTTAGGCGAGCTTCTCGGTACCTCACCGTCATTCCGGCGAAGGACCAGTGCTGTCCGGCCAAGAAGAACTTCGACACGTAACCCGGATGCGCGATTTTCGCCTGCAAATTCAACGCTACCGATTCGTCATCCCAGCGAAAGCTGGGATCCAGTGCCTTTGGCGCTCTGTCGCTGGATAATTCGCTTCGCTCACCCCTTCGGGGCCATCCTTCGGATGTTCTCCGCGCTGCGCGCTACGTTCAGCTTTCGCTGGGATGACGAACTTTTAGCTATTTCCGCAAGGCATGCGACGATTTTTCCCGGACAGCAGTGGGCGAAGGCCGGAATCCATTTGTATCCACGCTGGATACATGTCGATTCAATGAAACTCTACGCAACGGTCAGTATAGATTCCGGCCTTCGCCGGAATGGCGGTGAGGTGAGATTGAGGGTTGTTCAAACGCCAGACGATATGCTTCGTAGCGTGTCGTCGATCACTCAACCACGTCACGCATCACTTGGCTTCCCCGTCACCGCCGAAATCGGCTTCTGCGGCGCCGGCTTGCGCATGCCTTCGCCCAAGGCGAGCAAGCCTTGCACCAGCGGCGAAAGCGCGCGCCAGGTCTCCTCATCCTTCAGCGCCTTGTATAAGCCGCGCACGCCCGGCGGCTCCTTCTCGGCCGGCGGTTCTTCGGCCGCAGCCAACAGCGCATCTTTCACCGTGCTGGCGATCTTGTAGAAGCGCGAGGGTGGGATCTGCCCAAGCATCATCAGCAGGGCGGCGATGTTCTGCACTGCGTAGCGCGAGCTTTCGAGATTGAGGCCTTCGAAAAGTATGCCGACGATATCCTGCCTGCCGGCGGCAAGATCGTTGGCCAGGCGCAGCAGTCCGGAGCCGTGCAAGGTCTCGAGCAACTGCTCCAGTTCCTCGCGCGCGGTGGGGCCGATCGTTGTCGGCTTAGGCTGGTAAGTGATGGGTTCGGCCATTAGAGCGTCTCGGGATGGTCGATGGTGGCCGGCGGTTCCTCGTATTCCGGGCGCTTCCATTTCTGTTCCGCATCAGGCCCCAGGTTGGGCGTGCGTTTGCCGTAGCGGTGATTGCGATACGGCAACGGCGGTTCGCCTTTCGGCTGCGGCAGTTTCTCGATGCGTACGGCCAGTTCCTTGTAGGCGGGTGTGTTGACCTCCGCATCGTGATGCTCGCCGGTCAGCATGTTGACGCCGGGCTTGGAGTGATGAATGGGCAGGTACATGGTCTTGCCGCTGACACGATCGGTGACGGTGGCGCGCACGTCCACCTGCGCACGGCGCGAGATGATGCGCAACCAGGCACCATCCTCGATGCTGTGTTCGGCGGCGAGTTCAGGGCTGATTTCCACGAACCAGTGCGGTGATTCATGCCGCACGCGCCACCCGCGCCCGCTCTGGTTGGTGGACTGGAAATGTTCCAGCAGGCGGCCGTTGTCGAGCAGGATGTCGTACGTCGCGTCGGTTTCCTCGGCCGGCGCTTCCCATTTCACCGGATGCAGCTTCGCCTTGCGATCGGGGAAATGAAAACCATCGGTGTAGAGCAGCGGCGTATCGGTGCCGTCTTCCTTCACCGGCCACTGGAGCGATTTCCAGCCTTCCAGGCGTTCGTAGCTGACGCCGGCGAACATCTTCGCGATGCCGGCGCATTCGGCCATGATCTGCGACGGATGCGTATAGCCCCAATCGTGGCCAAGCTGCTTGGCCAGCTCGGTAAGGATCTGCCAGTCGGGACGGCTGTCGCCGAGTGGTTCCATCGCCTTGTAGAAGCGTTGGATGCGGCGCTCGGTGTTGACGAAGCTGCCGTCCTTTTCCACGCTGGCGCAGGCGGGCAGGATCACGTCGGCGAATTCCGCGGTGCGGCTGGGGAAAATATCCAGCACCACGAAGAACTCGAGCTGCTTGAACGCCTTGATCACGTTCTGCGTATCGGCATCGGAAATGGCGGTTTCCTCGCCGATCACCATCATCGCCTTCACTTCACCCTTGGCCGCCTTCTCCACCATGCTGAAGTTGTCCAACCCCACTTCATCGGACAGGTGTTCCGGCGGCACGCCCCAGGCCTTGGCCCAGCGTTCGCGCACTTCCGGTTCGGTCACTTTTTCATAGCCCGGATACACGTTCTTCAGGCAGCCGAAATCGCTGGCGCCCTGCACGTTGTTGTGGCCGCGCATGGGATAGCCGCCGGTGCCGGGGCGGCCGTAGTTGCCGGTGACCAGCAGCAGGTTCGACAAGGCCGTGCTGGTGTCCGAGCCATGGCTGTGCTGCGTAATGCCCATCGCCCACAGCAGGCAGACCGATGATGCCTGCGCAATCATTTCCGCCGCTTGCACGATCTGCGCTTGCGCAAGGTCGGTGACGCGCTCGGCGAATGCCAGCGTGAACGGTTCCAGCGATGCGCGAAATTCGTCCAGGCCATTCACGTGCGTGGCGAGAAACGCCTTGTCCTCCAGCCCGTGATCGAAAATGTAGCGCGCGGTGGCGCAGGCCCACACCAGGTCGGTGCTGCTTTTTACCTTCAGGTGGATGTCTGCGCGCGCCGCCATCTCGTGCTTGCGCGGATCGAGCACGATCAGCTTCTGCCCGCGCAGCTTGTGCGCCGCCTTGATGCGCGCGGCGATCACCGGATGGCATTCGGCGGTGTTGGAGCCGACCAGGATCACCAGCGCGGCCGATTCGATGTCCCTGATCGAGCCGGCGTCGCCGCCGTAACCCACGGTGCGGAACAAGCCCTGCGTGGCGGGGTTCTGGCAATAGCGCGAGGAGTTGTCCACGCTGTTGGTGCGGAAGATCAGGCGCGCGATCTTCTGCGTCAGATACGCTTCTTCATTGCTGGCCTTGCTGGAGCCGATAAAGCCGATCGATTTGGGCCCATATCGTTCGTGGACCTGCTTGAGCCGCTTGGCGACCAGGTCCAGCGCCTCGGCCCAGGTGGCTTCGCGGAACTGGCCGTTTTCGCGGATCAGCGGCGTGGTGAGGCGTTCCTTGGCATTGACGAAATCCCAGGCGAACTTGCCCTTGATGCAGGTGGAAATGCCATTGACCGGGGCCTCTTCCACCGGCTGCACTTTCAATATCTCGCGCCCACGCGTCCACATCTCGAACGCGCAGCCCACGCCGCAGTAGGGACACACGGTCTTGGTGCGCTTGATTTCCTGCTGCCGCAAGGCGACGTCGATCCTGGAGATGGCGGTGATCGGCGGCGCGCCGGTCGTATCCTCCAGCGCCTTGATGAAATCGATCATCGAGCGCTTGGTATCGGCCTTGATCGAGGTGAACGGGCCGGCATCCGGCTGCAGCGTGCGTTCCAGCAGGGCATTGCAGGGGCATACGGTGACGCAGTGGCCGCAGGAGACGCAGCTCGATTCGCCGATCGGCTTGCCGCCATCCCACAGCACGCGCGGATGCGGATCGCTGTAGTCGATGCTCAGCGTCTCGTTGACTTCGACGTTCTGGCACGCCTCCACGCAGCGGCCGCACAGGATGCACTGGTCCGGATCGTAGGTGTAGAACGCATTGGATTCGTCTTTGTTGTGTGGTTTTCGCGTGAATTTGTAGCGCTGGATGGCGATGTCCATCTTGGCAAAGGTATTGTGCAACTCGCAGTCGCCGGTGTTGTTTTCGCACACCGTGCAATACAGCTCGTGCTTGGCCAGGATGCGATCCATGGCTTCCTCGCGCGCCTTGAGCGCCGCCGGCGAATCGGTCATGACGACGTCGCCCGCCTGGGCCGTAGCGACGCAGCTGCGCACCAGCTTGCCGTTGACCTCCACCATGCAGGTGTCACAGGTCTTAAGCGGGCCCAGCGTTTTCATGTAGCAGACGTGCGGCACCTCGATGCCCAGCCGCACAAGGCCATGGAGCAAATTATCCGCGGGTGGAAGTCTGCGTTCGAACCCATTGATAAGCACGTTGCAGGCGTCATCTGACATGGAAAGCTCGGCCTCGATGCATCAGTAGGCGCCTGTGCTGGTGCATCAGCGCGCCCTGCCGTTTTGCCACCGCCGTCGTGTGCGGTGCGGTTAGCCAGGGTGAGGCAAGGGTGAAGCGCGTGGGGATGCATGCCCATTTGCACTTCCAAAAATGAGCCCCATGTACTTACATGAAGCTTGCTTGAGGTTCACAATCGCAGCACACACAGGTGTCCATTGTGCGTGTGCTCGGACGGCGACTTTGCAATCCTTTGACGTGCACCGCTGGCTGCGTTCTTGCAGGGGAGAGTGCCGTGTTTTTCTTCATCGTTTTTTCACATTCTCGCTCCATGGTTATGACGGCTTAAAGGCGCATGGCAAACTTATCCACGAAAATTGCCGCCACTTCTCTTTCATCGCAGGCGGCCGAAAACAGGTACCGCCTGATGGTCGAGTCGATCAGGGACTACGCCATTTTCATGCTCGATACGCGCGGCGTGGTGGTCAGCTGGAACTCCGGCGCGGAACGCATGACCGGCTATCGTGCCGATGAGGTGATCGGCCGGCACGTCGAATGCCTGTATTCGCCGCAGGACCGGGATGAAGGCCTTCCGAAACGCGAGCTGGACGTCGCTCGCACCGATGGCCGCCACGAATACGAAAACTGGCGCGTGCGCAAGGACGGCCAATCCTACTGGGCGCATGCAGTCACCGAACCGGTGCGGGACGAAAACGGCGCATTGATCGGCTTCGTGAAGATCCTGCACGCGATTCCCGAGCGCAAGGAAACCGACAAAACGTTGCGCCGCAGCCAGGAACAGTTCCGCCTGCTGGTGCAGAGCGTGACCGACTACGCGATCTTCATGCTGGACAAGGATGGCCATGTGTCGAGCTGGAACTACGGCGCGGAGCGGATCAAGGGCTACAAGCCCGAGGAAATCATCGGCAAGCATTTTTCCTCGTTCTATACCCAGCCCGACCGGGACGCCGGCGAGCCGCAGAAAAACCTGGCCAAGGCCGCGATACACGGACGCGTGGAAACCGAGGGCTGGCGCGTACGCAAGGATGGCACGCGCTTCTGGGCGCATGTGATCGTGGACCGCATCCTGGACGACAACGGCGACCTGATCGGTTTCGCCAAGATCACGCGTGACGTGACCGAGCAGCGCGAAGCCGCGCAGGAGCTGGATCGCGCGCGCGAAGCGTTGTTCCAGTCGCAGAAGACCGAAGCCATCGGCAAGCTCACCGGCGGCGTGGCCCACGATTTCAACAATCTGCTGATGGTGATCCAGAGCTGCCTGGACATGATGGAGCTGAAACTGCCGCAGGATTCGCCGCTGCGCCGGCTGGCGCAGAACGCGCAATCGGCGGTGCAGCGTGGCGCGGCATTGACGCAGCGCATGCTGGCCTTCGCACGCAAGCAGGAGTTGCGCGTGGCGCCGGTGGACATCGTGTCGCTGGTGGCCAACATGACCGAACTGCTGCGCCGTTCGCTGGGTCCGCAGATCAATATCCGCACCATGTTCCCGGCCGCGCTCAATGCGGTGAAAACCGATGCGAACCAGCTCGAGCTCGCGCTGATGAATCTGGCGGTGAATGCGCGCGACGCCATGGACGAAGGCGGCAACCTGACCATCGCCGCGCGCAACGTCACCATCAACACCACGCATTCCACGCGGCTTGCGCCAGGCGACTACGTCTGCCTTTCGGTGACCGACGAAGGCGAGGGCATGGACGAGGAGACGCTGACCAAGGCGACCGAACCGTTCTTCACCACCAAGGGCGTGGGCAAGGGCACCGGCCTGGGTCTGTCGATGGTGCACGGCCTGGCCGAGCAATCGGGCGGGCGCCTGGTGATCAAGAGCAGCAAGGGTTTCGGCACGCGGGTGGAGATGTGGCTGCCCAGCGTGAGTCCGCTGGCGGCGCACGAGGCGGGCGATACGACGCCGGTGCTGGTATCGACCAAGCCCACGCAGGCCTCGCGCAGCCTGCGCGTGGTGATCGTGGACGACGATCCGCTGGTGCGCACCACCTCCGGCGCCGTGCTGCAGGATCTGGGACACCGCGTGACGGAAGTAGCCTCTGCCGAAGAAGCATTGCAGATATTGGAAAGCGGCCAGGATGTCGACATCCTGATCACCGACCACGCCATGCCGGGCATGACCGGCGCCCAACTCGTCAGCGAGGTCAACATCCGCTGGCCCACGCTGCCGGTGGTGCTGGCGACGGGCTATGCGGAAATCCAGGAAGACTTGAGCGACGGAGCGACGCGCTTGTCCAAGCCGTACGATCGCCTGGGGTTGACCGAAGCGATCGCCAAGGCGGTGGAAGATCGGCGGGTGCATGCTTGAGGGCTGCTCGCTGCACGTTGCGTAATTGGGTGGCCCGCAAATAACTTTCCGAGTGAGCCCCTCTCTCCGCGAGAGGGGCCGATGCGGCTGATGCATCCTATACGGCACTTTGACGCCGCGCCGGGTACGTTCCGCCGCCTGCCGATCAAGCAGATGTAAATAACGCTCTGGCTGTGCGATATGCGCCAAAGCAAGTGGAAGCAGGTGTTGGCGTAGCAAGGACTATGGCTATGAACACGACCACACGACCAAGGCGACCCCCTTGATCATTCCATCGCTATCGATGTGAGCAACCGCAACGGGGCGCACGCGCGAGAACCCCGTGCGAAAGGCGCGCGCGCGCCTAAGCGCGCCATCAAGCGTCTTTGCAGGATGAACACGCAGGCCGCCGAAAGGGTCGACCTGCATCAGCGCTACGGGGCAAGCCCGATCGTTTTTCGTGTCGGCGTCGGGCGGCGTGGCAAGGAACACGATTCCTCACCAACTGGAGGCTCCCATGAAACGCTTGAGTCAACGTGTGTCAGCGGCAGTGCTTGGTGTCGCCTGTGTGGCGGCGGGTGTGATGCCGAAAGCGGTGCAGGCGCAGTCGTATCCGCCGGCGACCCCGCCTGATCCCAATCCCAATGCGCAGTATTTCAATCCTTGTTTCGACAATGCCAATGCGACCCGCAGTGGCAACCATGAGCTGACCATCGTGGTCATCACCCCGCAGAAATACATCGGCACGCAGCCGGACGGAACACCCGGGTTCGATGCGCTGTGGACCCAGCACGCGCAGTTCATGAAGGCCACCCACGGCGCCTTCCTAATCAGCTACAGCCTCAACAAAGGTGCCCAGCTGAGCAACCCGCTCGATCCTTCGTCCGCACCTACCGGCAACACCATGTACGTGCTCAACGAGTGCTATCGAAGCCACAACGACATCAGCTACCACTGGACCTACACGGCCGCGAACTGGGAGCCTGGCTTCAACCAGATCATCGCCCTGATGCAGAAGCCGGACGTAACAGTGGTGACGCTGCACGATGGCCAGGTGGAGCACGCCATGTGGGGTCCGAACCTGCTTACGCTGCCGCCGCCGATCCTCTATTGACCGTTACCGCGCCCATGCCAGACCCGGCCCGGTGCCGGGTTTGGCTTATTGCCTCGTTCCAAGAGCAATTCCTAACCAGCCGCACTACAAACTTCTAACAGTGCTTAGCGCAGATTAAATACCCGGGCAGCGACCGCTGCCGCGGGCAACCGTAAGCGTGGTGGAGGCCCTTCATGAACACCCCTGGTTTCACGTCCCCCGGCAGGTCTCCGGGGTCGCCGCAATCGCTGTGGCATATGTGTTCGGACTACATCAGCCGCATCATGCGTCCGGCCGCCAAAACCCCGCCGGTACGCACGCGTCGGCAGGAACTGCTGGCCGCCCAGGAACAGAAACGCCGCGAACAGCGCGCGCACGTGCTGGAACTGCTGCGCGAAGTGAAGGACAAGCATCAGCAAGCGCCCCAGGATCGCGACAAGCTGCAAGCTTGACGCCGCATTCGTGCCGGCCCGCTTCGTGACGGGCCGGCCACATCCCCTTTACGGCGCATCGTCCAAGCTGATTCCGTTCTAGCAACAACGGATAGCGACATGGGACGTTCGGCCGAACGCGTCTACACCAGCCCTGGTGACATTGCCCAGCTCGAAAAGTGGGTGGACGAGCTGGCCGTGAACGCGGCCGTGCGCATCGTCAAGCACGATGGCGAGATGGTGGAGGGCGTGGTGAGCGTCACCCCTACGGTGCAGCTTTTTCTCGATCCCAACGATCAGGAAGGCATGAACGGTGTGGTGCGCCTGATCGACCGCAACCGGCCGGATTGGGATGGCTTGGTGTGGCTGGGAGATATTCGCGATATCCAACATCTGGATTCGGTGCGGATGGGGTCGAGCAAAGCGTAGGTTGGGGTGCAAATCCCAACATTGCCATGCACGCCTCACCGCGATGTTGGGGTTTGCACCCCAACCTACGTGGTTCCCGGCGACGACGGCGGATCCATCCAATGCGCCATCGGCGCTGGGCTTCCCAAAAGATAACCCTGACCCATTTCGCAACCCATGCTTACCAGCGTCTCCAACTGCGCCTGGGTTTCGATGCCTTCGGCGATCACCTGGATATTGAGTGCATGCGCCAGCGCCAGGATCGCGGCCACCACGGTAGTGCTGTTGCTGCTGCCGGCCTTGTCCAGTTCGTGCACGAAGGCGCGGTCGATCTTCAGCATGCGCAAGGGCAGCGAGTGCAGGTAGCTGAGCGAGGAATAGCCGGTGCCGAAATCGTCCAGCGCCGCACCCACGCCGGCGTTGCGCAGGCGATCGAGCACGGCGCGCACGCTTTCGGGGTTGTCCAGCAGTGCGCCTTCGGTCACTTCGGTGACCAGGCGGGAAGGCGCAAGGCCGGTGCGCTCGAGCATTTTCATCACGCGCACGTCGAAATCGACATGGCGCAGGTGCAAGGCCGAAACGTTGAAGGTGATGAAGGAATCATTCAAGCCGTGCTGCGCCAGCAGGCGGCAGCTGAGTTCGAACAGGCGCCAGTCGATCGCTTCGATCAGGCCGCTGTCTTCGGCGATCTTGACGAAGTCCGACGGCCGCAACAGGCCACGCTGCGGATGGTTCCAGCGGATCAGCGCTTCGTAGCCGACCACCTTGCCGTCGTTGAGCTGGCAGATCGGCTGGAAGTGCGGTTCGAATTCGTTCTGCCGCAGTGCCTTGCGCAGTTCGCTTTCCATCGCGAGCACGTCCACCATGCCCTTGGCCAGCGCCTCGTCGAACACTACGAAGCGCTTGCGGCCCAGCTCCTTGGCCTGGTACAGCGCCATGTCCGCGTCGCGGATCAATTCGTCCGCATCCAGGTAGCTGGAATCGCCGCAGGCGATGCCTACGCTGACGGAAGGCTCCAGTTCCTTGCCGGAAATGCGCAGCGGCGCTGCCACCGCCTGCAGCACGCGGTCGGCGATGATGGTGGCGGTGTTGGTGTTCTCGATGTCTTCCAGCAGGATGGCGAATTCGTCGCCGGAAAGCCGCGCCACCATATCCGGTTCGCGCACGTGCGTAAGCAGGCGCACGGCGACCGCCTTGAGGAATTCGTCGCCGGCCAAATGGCCGAGGCTGTCGTTGATGACCTTGAAGCGGTCGACGTCGATGTACAGCAATGCGCAACGGCGGTTGGGATCGCTCTGGATGCTGCGCAGCACGCGGTCCAGCCGCTCGCGCAGATAGCCGCGGTTGGGCAGGCCGGTGAGCGGGTCGTGCATCACCTGGTGATGCAATTGCTGCTGCATCTGTTCGCGCCGCGCGATTTCGGCGCGCAGTTCCTGCGTGCGTTCTTCCACGCGATGCTCCAGCCGCAGATTGGCCAGATGCAGCGCCGCGGCGGAACGGCGGCGGTAGATGCTGTTGGCGATCTGCAGCGCGACGAAGCTGAGCAGCTCCTGTTCCTGCGGGCCGTAACCGGTGTCGTTTTCGTAGCTTTGCACGGCGACCAGTCCGATCACCGATTCGTCCACTTTCAAAGGCACGCCCAGCCAGCACGCCGATGGCTCGCCGATGTGATGCGGCACCACTTCGCCGTCCTGCGTAAGCGCAACGATGTCGTCGCGCGTACCGGACCATGGCAGGCCACGGCGCAATACGTATTCGCTGAGGCCGCGGCCGACCGGGCGCGATAGCTGGTGGCGCACGCCGGTATCCATGAAATAAGGGAATTCCAGCTTGGTGCGGTCGTCGCTGAGCAGGGCGATGAAAAAGTTTTTCGCATCCAGCAATCGACCGACCACGGCATGCACGCGCTCGTAGAACGCGTTTTCATCGATGTCGGCAGTGGCCAGCTGGGCGACCTGGAACAGCGCTTCCTGCAGGCGTTCGGCGCGGTGGCGCTCGCGCACTTCCTGCAGCAGGCCGCGGTTGACTTCGGCCAGCTCTTCGGTGCGCTCGCGCACGCGGCGTTCGAGTTCGTCCTTGATCTCCTTGCGTTCGAGCGCGGTAAGAATATGGTTGCCGACGAATTCCAGCAGGGTGAGGTCGCTGTACGAATAGACGATGCCGGTGCCGTAGCTTTGCACCACCAGCGCGCCTTGCACCTGGCCATCGCGCAGCATGGGCACGCCAAGCCAGTCGTCGCTGTCGGGGCCGGCGATCACCAGCGGGCCGTTGACCTGTTCGAGCAATTGCTCGTTGCTGCCCATCAGCGGCTTGCCCTGGGTGAGCAGGTACCAGGTGAGCGTATGGCGGCGGTCTTCCAGCCGCATGTCGCGATTGGTCTGCGGCTTGTCTTCGTCCTTGATGTCCGCGTAATACAAGAAACGCAGCGTTTGCTGTTCCGGATTGCAGCGGACGATGAAGAAATTCTCCGCATACATCAGCCCGCTGACGATGCGGTGGATTTCGCGCAGCATCTCCGGCATGTCCAGTTCCGAACTGGAAAGCTCGGAGATCGAGAACAGCGCGCGCTGCAGGTTTTCCGAGTGTTCCAGCTGGCTGTGCGAATCGTACAGTTCGGCCAGCTTGATGGTGTGGCGCAACTGGCGCACGCCCAGTTGCAGATGGGTGCCCATGTTGGCCAGCAGGTTCTTGGCCGAACCCTCGATGGTCATGGTGAGCAGCAGCACCACCTGCTGTGCGTCGAGCAGGGTAAGCGCGTGGCGCCGGCCATCGACCGACACGCGCACGCCATCGGCGGCTTTCAATGCGTCGCGCGCCAGAGCGAGTTCTTCCGGATCGGGCGGTTGCGCTTCGGCCGCGCGCTGATCTTTGCGGTGCGCCAGCATCAGCACGCGGGCCTTCAGGCAATGCGGCTGCGCCTGCAGCAGGTTTTCGATGAGCGAACAAACCTCGCCGGGCGTTTCGGCTTCGATCAGGCAACCGAGCCAGGCAGTGTTTTCCGGCTCGTGCGTTGTCGTAACAGGGATAGGAAGACTCAGGCTCATAGCCACCATCTGCCGTCTATGGCTCACCTATCAGTGGGTACGTGCAGTGCAGGAAATGTGAACCCCTGCGGGTAATGAGGCATTGCTGTCACGGCTTTGTCAATCTATCGGCTAAACCGCTGATGGCTTTAGGTATTCGTCGACGGCACGGAGCCGAGGCCGAGGCGCCGGCGGGCTGAACCGTGCTTTGCGCGAGGCTTTCCCGAAGGTGCCGGTGGCATGGGCGCCGGTGCGTTTTTTCGCGCAAAGTGGCTCTCGACTCCCGGCCGGCTTGCGCCATGCTCGGGAAGGGCAGCGTGACTTAAGGCATGCGCCTTGGTGCCTGGCGTTCGCCGAGCATGTGCGGCGCAGGATCAATTCGTCATCAGGAAGAACGGGGAGTGGTCATGAACAAGGTGGTTGCGGCCATGGTGGCCGCGATGGTGTTGGCAGGTTGCGCAACCGCGCAGCAGAAAGTGGATCCGGCGACGGTCGCTTCGTTCAAGCCGGGCGTAACGACGATCGCGCAGGTGGAATCCGCGCTCGGCCAGCCATTCCAGGCAACGCGCATGCCGGACGGCAGCCAGCAGTTGCAGTACGTAAGCAAGTATCAGGAAGTGGCCGGCGACGGCACGCCAACCACCGGCTCGCGCATTCCCAAGCGGGTGGAGAAAACCGTTTCCACGCTGCTGACCTTCGACCCGAGCGGGCATTTCGTCAGCGCATCGTCCAATTCCAAGAGCAAGGACAACCAGTGGCCGAGCGATCTGGGGCATCTCAATGGTGGCGACGTGCAGCGCAACGGCGGCGGCTAGCCATTTATTCCGCCACCAGCGTGCCCTGGTGATAGACGATCTTCCAGCCTTGCGCCGTATGCCGCCATAGCGTGGCGCGGCGCGTGATGCGCGCGCCTTGCCGCAAGGTATAGGTGAGCAGGTAATTGTCCACGGCGATTTCCCGGCAGTGGAAATCGCTGGTTTGCCAGTCTTCCTCGACCGGTCGCCGATGGCGTTGCTCCAATACGTCGAGCACGTATTGACGGCTGTAGCGGCGGCCGGACGCACCCACTTCCCAGAAGTCCGGTTCGGTCATCGCTTCGAAATCGGCGCGCGTGGTGCCGAATTGCGGATGATGGAAGATCGGTTCGCGGTCGCGGAGTTGATCGAGGATGGGCAGCAGCCGGGCCTCGGTGACGAGTTCGGGTTCCATGAGGGTCTCGTATGCTGTAAATCCCGTAGGTTGGGGTGCCAACCCCAACATCGCCATCTCTATGCAGCGCGACGTTGGGGTTCGCACCCCAACCTACGGGAGTATTCGGCGTTCGAGGAAAAATCTTATACCGGCCGCGGATTCCGCTCGCCAAATCCGCGTTGATGCCAATACGGATACGCCGGCGTCACTTCGCTGGCCGCATCCAGCTTGGCGATCTGCTCGGCGCTGAGGCTCCAGCCGATCGCGCCCAGGTTCTGCCGCAGTTGTTCCTCGTTGCGCGCCCCGACCACTACGGTCGACACGGTCGGCCGCTGCAGCAGCCAGTTGAGCGCAATCTGCGGCACGCTCTTGCCGGTTTCCTGGGCGACTTCGTCGATCGCATCGATCACGCGATACAGGTACTCATTATCCACCTGCGGCCCCATGTCGCCCGTCTTGTGCAGGCGGCTGGTGGCGGGCAGCGGCTGGCTGCGGCGAATCTTGCCGGTCAGGCGACCCCAACCCAACGGGCTCCACACCACTGCGCCCAGGCCTTGATCCAGGCCGAGCGGCATCAGCTCCCATTCGTAATCGCGCCCGATCAGCGAGTAGTACGTTTGATTGGCCACATAGCGCGAATAACCGTAGCGATCGGCCACCGCCAGCGACTTCATCACATGCCAGCCAGAGAAGTTGGACACGCCCAGGTAGCGAAGCTTGCCGGCACGCACCAGGTCGTCCAGCGTGGAAAGCGTCTCCTCCACCGGCGTCATCGCATCGAAGCCATGCAACTGGAACAGGTCGATGTAGTCGGTGCCCAGGCGCTTCAATGCCGCATCGATCGCCTGGGTCAGGTGATAGCGCGAGGAGCCGACGCTGTTGGGCTTGTCGTCGAAACGGAAGGTGGCCTTGGTGGAAATCAGCACCTGGTCGCGGCGGCCCTTGATCGCCTCGCCCAGGATCGATTCCGACGCGCCGGTGGAGTAGATGTCCGCCGTGTCGAACATGCTCACGCCCGCATCCAGACAGATATCCACCAGTCGCCGCGCTTCGGCGACGTCGGTGTTGCCCCAGGCGCTGAAGAACTCACCTTTGCCGCCGAAGGTAGCCGCGCCAAAACTCAGCACCGGCACCTTCAGGCCCGATGCGCCAAGACGTCGAAATTCCATGCATGCATCCTCTGGTTGATGGGGGAGGTCATCCATCTACCTTTGTTCGGTGGCGTCCCGATTGCAAGTGTGGGCAGGGCGGTTTGGAGGATCGAGCACGAGCTTCGGATGATCGTGTGCAGGCCCTGGAAGCGAACGCGCGCGAAAACAGCGCTATAGTTCCGCCCGCTGTGTGCTTATCCCTACGGACAGACAACGGAAGCGTTTATGCCAACCCCAGCCAACGCCGATGCCGACATCATCTACAGCGCCTACGCGGACAAAATCAGGACGCTGTACGACACCTTCTTCCTTAGCGTGGTGCAGACGCCGGAAAACCCCGGCCCCGCGAAGGATGCGTTCGTAAGAGGCGTGATCCTCGCCCGCACCGTGCGGGACATGGCCATCAACGCCTTGCCCAGCGACGGCACGCCGCCGCCCAAGCCGTTCGACACCATCACCAGAACCTGACCGCCAACGCAGTGAAACCCGCGGCCAGGGATACACATCATGGCGGTGTGATGCTGCGCACACACCGCGCGCTTGCCTGACCGATTCACCACCAAGCGACACCGCCATCACGAGGTCCGAACGCCCGCCTCACCACAGTGGAATCAACGCCGCCCTCGCACCAGGTGGACTCCTTGCAACACTTCTATCTCCGCTATCCGGGGCCACAAGCGCACGACTGTGTGCTCGTTTCGGACGGAAAGCTGCTGCGCTTTCCCTCGCGAACCGACGCGCTCACGTTTGCCCTGCGGTGTTGCTACGAGTACGGCGCGACGGAAGGGGAGCCGGTGATCAATATCGAGGGGAGCGATGGGCTGTGGCGGTCGTTTGATTGTCGGTTGTTGCCGTTGGCGCATTGATCTGTGCGCCCGCCTCGATGACTGGCCGCGGGTTTCGCCGATGTAAGCGACCACTTCGCCAGGAAAAGTCTCTGCTACTCCTGATGCTCGAACCGGAAATTCAATATCACCGTATCGTCGCCCCGGCGAACGCCGGGGCCCAGCGACTTCCTGGTGATTTGCCAATCACTTCCCGGCCATAAAAGCGTCGGTTGCGGCTCCATTTTCCCCTTTTAAATCAAGCCTATCACGCTTGAGTTTGGTGTTTTCCTGCAAGATGGATTCGGGCAATCGTGCCCGGCACCCAACCAAGGGGATAGACATGAAACGCGTAAAACTGCACGTCCTGGCGATTATCGGCTGCATCCTGTTTGCGTCCGCTACGTGGGCTCAGGCGACAAACATGGGAACTCCGCATGCCTCATCGGCCATCTGCACCAATGTGCTGCAATGTTCGGGAGGACGTTGACTTCTAGTTAGCCCATAGTCGCAAGCGAGCGGGAGCTGGCAACTGCTCCCGCTCTTTTTCGGCGACGTCTTGCAGCAGGCACGTCAGGCGCAGCTTGTTGTCTTTGGAGCGTACGTGAAGTTGGCCATCGAACAACCGCACGTAGTCTCGAAGTTCGATCAGATTCAACCGTGTCGCGCCCAATTTACGCGCAAGCCGATCGCTTGCGCCTTCCAGGACGAATCCATCGTCTTCGGTGGCCGGCTGCGTATCGCCTTCGACCCGCACGATCACAAAACGGTTACCGCCGACATCGGCGCCGCGCAGCGTCAGTCGGATGCGGGTGCAGCGCATGCTGGCGCAAATGTAGACCACCGATTCGCAAACCAATCGGTAGATGCTGGTGTGCAGATTCGATGAGTGAACTCCAAAGCCTCGACCCTTGATTTGATAGCTGTAGGCGATGCCTGCTTCGTCCAGCGCGCGGCCGACGTTTTCGCGCAGAGCCGCCGGTAATCCTCGGCGGCGCCAGGCGATCGGATGCATCGCATCGGCAATTTGATAAACCTTTTCCTGGCTGGTGGCGGCTTGCTTGGTATATAGCTGGCTTTCGTTGACGGGGAGCATCAGGCGGAAACGATTGAGCAAACGGTTCTGCGTCAGCTGCATTTCCCCGCAGACGAATTCCAGGGTTTCAGAGGCTTGGCGCAGCCGCATCTCGCTGATGTAGAGGCTTTGCCTGGCCAGGCGCAGCGCCTCTTTTACATCGATGCGTTCCTGTTCTTCACGTTGATGCATGGCGGAGATGCGAGCCCCCATGGCAATCAAGCAGGTAATGGCAAACGCGATAATGGCTTGCACATGCATGACAACCGGATCGGGCGTGTCGTAATTCATCAAAAGATTGATGCATGCCACCACCGCCGTTCCGCCAAGAACGGCTGCTCGCCAACCGTGCTTGAGCGTGAGCCAGGCGACCGGCATGAACATGAAGAGGCAGTAGATCTGTTTGTCGTCTTTGGCGTGAAAGGTGAGGTAGGAGAGGATGAGCTGCGCAGGAATCAAGGTGCCGGCAGCATCTAGCGCCAGCGGTCCTTGGACAAACTGGCGGAGCCGCTTGATCATTCCAGGGCGATATTCGAGCTTGGCGATGATGATCCAAGGCACGGTTGTCAGTAATGCAGCATAGGAACCGACGAACAGATACACCAGCAAAACCCAGCTGATCTCAATACCCGGATTTTTTGCCAACACGATGGCGCTGTAGTTCACCGCCGACCAGACGATGGCGACCAGCAACGTGCAGAGCAGCAGCGCCTGAAAGTTGACCAGGCGCCTGGAAGGAAAGAGCGGGAGCTTTTCCTTGCACCACCAGACCACCGGCATGGCAAAGGCAATCGGGGGAAGGCTGTTGGTGATGGCCCAGGGAAGTCCAAATTGCGAAACGTTGAGGTAACTCTGGTACGCGTTGGTCGCCGTGTCCCCGATGGCCAGGGCCAGCCAATAGCGGTAGGGAACCAGCATGAGCAGGCCCAGCCGAAGACCGGCGGTCAACTGCCAGTGCGCGTCGGACAGGGGACGAATCAGGGTATACACAGCCACGTAGCCCAGGGCTACGGCCAGCTGCAGCATGGACCAACCTTGTCTCTTCCCCATTCCTTAGTTTCCCCTAACCTGGAATGACTGCTTGAATTTCAGGAGTTTGCGGGCGACATCTGGTGTTGCGAGCCAACTGAAACGGAGCGTACGTCCTCGCCCGGCAGTTGCTGATCATATCGGTCTTGCGGCCGGCCATGTGTGAAAGGCGCGGGGACGGCCGTGCTGTACCAGCGCGGTACCGAAGCGGTACGTGCCGGGCTGGATCAGTTCGCCCAGTGGCGCCAAGGCAGATGCGAGTGCACGGATCATTGATCCGCGTTGCCGATACTCGACCACGATGACCAAGCGCAGCAGCCCCGACCCCATATTGCGCAAAGAGATACGGTCCGTCGGCCTGGTATACGTCAGCGACCTGCAGCCCGGCTTGACCCGTATGCGCCGGGGCAAGGGCTTTGTCTACTACAACCATGCCGGGCGGCGCGTTACGCATCCGCGCGAGCTGGCGCGCATCCGCAAGCTGGCGATACCGCCCGCCTATACCAAGGTGTGGATCTGCACCCACCCGCGCGGCCATCTGCAAGCCTGCGGGCGCGATGCGCGAGGCCGCAAGCAATACCGTTACCACCCGGATTGGCGACGCCTGCGCGATCACGGCAAGTTCGACCGGCTGGTGGCTTTCGGCAAGGCACTTCCCGTGTTGCGTCGGCGCGTTCGTCGCGACCTGGCCTTGCCAGGGCTGCCGTGCGACAAGGTACTGGCGCTGGTGGTGCGCCTGCTGGACGAAACCTTGATCCGCGTCGGCAACGAAACCTATGCGCGCGAGAATCAAAGCTATGGCCTGACCACGCTGCGCTCCAAGCATCTGCGCCAGGAACGCGGGCGTCTGCACTTCGTGTTCAAGGGCAAGAGCGGCAAGCGGCGTGATGTGCTGCTCGACGACAAGCGCTTGATACGCATCATCCGCCGCGTGCAGCAATTGCCGGGGCAACAGCTTTTTCAATATCTTGACGATGAAGGCAAGCGCCGCGGCATCGATTCGACCATGGTGAATCGTTACCTGTGCGAGGCCACCGGTAACGGCGAACAACACGAGTTCAGCGCGAAGGATTTCCGCACCTGGGGCGGTACGGTGATTGCGGCGGGTATCCTGTGTCGCACGCCGTTGCCTGAAAAAGGTGGCGAAAGGGCGCGGCGCGCCGTATTGGCCGAGGCGATCAAGCAGGTGGCGGAACGGCTGGGCAATACGCCGGCGGTTTGCAAGGCTTCGTATATTGCGCCGCAGCTGCTGGACGCATGGCTAGACGGAAGCCTCAACCGCTACGTGCCTGCCTCTGCGGCCGCGCATCGGCGGCAGTTGGAGCACGCGACGTTACGCTTCCTGAAAAAGCACATATAGCGGCCCAGCAAGATAATGAGACGGCGGCGTCAGTCAGAGGCGCGCAGCTTGCGTTACCGCCCGAGCATCTGGCCAGATGCCCAGGCCGCAAGCGCTTCATCGTCATGCAGAATGCTCGCCAGGAACGTATTCATTTCAAGAAAGGGCGGCGTTTTATCCGGCTGCACCAAGTGATGAAACGACTTGCGGACCAGGTCGTCGAACGGGTAGGCGAACACCACTTCCTCGCCGGCATTCCTCCCCAGCCGAACACGGTCCTCGCATGCAGTCATCGAGCATGAGCGATACGTGCGGCAATTGATGGGGCGTGCTGCGTAGAGAGAGCACAGACCCTTTTCGTCCAACAGGCCGCATTGCGAACCCGGTCCGGATTTCCCCAGTGAAGGAAGGCGGCGGGTGATCTTTGCCTTTTCGGGCTCGGTGAGTGCGTACAGTTCCCTGGCGACAACGGTGGCCTCCTGCGCGCTGAGAACAATGCGCATATGCGTGCAACACATGCTGCACCCGCCATCGTCCGGGCATGCCGGCTTGGGATAGCGATGGCTGCCTAGTTCATCCTTGACGATGGTGTCAGCAAGCTTAAGCAGGGTAGGGGTGTGATCGTGAGCATCACTGTTGTCTTCGTTGGCATCCATGACGAAGCGCGCAACGATTTCGTGCGCCCGATCCTGAAGCAATGGTCGATATCGATGCATGCCTTCTTCGGATGCGCATCGCTCCTCAAGGATGGCATTGACGATCTTTGCTGCGAGTTCATCCAAGGGTTCTTTCATATGCGATGGATAGCCGATATCTGCGTTTTATTTTTTACAAGGATCTTAAGCCGGACGGCGGTCCCAGACCTAATGAAGGTAGGCGACATGACTTCCGTATTGTGGGGTATGGGATAAGTTTTAAAAAGCATGTGGTTCGATTGACACGCATCCTGGGAGTCCGCAAATTTGAGCTCTACCCGCTCTCAGAATAGATATGATGCTTCGTTATCTACTATCTTTTTTGTTGCTTGTGTGCGTTTCGGCCCATGCGGCAAATTCGCTTCGTGTCGACAGCAAGGTGCTAGTGATCGGCGACACAGCTGCGCGTGTTATGCAATTGATGGGCGAGCCGACTGCGCGTGCGCTTGTTAGCGGGGCGAACGGCGGCATGCCGAACAATCAACTTGTTCCCGGTGAGGAGTGGCAATACGCGCAAGGGGATAAGACGATCATTGTGACTCTCGTCGGCGGCAGGGTGACGAACTTCGAGACGCGCTACGAGTGACGACTTGAAGCCGTTCTTTTGCGGCCGGGTCGCTGAATCGACCCGCCGCCATACCCTACGTCATTGCACACCGATGCTTTCGTCGAGGTAGCTGAAAAGCACCTCCGGCATCCCGCGCACCATTTCGCGTGGAGCCTCATCGCTCCGCAGATCAACGTACATGTCGATGGCCGCCAACAGTGCAGCGCGTACCGACATGGCGTCATGCGCTGCCACCGTACGCGCCAATTGCTGGCTTGCTTTGCCGCCTATCAGTTCCATCCGTCGCACGCCGCGCTGCGGACGACCCATTCGCCGGTGCAACATCGGCCCAAGAACTTGTTCGCGGAAGAAGGCCAGTATCCCGATGGCCTCAAACAATTCCCCGCGCGCGAGTTTGGTGGCGCCATAGTGAAGCCACACCCAGGCCCGTTGCTCGAACCATTCGGGAGGCAGGTTTGGCCAGGCAATAACCGCAGCATCAAGCTGCGCCTCGATGTGCTCGGGATCGCGTGCAAATAGCACGGCCGAGCGTTCGATAAGTCGGCCGATATCCGACGACCTCACGAACTTCAGATCAACGTGTATCAGGGGCGGCCCATAAAGGCAGATCAGCAGCCTCGGCTCACCGACGTGCTCCCCGGTAAATGCCGCAAGCAAGTCGCCTATGCGTTGCGCGAAATCATGCCGCGACGACATGACTTCCGGGTATTTGTCGTCTTCGACGACGACCACAAAGTCCAGGTCGGAGTGCTGATCGAAACCACCGTGAATATACGAGCCGCCAGCCAGCAGGGCATTAAGTCGCGTGTCTCGCACGACCTCTGAGCGGACCCTTTCTAAAAACTCGGTATGCAATTGAGGGATGGTGCTGGGCATTTTCGTTTCTCCAAGCCAGCAGCTCAGGTTACGAGAATGGGAAGCGAGGGCACAAGTGTCCGCCATGATGAGCCCAATACGTCATACCCCCAATGGTGATTCCCTTTTGCTGCTCACCAACTGCCTTCTGCGGACTGTTGTACCAGGACGCCCAAGCCTTAAGCGCGGGGCTTCCTTGTTTTGCGTTCTAGCCTGCAATGCCATTACGATTTGGCTGGTAGGGTATGTCGGATTGTCAAAAGGGTAGGCGCGACACGGCCCGCGCCGATGCCTGTGTGCACATGAGGTGCCGTTCCACAGGAGGGGAAATATGGCGTTTGACGACGGGAGGAGCCCATCCGGTCAGCCCGAACTGAACATCGCGCAGCTACGGATAGGCGCCAACCAAGTTGCTAGCGGCGCCGCCGCCTATGAAGCGGTCAATGAAGTCGTTATTAAAAAGAAAAAGCGCGAGGCGCTCTACAAGAACGGATTTACGTTGCCGGTGACCGCAGAACGGTTGATCGCCGAGGCCGAGAGAACGAGTCGACACTCGGCAAGGTTGGCATCAAATATGAAGGCCGCAGGAGAAAAGCGCCCGACTGACGCGGCTCTACGGACAGTGTCTGCACACCATGTAGTTGCCACCACTGACCAGCGCGCTGACGAATCCCGAAGAATGTTGTTTCGATGGGGCGTAGGCATCAACGACGTTGATAATGGCGTGTATTTGCCCGCGTACCGGGAGACGATCGTGTCGAGTCTTCCTAATGCAGTGAAGCATGCAGTAGTTCACACCGACTCGTATCACGTAAACGTCCTTGCACGCTTGATGGCCGCACCGACTGACAGCCCTCCTGATGGACGCTTGGCGCTTCGGCAGGTCAAAAAGGAATTGATCGATGGTGTTTTTCCCTATTAACTGGGCCGTGAAATGAGACTCTGGGAAATTACAAACGACTTGATCGACAAGGTATCCATGCTCGTCATTACGGACGAGGACCGGCATAACTTGCACTTTTGGGATCAGTTTGGCGGCGATGGTGCCGAAATTCAGTGGACCAAGCGTCCAAAATTGCAGCCGTTTGTGGACAAGAAAAAGAAGAAGCAAAAGCCGCGTGCCGATATAAGTCCGTTCCGGCCGGGCAGTCTGGCGCTTAATGGCAAGACACACGATGCACTGGGTGATTTTCTGAGCCAGTTCGGTCAGTTGCTGGAAATCGATGTGCTTGGTGATGTCGAGTATTACTACAACGTTACCAACGTCATCCCAGCCATCGATCGCGAGCGTTCGGAAGTGCTGCCAGGCGGGTTCATTAAAAAGGCTGCATTCGACGAATCTGTAATCCCTGCTCAAGCGAGCCTGTTCAAGGACGCCGTGACGCGCTCAAGCATCTTTGTAAACGATGCGGCGAAGTCGGAGCTTGAGAAGCGAATTGTCGATTCTGGTATCACTGGCATGAGCTTCAGGCAGGTTTCGGACTAGAGCTGTACCACCGACATGGCTAGGGATGGAACAGAGGGTTCCTTGTGCCAACCCATTGAGAGGCCGGAGACGGTTAAGCAACTGCAGGGGCTACACTTTACTGCCTCCGGCCCCTAATTGGTGAATCAATGTAGGTGCTCATGCGCGTTGCTTCGGGAATGCGTTGTGTTTGACTCTATCGGATAGGTGGCAAGCGAGCGCAGAAGTAGCACGTCGCCAACCATCGCTAATTCAGATTCGCAAAACTCAGAGCGATGGCCACCAGCCCAACCATGATGGTGAAAGCACCCCGCCACACAGCATCACGCCCCACATAGGTCCGAGCAGGGCCCACTCTTCCCTGTACAGTGATCCGCCGCTTAAATATGGCCCAGGTTCCTACGCTCACGCAGAACACCCCAATGGCGAAGGGCAACAGTTCGATATGACCGTAACGCATCAATCCTCCAGTGGTTGATGTGGCGACGTGACTTCACCATCCCCGATTGTATGAGAAAGCGACGGTCATGGGGCCGGGTGATGCGACCTATTGCTGCGCTTCCCTTTACGCCAGGCCGGACAACTTTCCTTCGGCTTCTTCTTTCGCGCTCTGCGACGAACGAACTGATTTCTGATCAGCACACACATGACAACGAAGAGAGCGAAAGCAGCCTTCAGCGTGCCTTGCCATGTGATCGGACCGCTGCTTGCCCAAAGAATCATTGCGTCCTTCAATGAGCTAGCGGTGCGGAAGAAGGTGCGCTGCGCGCCGGGCAAACCGGTTTGTGTTGTTGTGACTCTTGCTTCACAACATCATGCGCAATCCAGATTGTGGCCATTAGCATCACTGATACCGTAATCCATGATGCTGACCGCTTTGTTATCCCTGCGGTGGTCAAATCGAATGCGCCGGTGGCGAACACAGCTGGAGCGCAAGCCGCGAGCAAGAAAAGGAATAAAGCTGCTCCACCGCCTACATGCGCACAAGACTCGGAGGTGCTTATGTAGACGGCTACAACTGCGCCGATGAAGGCGCCAATCATGATGGATGCCGCGTCGAATGTTGTCTTTCTCAAGCGCCGCGAAAAAGAACCCTCTTCTATCTCTGCCGCGAAAAAGGTCGCCCTTACGAGTTCAAAAATTCGAACAACACACCAACATAGTAGGAAGAAAAGCATCGGCTTAATGTCTATGACAGACATCGCCAACCTAACCAGGGTGTCCCAATCAACTTTTACGGCAAATATCGTTGCGCATCCAACGATCAGAGCAACGCTGGCTGCAGTCTTGTAGCTGTCTTGCAGTTCCTTCGACCAAATGCCTTTTAACCGCTGGCTGTATGCGCCATCCATGACTCCCCCAGTTTCAATAGTTGTCGCCATTCGCTCATGAAAAACCGACGGATCGAAGCTTTTTACGCGAAAACGACCTTCGGTTATTCGAAAAGAAGTTTGAAAATTTCTCGAGTTGCTTCATTGATATTAACCGTTGGATGAAGCAAGGCAAAAATATGCGGCGGCGTGAGAAGTTCAATAGAAACTGCAACAGTCGGCCGGAAGCTAGGTTAACGGCGACGTCCCCCCGCTTTCAGTAGCGGGACAATTTAGAGCCCGGGGTTACTTTAACTGCTCGGCGTAGGCGGCGGGTGTCAGCCCGCCCAACGCCTTCTTGGGTCGCTCCTCGTTGTATTCCCGGCG
>Ga0209026_1000455_pt1 | contig 32394 bp, 32 predicted proteins | sample AraplaCL_Col_mCL_FD_184262 | JGI IMG/M metagenome (GOLD analysis project Ga0209026, IMG submission 184262) | Arabidopsis root microbial communities from the University of North Carolina, USA - plate scrape CL_Col_mCL (SPAdes) (version 2) | ecosystem: Host-associated > Plants > Roots >... | reverse complement strand
CAAATCGGGGCGCGTCAGCGGCAGCAGCGCGGCCGACAGCGTCTCGGGCGAGGCCGTCTCGGGCCCGGCGACCACGAAGCTGTCGAAGTCGTCGTGGTCGTGGCCGTCCGCCATGCCGTCGTGGTGCGAGGGGCGGCTATCGAGGTCGTCCTCGGCGGCGACGCCCAGGCCCAGCAGGGCGGATAGATGCACGTCACCTTGGGTGGCGTAGATCACCTTCGCGCCCGGCCGCAGGTGCTCACGCACCGCCGCCTCGACGGCCGCGCGGGCGCTATCGGGGACGAGGTCCATCTTGTTGAGGATCACCAGGTCGGCGCAGGCGATCTGCTCCTCGAACAGCTCTTCTAATGGTGTCTCGTGGTCCAGGGTCGGGTCCTGGGCCCGGGCGGTGGCGACCGCGGCCTCGTCGGCGGCGAAGCGCCCGCGGGCCACCGCGTCGGCGTCGATCATGGCGACCACGCCGTCCACCGTGGCCCGGGTCCGAACCTCGGGCCAGCTGAAGGCTTTTACCAGCGGCTTGGGCAGGGCCAACCCCGAGGTCTCGACGATGATGTGCTCGGGCGGATCGGGCCGGTCGATCAGCTTGGTCATGGTCGGCAGGAAGTCGTCGGCGACGGTGCAGCAGATGCAGCCGTTGGCCAGTTCGACGATGTCCTCCTCGGCGCAGCTTTCGATGCCGCAGCCCTTGAGGATTTCGCCGTCGATGCCGACATCGCCGAACTCGTTGACGATCACCGCCAGCCGGCGGCCGTGCGCCTTTTCCAGCAGGCCGCGGACGAGCGTGGTCTTCCCCGAGCCCAGGAAGCCGGTGACGACGGTGGTGGGGATCTTGGCCATGTGCATCTCCTCGAAAGGGGCGGGCGATGCATGACGGCGTGCGGGCGCGCGGACGTGGCGGCCTCGACGGTCCGTCAGGCGCCCTCCGCACCCGGGTCTCCTATCCGTCGAGGTCGGTCTCCTGGCTCTTGCTCTCCACGCGGCGCCTTCCCAGGACTGGTCCCAGTGGCGTTCGCCGCGCATCGACGAGCAATCACAGTTGCGGGGGCAGCTGCGGCATTGGTCCCGGAGAACCGCACCGCATTCCCGGAAGCCTTGCGGCCTCCATACCTCGACGCGGCAGGCCTAGGCCCTAGACCCTGCGCGGGTCAAGCGGCGTAGGTCAGGGCGCCAGGCGCTGCAGCCGCCAGAGGCGGTTGAACGAGAGCTCGGCGGTCGAGAGCGGCGCCACGTCGATCCTCAGCGCGGCTGTCGCCGGGATGTCGAGGGCATGGGCGAGCGCGGCGCGGACGACGCTGGCGCTGGTGATGGCCAGGACCACGCCGCCCTCCGCGGCCTGGCGGTCCATCCAGGCGCCGACGCGACGACGCACGGTGTCCAGCGGCTCGCCGCCGGGCGCTCCTGTCGCCGGGTGCGCCATCCAGGCCGCGAAGCGTTCCGCCTCGGCGTCGGCGATTTCTGCGAAGGTGCGGCCAGCCCAGGGGCCGTGATCGGCCTCGTCCAGCGCGGGCTCGGTAAGCGCCTCCAATCCGGTGGCTGCCGCGGTCTCCCGCATGGCTACGTCGGCGCCGACGAACACCCGATCGGCCTTCGGCGCCCGATACGCCTGCGCCTTCGCCAGCCCCCCGGTGTCGAGCCCGACGCCGGGCGCCGGAAAGCCGCCCTCGCGCATCAGGCGCGTGCCGGCGTGGGCGAGCATGATCAGGCGTGTCGACACTTCCCCTCCGTGAGGATTGCGTCCGCGCGCGGCGCCGCCTAGGAGGAGCCTAGCTGTCCCGAGGGGGAAGCCGGTGAAAGCCCGGCACGGTCGCGCCACTGTTATCGACAAGCCCGCCAGGCTGTCGAGAGTCAGACCCTCCTCGGAACCTCATCAACCGCTCGCCGGGACGCGTATTCCCGAGGAGGTCCAAGATGGCGCTCGACGCCCACGCTTCGCCTGACATCCGTCTGCCCGACGTCAGCCTGCCGGACGTGACGATCCCCCTGGAAGACATCGCGCCCTGGGCCGTGCTGGCCCTGCTGATCGCCGCGCTGTTCGTCTATTTCGTCAGCACGGAGCAGGGCGCCTATTCGGTGTTCGACGGGATGTACGTCCACGAGTTCGTGCACGACGGCCGGCATCTGCTCGGCTTTCCCTGCCACTGAGCCGAACCATGACCCGTGATCTCCTGTGGCGCGGCCTGCTGGCCGGCGTCATCGCGGCCGCCTGCGCGACGCTGTTCGCGCGGGTGTTCGCCGAGCCCCACATTGACCTGGCCATCGCGTTCGAGACCGCCCATGCCGCGCACGGTGGCGCGGACGAACCCGAGATCGTCAGCCGCGCCGTACAGAAGGGCCTGGGCTTGTTCACCGCCCTGACGCTCTATGGCGCGGCGCTAGGCGGCCTCTTCGCCATCGCCTACGCGCTATGTCTCGGACGGGTGGGTCGGCTGTCGGGGCAGGCCCTGGCGCTGGTCCTCGCTGCGGCAGGCTTCGTCGTGCTGAGCCTGGCGCCGGCGCTGAAGTATCCGCCGACCCCGCCTGCTGTCGGCCTGCACGAGACGGTCGGGCTGCGCACCGCGGCCCACTTCGGCATGATGGGCCTGTCGCTGGTCGTCGCCTGCGCGGTCACCTGGGTCGGCGTGCGTCTGCGGCCTCGCCTGGGAGCGCCGAACGCCGCCGTGGTCGCCGTCCTGGCCTATGTGACCTTCCTGTCGCTGGGCCAGACCGGTTTGCCGACGATCAACGAGGTGCCCGCGCACTTCCCGGCGGTCGTGCTGTGGGACTACCGCGTGGCGTCCATCGGCATGCAGGGCGTGCTGTGGCTGGGCCTGGGCCTGGCGTTCGGGCTGCTGATTGAGCGGCGCTCATCCCTGCCCAAAGGTCCGCTTGTCACCGCCAGATAGTAACGCTATCGTTACTTAATAGCCCGGGGCCGTTGGCGGCGATACGGGGCGACGAGGGCAGGGGACGACAACATGGCGAACGATATCAACCGGCGCGCGGGACTGGCCGCGCTGGCGGGTCTGGCGGCTGCGCCGGCGGCCGCCGCGGCGGCGACCAAGGGCAAGGGCTCGCCCCTGCCGCCCGTCACCATCTACCACCTGGAAGGGCGCCGCTCGGAGCGGCTGGTGTGGCTGATGGAGGAGCTGGGCCTTCCCTACAAGTTGGAGTTCAAGCGCGGCGACCTGATGGGCTCGATGGCGCTGATCAAGGCCTTCAGCCCGATCGTGCCGATGGCGCCGACGGTGGAGTACGGCGACCAGATCCTGGTCGAGTCGGGTGCGATCATCGAGCTGATCCTGAACCGGCACGCGCCCGGCAAGCTGCAGCCTGACCTGAACAGTCCGGACTATCCCCACTACCTGATGTGGATGCACTACGCGGAGGGTTCGCTGGCCGCGAAGCTGTTCTCGGACTACCGCGCCTGGATGCAGCAACCACCGAAGGAACGGTCGCGGCTGGTGGACTCCGAAGCCGTCGTCGAGTTCGCCGAGGAGTTCCTCAAGACCCACGAATGGTTCGGCGGCGCGGCGTTCTCGGGGGCCGACATCATGATGCTGTTCCCGCTGCGCGTGGCGACCGAGCTCAACATCGTCGACAAGGCGCAGTTCCCGAAGGTGGCGGCCTGGAAGGCCAAGGTCGAAGCCCGGCCCGCGCACCAGCGCATGCTTGCCAAGGCGCGCCCGGACGGGATGATCGGCATGCTGCGCGCCCTGCCGCAGCACGCCCCGTCCGGCCCCCGGTCGCCCGCGACCCGCTAGTTCTATTGGGAGATGAGCTGAGATGACTGCCGCCCGCCAGATCCACCTCGTTCGCCGTCCCGACGGTGTTCCGGTCGTCGACGACTTCGCAGTCGTTACGGTCGATGTACCCGACGCCGGCGACGGCGAGGTGCAGGTCCAGAACCTTCTGATGTCGGTCGATCCCTACATGCGGCCGCGTCTGACTGCCGACCAGCCGCTGAACGTCGCCATGATCGGCGGCGGCATCGGCCGGGTGGTCCAGTCCCGCAATCCGAAGTTCCCGGAGGGGACCCTGGTCCGTCACGGCGCGGGGATGCAGGAGCGCTTCATCTCGGACGGCAAGGGTCTGCAGGCTCTGAACCCCGACCCCGCCCTGTCGCTCAGCGTCTACATGCACGCCCTGGGCGGCACCGGCATCACCGCCTACGGCGGCCTGCTGGAGGTGGGCGCCCTGAAGGACGGCGAGCAGGTGTTCGTCTCCACCGCCGGCGGCGCCGTAGGCTCGGTCGTGGCCCAGATCGCCAAGATCAAGGGCTGCTATGTGGTGGGCTCCACCGGCGCCGACGACAAGGCCGCGTGGCTGAAGGACGAGGTCGGGCTGGACGCCGTCATCAACTACAAGGCCCAGCCGCTGAAGACCGCCCTGGCCGAGGCCATGCCCAAGGGCATCGACGTCTATTTCGAGAACGTCGGCGGCTCGCACCTGGACGCTGTGTTGCCCCGCATGAACGTGCGCGGCAGGATCCCGGTCTGCGGCATGATCTCGACCTACAACGGCGGCGGCGAGGGCGTGCGCAACCTGTCGGGGATCATCTACAGCCGCGTGCGGATGGAGGGCTTCGTGGCCAGCGACTTCCCGCACCTGCAGGCCAAGTTCGTCGAGGACATGACCGGCTGGCTGAAGGACGGGCGGGTGAAGTACCAGGAGACGATCCTGGATGGCTTCGAGCGCGCGCCGGAGGGGCTGATCGGGCTGTTCTCGGGGCTGAACAGCGGCAAGATGCTGATCCGCGTCGCCGACTGATCCGACGCTGGACGCGCGCGCCCACGCTCTGGATGATGGTCGGGCTGGCCGGGGTTGGGCCAGCCGAACGGGCGGGGGCTTGTGACGACATCCAATCGAACCGAGGCGGGGACGGCGAAGGTCGTCCAGAAGCGGCTCAAGGGGTCCGAGCGCCGGGACGTCTTCCTGGACGCCGCCGCGGCGATCGTCCTGGAACAGGGCGTCGCGGCCGTGACGATGGAGGGCGTGGCCCAGCGCACGGGCGTCAACAAGGCGCTGCCCTATCGCTACTTCGCCGATCGCGATGCCGTGCTGGGGGCGCTGTTCGACCGGGAACAGGCGAACTACGCCGCCCGCTGGGCTGCCGAACTGCCGGCCGATGCGACGTTCGAGGCGGCGGTCCGGGCGGCGCTGCGCCACTGGTGCGCGCGGACCGACGAGGGCGGCGAGCTCTACTTCCGGCTGATCACCGACAGCGGCCGGCTGCGCGAGCGCGCGCGCCAGATGCAGGAGGCCAACGCTCGCGGATGGGCCGCCGGCCTGGAGCGTGCCTATGGCCTGCCTGGCGACGTCGCCTACCAGTACGCTTGGTTCATGGTGACGGGCGTGACCGGGTTCCTGGCCGCACGGAACGGCGACGACGAGGCGCTGATCGAGACGATCACCGTGGCGGTCGTCGCCGGCGCGGAGGCGCTGAGCGCACGCCAGCGTTGAAGGTGTATCCATACTGGAAAAGAGGCTTGCGGGTCATACGTAAGTAACGGTACCGTTACCCTTATAGAGCCGCCGGATTCCAGGCGGCCGTGAGGGGAAACGATGAAGCTGTACGGCGAAGACAATCCGGCGCCGAACCCGCGCCGCGTCCGCATCTTCCTGGCCGAGAAGGGCGGGAGCATCGAGCAGGTGCGGGTGCCGATGCGCGAGCGGGGCCACAAGGCGCCGGCCTTCCTGGAGAAGAACTCGCTGGGCCAGCTGCCGACGCTGGAACTGGATGACGGCACGTTCCTCAGCGAGAGCGTCAGCATCTGCCGCTACCTGGATGAGACGCTGCCGGGGCCTTCGCTGTTCGGGTCGACCGCCCGCGAGCGAGCCGAGATCGACATGTGGATCCGCCGGATCGAGTTCCAGCTGATGAACCCGATCGGGCAGATCTGGCGCCACACCCATCCGCTGACGGCCGCGCTGCTGACCCAGTTCAAGGACTTCGGCGAGTCGAACCGCGCGCGGGTCGAGCAGGTCTATCGCTGGTTGGACGGCGAACTGGCCGGCAAGGCCTTCGTCGCCGGCGAGGCCTATTCCATGGCCGACATCATCGCGCTCACCACCATCGACTTCGGCCTCTTCATCGGCGTGGCGATCCCGCCCGACTGCGCGAACGTGCTGGCCTGGCACGGGCGGGTTTCGGCCCGCGAGAGCGCCCAGGCTTAGTCAAACAATCGTTTGAACAACCTTGCCGTCGCCACTAAGTGACGGTAACGTGACTTATACAACAACGCCGCCAAAGGCGGTTAGGGGAAGGACCGAGAGATGACCGCTCGCACCGGCATGCGCCGCCATCAGGCCCTCTGCATGGGCGTCGCCATCGCGGCCCTGGCCGCCGCCTTCGCCGGCGCGGCGTCGGCGGAAGAGGCGACGGCCTCGACCATCGACGAACTGGTCGTCACCGCGCAGAAGCGCGCCGAGAACGTCCAGGACGTCCCCCTGTCGATCACGGCCGTGAAGGGCGAGACGCTGGAGGCGCTGCACGTCACCCAGGCGCAGCAGCTGACGCTGATCGACCCCTCCGTCCGCTTCAAGCAGAGCCTGAGCAACAGCGCCTCGGGCTTCCTGATCCGCGGCATCGGCACCAGCAGCTTCTCGGCCGGTATCGAGCAGAGCATCTCGACCGTCGTGGATGGCGTCGTCCTGGCCGACCCGGGCAGCCTGTCGACGCTCTCCGACATCGAGCGCGTCGAGATCCTGCGCGGCCCGCAGGGCATGTTGTTCGGCAAGAACGCCTCGGCGGGGCTGGTGCACTTCATCACCAAGCGTCCGGTGTTGGACGACAACTCCGGTCAGGTGCGGGTCGAGGTGGGCGAGCGCGGCGAGCGCAACTTCGAAGGCATCGGCAATGTGGCGATCGGTGACACGGCGGCCCTGCGCCTGGTCGTGGTCCACAACGAGCGCGACGGGATCATCAAGAACGTGGCGCGCGCCGGCGCCGACACCGACCCGCGCGACGTCACGGGCGTGGCGCTGAAGTTCCTCTGGAAGCCCACGGAAGACCTGACGATCTTCGCCCAGGCGGACCGCTCGCAGAGCGACACCTTCTGCTGCTCGTCGACCTGGCGGAAGGTCACGCCCGGCTATGCGCCGGCGATCACCAATGCCCAGTACGGCATCGTGGCCGGGCCCAAGAACCTGGCCGTGGCGGCCAACGGCGACTACTTCGGCAGCAGCCGCGCCCAGGGCCTGGCGCTGCACGTGGACTATGACGTCTCGGGCTTCACGGTCAGCTCGATCTCGGCCTATCGCGAGGCGCGCCGCGTCGGCTTCTACGACGGCGACCTGACGCCGGTCAGCTACATCGACCTGAACGGCGGCGCGGGCGAGACCAAGTGGTTCACCCAGGAACTGCGCCTGACCTCGCCGATCGGCGAGCGCTTCGACTACGTCCTGGGTCTCTACTACTACAACTCCACCGCGGACTCGGAGATCACCCAGCGGGGCCAGCTGACCTGGATCCTGCCGGCCTCGAACGGCCAGGTGGTGCGCGTCGTGCCGACCGCGCCGGCCGGGACGATCTTCCAGACCTCGACCTTCAACACCATCGGCTCGGACAGCTACGCCGCCTTCGGGCAGGGCACGTTCCACGTGACCGACAAGCTGGACATCATCGGCGGCCTGCGCGGCACGCACGACGTGGTGAAGCTGAACTACCGCCGCGACCCCGTTCCCGGCACGGTGTTCATCCCGGGCTCGGTGGCCCTGCGCTACGAACAGTCGATCAAGAACGACAATCTCTCGTGGCGGATCGGCCCGCGCTACAACGTCACCGACGACATCATGGTCTATGGGACGGTGTCGAAGGGCTACAAGGGACCGGGCTTCAGTGGCCTCAGCGCCACCATCGCCGGCGCCAACCAGCGCGTGCTGCCCGAGATCCCGACCAGCTACGAGATCGGCATGAAGTCGACGTTCTTCGACCGCCGCCTGCTGGTGAACGTCTCGGCCTATGACACCAAGGTGAAGAACTTCCAGGCGCAGGTTTCGGACCTGTCCAGCCCCACCTATTCCAGCCGCATCACCAACGCCGGCTCGATCAAGACCAAGGGCGTGGAGTTCAACCTGGTGGCCCGTCCGGTCCAGGACCTGAACATCACCTTCGGCGGCGCCTACACCCATGCCCGCTACCTCGATTTCAACGGAGTGCAATGCTACTTCGGCCAGCCCAAGGTGGCGCAGGGCGGGCCCTGCACCGCGCCGCCGGCGAACCCCACCTCGATCGACGGATTCTTCAACGCCAAGGGCCTGCGCCTGGCGGCCGTGCCGACCTGGGTGCTGGGATCGACCGTGTCGTATGAGCGCCAGCTCAGCGAGAGCATCCGCGGCTTCGCCCAGGCGAACTGGAACTGGCAGAGCGATACCAACTACTCGGCCAACGGCGATCCGGGCGCGATCCAGAAGGCCTACAGCCTGGTGGGCGGACGCGTGGGCGTGAGCGGGCCGGACAACCGGTGGACCTTCGCGATCTACGCCAGCAACCTGTTCGACAAGCGCTGGGCCGCGCAGATCACCCCCTCGCCGGTGACCACGCTGAACCCCGGCGGTTACCTGCAGTACTTCAGCCCGGACTCGGTTCGCCGGGTCGGCGCCAGCTTCGAGACGCGGTTCTGAAGCCCGGCGGATCGGAGGTGACGGGGGGAGCCGTCATCTCCGATCGAGATTTGCGGCGGGGTCAGGCCGCGCCGTTGCGGGCCGCCGCGAGCTCGCGCTCCAAGGTCGCCATCAGCTCGGCCGCGGGCAGCGCCCGGGCCAGGGGCGCGCCCTGGCCGGCCCACTGGGCGGCATAGCCGCCTTCGCCCTGAGCGCGGGCCGCCGCCGCCAGCGCCTTTCCCGCGTCGTAGGCGATCGGATAGTCGGGCGTCGCCGTCCGCCCGGGCACGCCGTCCTTCAGCGCGGTGAAGCGGTTGGGCAAGCAGCGGGCCGGGCGACCCGAGATCAGGGACGTCATCTGGGTGGTCCCCGCGCCGGGACCGAACAGGGCCGCGCGGTGATAGCCGTCCGCCGACGACTCCGGACAGCCGATGAAGGCGGTGCCCAGCTGCGCCGCTTCCGCGCCCAGCGCCAGGGCCGCGGCGACGCCGGCCCCGTCCATCAGGCCGCCCGCCGCGATCACCGGCGTCGACACGCGCGCCGCCAGCAGGCGGGTGAGGGCGGCGACGCCCAGCCGCGCGTCCGGCGCTTCGGGATCGAAGACGCCCCGATGACCGCCGGCTTCCCAGCCCTGGGCCACGATGGCGTCGACGCCGGCGGCGACCGCCGCCTGGGCCTCGGCGAGCGACGTCGCGGTCGAGAACAGCAAAATCCCCGCGGCCTTCAGGCGGTCGATGGCCGCTTGCGGCGGCAGGCCGAAGTGGAAGCTGACCACAGCGGGCCGCGCCTCGACGAGCACATCCAGCATCGCCGGGTCAGCGACGAAGCTGGTGTAGATCTCGCTCAGCGTCGCCGGCGGCTTGGCCTCATAGCGCACGAACTCCGGGGCCAGCGCCGCCAGCCAGGCCGCCTCGCGCGCCGGGTCGGCCGTCGCGGGCTCGTGGCAGAAGACGTTGACGTTGAACGGGCCGTCCGTCTCGGCGCGGACCGCCGCGATCGTCGTGCGGGCCGCCGTCGCGTCCACCGCGCCCACGGCGATCGAGCCCAGGCCGCCGGCGTTGGTCACCGCGGCCGCGAGCTGCGGCGTGGAGGTTCCCGCCATGGGGGCCTGGATGATCGGCAGCCGCACGCCCAGGCGCGAGAGCAGGGTCATCGTTGTCGGGCCTCCCGTCCGGTGGTCTTGGCCAACCACTTAGGTGGGGACGGGGACTTCGCCTAGGGCAGGGGCCTCAGCCCGCCCGTTCGGCGTCCAGCAGCGCCCGCAGTTCGGCCTTGGCGATCTTCTCCAGGGTGGAGCGCGGAAGCTCGTCCACCAGCCGGACCAGGTGCGGGCGCTTGAAGGCGGCGAGGGCGGTGACGCAGGCGGCGGCGATGCGATCCTCCAGCCCGTCGCCGGCGCCCGGCTGCGGGATCACGAAGGCGGCGGGCGCCTCGTCCAGCATCGGATGTCGCATGGCGACGACGGCCACCTCGGCGACCCCGGGCACGCCGGCGATGACCCGCTCGATCTCGGAGGCCGCGACGTTCTCGCCGCCGACCTTCAGCATGTCCTTCGACCGGTCGGCGAAATAGAGGTAGCCGTCGGCGCCCACCCGGACGCGGTCGCCGGTGATGAACAGGCCGTCGTCGCGGAACGCCACCTTGGTCGCTTCCGGATTGCTGGCGTATTCCAGGAACAGCGAGACCCCTTGGACTCCGCGGACGTAGAGGTCGCCGACTTCACCGGGGCCGACCGGCCGGCCGTCCGCGTCCAGCACGTGGATCTCGTAGCCCGGCGCTGGCCGGCCCATGGAGAGCGGCGCGTCCTTGCGGTGCGGCGAGCCGACGATGCCGTGGGTGATGGTCTCGGTCATGCCCCACCAGCCGATGGTCTTGACGCCGAACATCCGGTCCCACGGCGGCTCGCAGACGCCGTTGCCCCAGAAGCGATAGCTGTGCGCCTCTGGGCGAGGTTGTTCCGCCAAGGCCTTGACGCAGAACGGCACCAGCGAGGTCCAGGTGGCGCCGTGCTTCAGCGACACCGGCCAGAACCGCGAGGCCGAGAACCGCGGCATCAGCACGACGGCGGCGCCGGCCCATAGGGCGGCCAGCACCGAATAGGCCTGGGCGTTGGTGTGGAAGAGCGGCAGGTGGACGAGGTGGACGTCGGTGGGGCGCAGGTCCTCGTGCGTGGCGCACTGCCGCGCGCCCCACAGGGCGTTGGCGTGCGTCCAGAGTACGGCCTTGGGCCGCGCCGTCGTGCCGGAAGTGTACTGGATCCCGAAGTGCGCCCACGGGTCGTGCGGCCGGTCGGGGAGCGTGTCGCCCGTCAGCGCCGAAAAGGGCTCGAACGCGGCGGTGAACGGGGCGGCGGGCGCGCCGTTGTCGGTGTCGGTGACCACCCGCCAGGCGAGTTGTGGCGCAGCGCCGGCCAGCAGGTCGGCGAACTTCGGCTGGGTGATCGCGCCAACCGCGCCGCTGTGCTCGGCGAAGTAGCCCAGTTCGTCGGCGGTGGACTTGGCGTTGGTGGTGACGCCGACCGCGCCGGCATAGGCGCAGCCGAGCCACGCGATGATCGACTCCGGGCAGTTGTCGAGGTGGACCAGCACCCGCTGGCCGAGCTGGACGCCGCGGGCCTGCAGGCCGCCGGCCACCTGCCGCACGGCGTCACGGAATTCGGCGTAGGTCCAACGCGCGCCCTCGCCCTCGAAGGGCTCCCAGATCAGGCAGGGTTGCTCCCCGCGCACGGCGGCCTGCTCGTCCAGCAGCGAGCGGATGTCCATGCCTTCGAAGGGCGTCAGCGGGCGCGGGGTCAATGGGCGGCTTCCGTCGAAGGGGCGGCGACCGAGAAGGCGCCTTTGCGGACGATCTCGTCGCTGGCCTGGGCGGCGATCAGGTCGGCTTCGGCGTTGGCCACGCCCAGGCCCCGCAGGATCAGGGCGCACATCTGCTGCGAGAGCGAGACCGCGTAGGCCAGGGTCGGCTCCTGCACCACGCGCACAAGGGCCAGCTGGGTCACGCCCAGGACGTAGAGGACGCCGGCCTCGACCGTGGCCACCGCGAACCGGCCGCGGGACAGACCCGCCTCGATGTCCTCGACCAGGCCACGGTTCAGCGGCGCGGTGAGCGAGGTGTGGCCGCTGTGGATGCGGACCAGCACCCCGGCCGACTCGGCGCCGTCCAGGGCGAAGCGCAGATAGGTGCAGACGGCGCGCGCCATGCGGCGGGCCGGATCCTCGACGCCGGCATTGGCCCGCGTGACGGCCGTTTCGACCTGGCCCCGGATCTCGGACGAGATGGCGCGGACCAGGGCCTCGCGGTCGACGAAGTGATTGTAGAAGCTGCCCTTTCCGACCGAGGCGGCCTGGACGATGTCGTCGACGGTCACCGCGTCGACCGGCCGCTCGCTGTAGAGCCGCCGGCCCGCGCCGATCAGGGCCGCGCGGGTGCGTTCCGCCCGGGGGTTGCCTCGTTCCGCCATACGCTACGCCTGCATCCTCAACCGCATCTCTTCGCCCACGATGGCGGCCAGCGCGGGCCGGGAAAAGAGGCCTTGCTGGAAACGGTCCAGATTGGGGAAGGCTGGAAGCTGCCCGGCGAGACCTGGCGCAGCCCGCCAGAGCAGGAAGACGCCGAGGTAGAGGTCGCAGACGCTGAAGGCGTCCAGCAGGTGATCGCGGCCCGCGAGGTGGGTGTCGATCTCGCCCAGCGTGGCGGCAACCCGCGCCAGGGCCGCCGTCCGTGCCGCGTCGTTGTCACAGCCGGGCGCCGGCGCCATCACCGCCCGCATCGCCGTGTGCAGGGTGCTCGACAGGAACGACAGCCAGGCCTGGGCCTGGGCGCGTTCGAAAGTTCCGGCGGGCGGGAAGAGATGCTTGTCCGGCGCAAGGTCGGCGATGAACGGCAGGATCGCCGTGGACTCGGTCACGACCCCTTTGCCGGTCTCCAGCGCCGGGACCTTTCCGCGCGGATTGATCGCGCGATAGGCCGGGGTGTTCTGCTCGCCCCCGGTGGTGTGGACGATGGCGATCTCGTGTTCGAGGTCGGCCTCGACCAGGGCGAAGCGGCTGGCCAGCGAGCACGCCATCGGCGCGTGGTGAAGTCGGAGCATGCGGGGTCTCAGGCGGCTTGGCGCAGGGGCGAAAGGCATTGGGTCCAGGCCGCCAGAAGCGCCGCCGGATCGCCGGCGCCGAAGACGTAGCGGTCGGGGCGGATCAGCACCGCCTCGACGCCCAGCTTGTCGAACCAGGTCTCGAGCGCGGCGTGGAAGGGCGCCAGCGCATCGGCCTCGAGCGGCAGGACCCGTACGCCGGCGGCCGGCTCGACCGCGGTCCGGGACAGCAGCCAGGCGTCATGCCCCAACAGGTCGTCCAGGCGTTGCCGGTCGGCGCCTTCGCCGGATGTGGGCTGGGGGAACATCGCGCCGGCCGCAGATGCGCCGGGCAGGATGCAACCTGCCGCGAACACCGGCGGCTGAAGGGGTGGCAGGGGCGGGGCGCCGTTCGCCTTGGCGGCCAGCATGCCGGCGTCGCGCATGGCGGCGGCTTCGGGATCCAGCAGGCAGACCACCCGGCCCATGCCGATCGCCAGTTCGATGGCCGAGCGGACATGCGGCTCGCGTTCGGCCTGATAGGTGTCGAGCAGGCGCTCGCCCGCTGCGCCGTCCAGGACCGCCGCCAGTTTCCAGGAGAGGTTAGCGGCGTCGCGCAGCCCGGAGCACATGCCCTGGCCGGCGAAGGGCGGGGTCTGGTGCGCGGCGTCGCCGGCGATCAGCGCGCGGCCGTCGCGCCAACGGTTCGCGACCAGGCCATGGAAGCGGTAGACGGCCTTGCGCTCGATCTCGACCGGGCCGCAGTCCCACGGGCGGATCAGGTCCAGGACGATGGTGTCGTCCAGCATCGCCTCGGGCGTCTCGCCCGGCAGCAGCATGAACTCCCAGCGATGGCGGCCCGGGCCGCTCAGGACGCAGGTGGTCGGCCGCGCGGGATCGCAGACCTGGATGTTGACGTCCGGGACCCGGCAGTCGGGCATCACCTTGACGTCGACCACCAGCCACGGCTCGTCGAACTGATAGTCGAACAGGCCGCCGCCGATGGCTTCGCGCACCGGGCTCCAGGCGCCGTCGCAGCCGACGATGTAGCGGGCGCGGACCGTCTCGGCCCCGGCCGGGCCGCTGAGCTCGGCCGTCACGCCGTCAACGTCCTGCGCGAACCGTTCCAGCTTCATACCCAGGCGGGTCTCCGCGGCCGGCAGGCCGGCCACCAGGTCGCGCAGCACGCCGTCCAGGCTGGGCTGGTGGAACATGTAGCCGGCGCCCCAGCCCGAGGGCGTCTCGCGCGGCGGCGGCAGGGTCATCAGCAGTTGGCCGTCGGCCGCGCGGAACTCGTAGAGCGGCAGGTCGCGGGCATGCTGTTTCACCTGGTCGGCGACGCCAAGCTGCTGGAACAGCCGCATGATCTCGTGGTCGAAGTGGACGGCGCGCGGCAGAGGATAGACCTGGGCGTCCTTGTCGATGGCGATCACGCTCACGCCGCGCTGGGCCAGCAGGGCGGTGAGCGCCGAGCCCACCGGCCCCAGGCCGACGACCAGCACATCGGCGTCGAAGCCGCTCGTCGTCATCTCAGGCCTCGTTCGCACAGGGGTTATCGAGGGCGCCTAGGCCGTCGATCTCGATGCGGACCCGGTCGCCGTCCTTCAGGAAGCGCATGGGCTTCATGGCCGCGCCGATCCCGCCGGGCGTGCCGGTGAAGATCAGGTCGCCGGGCTCCAGGGTCATGGCCTGGCTGAGGTGTTCGATCTGCTCCCAGACGTTGAACACCAGATGCTTAGTGTTGGAATCCTGGCGCACTTCGCCGTTCACCAGGCAGCGGATGCCGAGGGCGTGCGGGTCTGCGACCTCGTCGGCGGTGGTGATCCAGGGGCCGAAGGGGGCGTGGGTGTCGAACGACTTGCCCACCACCCACTGCGGGGTGCGGTGCTGCCAGGCGCGCTCGGTGGCGTCGTTGCCGCAGCAGTAGCCGAAGATCGCGCCGGCGGCGGCGTCCTTGCCGATGTGGCGGCCGCCCTGGCCGATCACCGCGACCAGCTCGGCCTCGTAGTCCAGGGCCTGCGAGACCTTGGGCACCTGGATCGGATCGTGCGGGCCGTTGGACGCCGTGGGCGCCTTGGAGAACCAGACCTGGTGCTCGGGCGTGCCCAGGTTGCTCTCGGCGATGTGGTCGGCGTAGTTCAGGCCGATGGCCATGATCTTGCCCGGGCGGCGGATGGGGGCCAGCAGGTGGACGCTGTCCAGGGGCAGGGCGCCGGCGCCGGCCTCGGCCAGGCGGCGGACCTCGGCCTCCACCTGCGACCAGGCGGCGATCAGGCCGATCATGTCGCCCGGCAGGCCCGGCGCGGCGGCGTTGAGGGGCGTGATGCGGTCGCCGGTCACGGCGCCGAGCTGCGGGGCGGCGCCCGCCTCGAAGGTCGCAAGTTTCATGGGTGTCGTCCTCAGCCCATCGTGGGCGGCATTTGCGGGCCCCACTGGACGCCCAGCAGCTCCTGCAGGTTCGAGATGTTGGAGCCGTCGGCGGCGGTGAACAGGTCGCCGTCCGTCCAGTGCTCCAGGGTGTTCCCCCAGGGATCGCGCCAGTAGTCGAAGACCTGGCTGCCCAGGATGTGGCGGCCCACGCCCCACTCTGCGTCGCGGCCGGCGTTCTTCAGGCGCTGGTGCCCGCGCATCAGGTCGTCCAGGTCGGCGACCTCGTAGGCCGCGTGGTTGAAGCCTGGGCCCTTCGGGCCCTGCATCAGGAACAGGGTGTGGTGGTCGGTGAGCGTCTCGCCGCGGTCGCAGCGCATGAAGGCGCCTATGGCGAACTCGGGCGCCACCTGGATCTCGTCCGAGGTGATGAAGCCGAAGCGGTCCTTGTACCAGCGCTCCGAGGCGCGGAAGTCGGAGACGTTCAGCACCACGTGGCCCAGGCGCACGACGTTGGCGGCGCCCGCGGCGATGCGCTTGGTGGCCCGCAGGCGGTCGCGCGCCTCGGCGCGGTTCCAGGGGACGCTGGCGTCGAGGGCTAGCGGCGCGGCGGCGGCCTGACCGGCGACCACATCGACGCGATGGCCGTCGGGGTCCTGCAGCGTCACGACCTGCCCGCCGCCCGGCAGGTCCGAGTCGGCGACGCTCACGCCCTCGGCGGCGGCCAGCCGTTCGAGGTCCGCGACGCTCTCGGCCCGGAACGCGACGGCCGCGAAGCCCGGCTCGCCCAGGTCGGTCACGTGCAGGGCCGGCGAGGGGCCCGAGCCGCGGGCCACGAGGCGCGTCTCGCTCTGCTCGGCGACCGCCAGGCCGAAGTCCTCCAGGAAGGCGCGCATCTGCCCCAGGTCCGGGGCGCGGAAGCGGACGTGGGCGACGTCCTCGATCTTCAGGATGCTCATCGGCGAGCCTTTAGTTGACGATATAGTCAGAATGATGGAACTGTTCGGCCATGGCAAGCGACATTGCCGCCGGCCGATCAGCTGACGTGCGCGTCAATCTGGCGGCGAGGTTGAAAACGAGGGACGGATGACCCGCGACGCATGGACCCGCCGGACCGTTCTGGCGGCGTCGGCCGCCGTGGCCGTTCAGGGGGGCGAGATGGCTGACGCAAAGACCGCGATGGACGGAGGCTGCGCCTGCGGCCGGATCGACGTCCACCAGCACTTCCTGCCGGATTTCTACGTGGCGGCGCTGGCCAAGGCGGGGCTGAAGACCGTGGACGGCGGCATGCCGATCCCGGCCTGGAGCGCCACTGCCGCCCTCGAGATGATGGATCGCCAGCAGATCGCGACCGGCATGATCTCGCTCTCGTCCCCATCCACGCATTTCCTGGAGCCGGCCCAGCGCGCGGCGCTGGTCCGACAGGTCAACGAGGCCGGCGCGGCCCTGATGGCCGCCCATCCCGGCCGGTTCGGGTTCTTCGCCACGTTGCCGATGCCCGACGTCGAGGCTTCGCTGGCCGAGATGCGCTACGCGTTCGACACGCTGGGCGTGGATGGGGTGATCCTGGAGACCAACATCGACGGGACGTACCTGGGCGCGCCGGCCTTCGCGCCGATCTTCGCCGAGCTGAACCGGCGCAAGGCGACCCTGTTCCTGCACCCGACCAGTCCGGCCTGCTTCGAGGCCGTGGGGCTGGGGCGGCCGGCGCCGATGCTGGAATTCCCGCTGGATACGACCCGCACCCTAGTCGACCTGCTCTATTCGCGGACCCTGCAGACGCATCCCGACATCAGGGTGATCGTGCCGCATGGCGGCGCGGCGCTGCCTGCGCTGGCGGCCCGGATCGCCGCCTTCGCGAACCTGCCCTTCATCACCCCGCGCCCGGCATCGGAAGCCGAGGTGTTCGAGACCTTGGCGCGGCTCTATTACGACGTGGCGCTGTCGGGGCATCCGGTGGCGTTCGCGGGCCTGCGCCGCCTGGCGCCGATCACCCAGGTGCTGTTCGGCAGCGACTGGCCCTTCACGCCCGAGATGGGTGTCGCCCGCAACATCCACCAGCTCTCGGGCAATGGCCTGAGCGAAGCGGACATGCAGGCCCTGTCGCGGGAAAACGCCGAGCGCCTCTTCCCGCGCCTGGCGGCCCTGCGGCGCTAGTCGGCGAGCTCAGCATCGGCGGCTACGACGGCCGAGGCGATCGCGTCCACCTCGCGCTCGCGCACGCCGTTGTGGATGGCCAGCCGGACGTGACCGGCCGACAGCGGAATGACGCGTACGCCGTGGCGAGCGAGGGCGGCGAGGAATGGCCCCGCGTCACCCTTCGGCCGGTTCAGGAAGATCAGGTTCGTCGGCGCCGGCTGCACGGCCGCGTCGCCGAGCCGGCTGACGATGGCGCGCGCGATCGCCTGGGTCATGGCGGCGTCGGTCTCGAGCCGCGCGCGCCAGTCTTCCAGGGCCGCCAGCGCCGCCGCGGCGACGCCGCCCAGCGGCCGCCAATTGCCGCCCAGGGCGTCGCGCCAGCGCACGGCCTCGTCGATGGCGGCGCGCGAGCCGGCCAGCACCGAGCCGAGCGGCGCGCCGATCGCCTTGTTGAGGCTGACGGCGACCGTGTCGCAGCCGGCGACGAGGGCCGACATCGGCGCACCCTGCGCCACCGCGGCGTTCCAGAGTCGCGAGCCGTCGAGATGGACCGCCACGCCGCCGGCCCGGCAGGCGGTCCCGATCTCAGCCTGCCAGCCGGCGGGCATCACCGAACCCGCCGCCAGCATCTGGGTGTTCTCCAGCCAGACCAGCGCCGCCTCGCTGTCGGCGCGCCGGACCAGGAAGTCCGCGACGGCGGCCGGTGACAGGTGTCCGCTCTCGTCGGGCAGCGTCTCCCGCGCCACGCCCGTCAGGGCCGTGGCTCGCGCCTCCACCGTCACCACGTGGGATAGCGCCGCCGACGCCAGCCGCCCGCCGGCCGGCAGATGGAGGCGGATGGCGATCTGGTTGGCCATGGTGCAGGTCGGGACGAGCAGCGCCGCCTCGACACCGAGTTCCGCCGCCAACCACGCGCCCAGCGCCTGCTCGGCGGCGTCCTCGTCGGGCTCCATTGCCGGCGCTCGGAGGACGGCGGCCGCCATCGCCTGGGCGATCTGCGGCGAGCGCGGCCCCGTGAGGTCGCTGCGCAGGTCGATCATCCGCTCGATCTCTGTCACCTTGGGGAGACTCCAAACTTAGAATCAAATCCAAAAATAGAGATGAACCCAGATATGGATCGGACGCCAGCGTCAAGCATGGCTCTGCGCGAGCGCGGCAAGGCGCGCCGCTACGCCGACATCGTCGCGGCCGCCGCGGGGCTGTGGCGCGACAAGGGTTTCGAGAACGTGGCGCTGAGCCAGATCGCCACCGCCGCCGAGGTCGCGCCGCAGACGGTTTACAATCTGATCGGCGGGCTGGACGCCATCGGCTTCGCGGTGATCAAGCAGGCGCTGGAGCGCCTGGACGTCGCGCTGGCCGCGACCTCGGCCGCCGGAGTCGAGCTGGCGCTGGAGGCGGCGCGGCTGTCGTCCGAGCTCTACATCGCCGACGCGCGGCTGTACCGGCAACTTCTGGTCCGAATCCCGCGCATGCTGTTCCAGGGCACGCACCTGGGCCGCGACGTGGCGCAGATCACCATCCAGGCCGTCATGGGCGCCCAGGCCGCCGGGCACATCACGCCCGACGCCGACCCCGACCGCCTGGGGCGGGCGATCTACACGGCCTACCTGGGCGCGCTGCAGGACTGGGCATGCGGCGACTCCGATGACGCCACCTTCCGGCGGACGTCGCAGATCGCGGTGCTGGGCCCGCTCTGCGCCTGCGCGACAGAGGCGATCCGGCCCGCGCTGACCGCCCGCCTGCTGGACCGGCTCGCCCGCTAGAACGCCTGCAGGTCCTCGGCCAGGAGAACCTTGCCCTTGAACTGCGCGGCGATGCCCTTCCGCGCGCCGTCCAGTCCGTCGCGCTCAAGTGAGTTGTGGGTGACGGCGACGGTCTTGGCGCCGCACGCGGTGGCCAGCTTGCCGACCTCGGTGGGCGACAGGTGCTCGCGGCGGAAGTGGTCCTCGACCAGGTCGTAGATCGCCGGCGGGCCGCCGGGGCGGGTGACCTTGATCCGGGCGATGGCGAGGCCGGGGTCCATCATCTCACTGACCAGCAGGTCCACGCCTTTGCAGGCCTGCTCGACCTTGGGGCTAGGGCCGGTGTCACCGGTGTAGAGGATCGAACGGCCGGGCGCATCGAAGCGGAGCGACAGTGAGACCGGGCGCGGGTCGGCGCCGGGTTTCAGGGTCACGTAGTGGCTGTTCTCGGTGGCCGTGATCTTCACGTCGCCGGCGTTGAAGGTCGCGCCGTCCTGGATCTCGACGACCTTCACGCCGGCGTCGGGGCCGCCGGACATGCGCATGGTCTGGATCGCGTGGCCGCCGTGCTCCATGGCCGCATAGAGGCGCTTCACCGTCTCTGCCGTGCCGGGCGGGCCATAGATCGTCACCGGGTTTGGACCGCTGGTCTGGTAGCGCAGGGCCAGGAACGCGAAGAGGCCGCCGGTGTGGTCGAAATGCAGATGGCTGATCAGCACCGTCTGGACCTGGTCGATGCCGACGCCGGCCTTGGCCAGCTGCTCGGCCGCGCCATCGCCCACGTCCGCCAGGATCAGCTGATCGCCGTAGCGGATCAGGTTCGCCGGCTCGGAGCGGTCCTTGCGCGGGATCGGGCCGGAGTTGGTGCCGAGGGTGGTGAAGCTCAGTGTCGCCGGGGCGGGCGCGGCCAGGGCAGGCGTCCCCAGCGCGGCGCAGGCGGACAGGGCGAGTAGCGTGCGGGACAGGCGGCGCATTCCGTTTCCTTCGAGATGATGTGGCGGCGCCGTCAGGCGGGCAGCTTCTTGGCCCAGTCGCGAACGACGGTGGCGAAGCGTTCGGGCTGGGCGGCGTGCATCGCGTGCGCGGCGTCGGGCAGCGAGATGTAGTCGTAGGGCTGGCCCGCCTTCTTGATGATCGCGCCGGCCTGGCGCGCCTGCAGGTCGGTGAGGGCGCCGACCAGCCGGCCGGTGGCCTCGTCCACGGTGCGGCCGTGGTGGGTCAGCAGCACCGGGACCTTCACCTTGGCCAGCATCCGGTCGTGCGGGCAGCTGGCGGCGACGGTCCCCTCGTAGTGCGCGCGGCCCCATTCGGGATCGTATTCCTTGATGTTCTGCGGCGGTTCGGCGGGCCCGCCCATACCGCCGCCCATGCCCGCGTAGTTCCCGACGCTCCACTGGTTGCCCAGGAAGGCGGCGAAGCGCTGGAAGATCGGGCCGACGATGGTCTGGCGCACCGACGGGCCGAACGCCGGCGTCAGTTCCGAGGCGAACAGCGGCGGATCTTCCAGGATCGCGCCGCGCAACTGGCCGGGCAGGGCGTAGGCGGACAGCCAGCACGAGAGCACGCCGCCCGAGGAGCAGCCGCTGGTCACGACCGGGCGCTTGATCACCGTGGCGATGAAGCGGACCAGGTCGTTCCCCATGTTGTCCAGGGTGTAGCGGCCGGGGGTCCAGGTGCTGCGGCCCTGGCCGCGCAGATCGACCGCATAGACCTGGAAGTCGGCCTCCAGCAGCTTGATCGCCGCCTCGTAACCCCACCACGACTCGGTCTGCCCCGGGATCAGCAGCAGCGCGGGCTTCGATGGCGAGCCGGCGACCACATAGTTCATGGTCACTTCGCCCAGGTCGGCGGTCTTCTCCGGATAGCCGTGCGGCACGAAGGCTGGCTTGTAGGCCGGCCCGCCGCGTCCCGGGACGCCGGCGGCCAGGGGCGGGGCGGCGGCGGGCGAGGGCTGTGCGGCGGCCGGCGCCGTGACTGCCGCAGCCGCCATCGGTGCGACCAGCGCGCCCTGCACCAGGGTTCGCCGCGTCGCCCGACGGGCGGTGGAGGCGGGCGCCTTGTCGGTGGTCTCGGTGGTCATCGCGGCTTCCTCTCCCGTCGAAGCCTGCTGACCGGGCTTCTGACTTAGATGACGATATAGTCAGATAAACTACCGCCGCCATCACGCGGACGACAAGAGGAATATCCGCCGTATCGCGTCGGGCGTGAGTGGATGCTCCGGAACGTGATGACCAAACCGTCCGAAACATAGGCCTGACGCCGCCGCCGGCCGCCGCCGGCCGCCGTCGCGATCCTTATGGGTCCTTGATGCCCCCGGCGCTGCCTTCCGAATGGAGCCCTTACGCGGGCGAGGCGTAGCTTCCAGCCTCCCTTCGAGGGTCCGGAACAAAGTCCTATGCTCGATATCTTCTATCTCTTCGTCGGCCTGGCGGCCTTTGGCGCCTTCGCCGCCTATGTCCATGGCCTGAGGGGCGTGTGATGCTGGCGAACCTCATCTGGGGCGTCGGCGCCCTGGTCATCGGCGGCTACATGATCGCCGCCCTGCTGCGCCCGGAGAAGTTCTGATGAACCCTCAGGGCTGGGCGGAAATCGCCCTCACCATCGGCCTGACCATCGCTGTCGGCTGGCCGCTGGGCCTGTACCTCGGCCGGATCTGGGCCGGCGGCGCGACCTGGCTGGACCCGGCGCTCAAGCCGGTCGAGCGGCTGGTCTACGCCGCCTGCGGCGTCAAACCCGACAAGGGGCAGACCTGGGTCGCCTACGCCATCAGCATGCTGGCGTTCAGCGCCGCGAGCTTCGTGGTGCTGTACCTGATCCTGCGGTTCCAGGACCTGCTGCCGCTGAACCCGCAGGGCTTCGCGGGCCTGTCGCCGCACCTGTCGTTCAACACCGCGGTCAGCTTCGTGACCAACACGAACTGGCAGTCGTATGTGCCGGAGCAGACGGTCTCGACCTTCTCGCAGATGGCCGGACTGACCTCGCACAACTTCCTGTCGGCCGCCGCCGGCATGGCGATGGCGGCCGCGGTCGCCCGCGCCTTCGCGGCCAACCGGGCGGACAACCTGGGGGACTTCTGGGTCGATCTGACCCGGATCAGCCTCTACGTCCTGCTGCCGGTCGCCCTGGTGGTCGCCATCGCCTTTGTGGCCCTGGGCGAGCCCCAGTCGCTGCTGGCCAACGTCACGGCCCATACGGTCGAGGGCGGCAAGCAGACCATCGCGCTCTATCCCACCGCCAGCCAGGAGGCGATCAAGCAACTCGGCACCAACGGCGGCGGGATCTTCAACGCCAATTCGGCGCACCCGTTCGAGAACCCGAACGCGATCACCAACCTGATCGAGATCGTCGCCATGAACGCCCTGTCGTTCGGCTGCGTCATCGCCTTCGGCCGCATGGTCTTCGCCCGCAAGGAGGCCCGCGCCCTGGTGGCGGCGATGGCGATCCTGGTCTCGGCCGGCGCGGCGGCCATCTACGCGGCCGAGACCCAGGCGGCGCCGGCCCTGGTCGCGGCCAAGGCCGACGCCAGCGTCAACATGGAGGGCAAGGAAGTCCGCTTCGGCGCGCCCTCGACGGCGGTCTGGGCGGCTACCACCACGGGCGCGTCGGACGGCGGCGTCAACGGCATGCACGACAGCTTCATGCCCCTGGGCGGCGGCGTGGCGATGTTCCTGATCCAGCTGGGCGAGATCCTGCCCGGCGGGGTCGGCTCGGGCCTCTACGGCATGGTCGTGATGGCGCTGATCGCGGTGTTCGTGGCGGGCCTGATGGTCGGCCGCACGCCCGAGTACCTGGGCAAGAAGGTCGAGGCCCGCGAGATCAAGTACGCCATGCTGGCGGTGCTGATCCTTCCGCTGTCGATCCTGGGCTTCACGGCCGTCGCCCTGGTCACGCCGACGGCCTTGGGCGGGTTGCTGAACCACGGCCCCCACGGGCTGTCCGAGATCCTCTACGCCTACTCGTCGGCGACCGGGAACAACGGTTCGGCCTTCGCCGGCCTCACCGCCAACACGCCCTGGTACAACACGACCCTCGGGATCGCGATGCTGCTGGGCCGCTTCGCCTATGTCCTTCCCGTGCTGGCCATCGCCGGATCGCTGGCCGCCAAGCCCAAGCTGGGCGCGACGACCGGCACCTTCCCCACCGATGGCCCGCTGTTCGTCGGCCTGCTGATCGGGGTGATCCTGATCATGGGCGGCCTGCAGTTCTTCCCCGCGCTCGCGCTGGGTCCGATCGTCGAGCACTTCCAGGCGCTCGCCGCGGTCGCGGCCCGCTGAACCCCCTTAGGTCCCTTCAAATGACCATGACAACCGCGCCCCTGGGCAATGGCCGCAAGGCCGCGCCCCTCGTCGGCAGCTTTTCGGGGCCGATCCTGGCCCGCGCCGCCCGCTCGGCGTTCCTCAAGCTGGATCCGCGCAAGCTGCTCGGCAATCCGGTGATCTTCGCCACCTGGATCGTCGCCCTGCTTGCGACGTTCTCGACGGCCCTGGCGATCAGCCAGGGCGGGGCCTGGGGCTTCGCGCTGCAGATCTCGCTCTGGCTCTGGGCGACCGTGCTGTTCGCCAACTTCGCCGAGAGCGTCGCGGAGGGGCGGGGCAAGGCGGCGGCGGACAGCCTGCGCGCAACGCGGGTCACCACCAAGGCCAAGCTGCTGATCGACCCCGCCCGGGGAACCATCGTTCCGACGCCCGCCCACGAGCTGGGCGTCGGGCAGATCGTGCTGGTCGAGGCGGGCGACGTGGTGCCCGCCGACGGCGAGATCATCGAGGGCATCGCCTCGGTCAACGAGGCGGCCATCACCGGCGAGAGCGCGCCGGTGATCCGCGAAAGCGGCGGCGACCGTTCGGCCGTGACCGGCGGCACGACCGTGGTCTCCGACTGGATCAAGGTGCGCATCACGTCCGAGGTCGGCGCCACCTTCCTCGACCGGATGATCGCCATGGTCGAGGGCGCGGACCGGCGGAAGACCCCCAACGAGGTCGCCCTGGCGGTGCTGCTGGCCGGCCTCACGCTGATCTTCCTGATCGCGGTGGCGACGCTGCTGGGGCTGGGGGCCTATTCGGGCGTGACGCTGGACCCGATGGTGCTGGGTGCGCTGTTCATCTGCCTGATCCCCACCACGATCGGCGGCCTGCTGTCGGCGGTCGGCATCGCCGGCATGGACCGGCTGCTGAAGGTCAATGTGCTGGCCACCTCGGGTCGCGCCGTCGAGGCGGCCGGCGACGTCGACACCCTGCTGCTGGACAAGACCGGCACCATCACCTTCGGCAACCGGATGGCCACCGAGCTGCTGCCCGCGCCCGGCGTGCGGGCCGAGGCGATGCTGCGCGCGACCCTGCTGGCCTCGCTGGGCGACGAAACCCCGGAAGGGCGCTCCATCGTCGAGCTGGCGCGCAACCAGGGCCTGGTGCTGGAGCCGCCGGCGGGCGCCAAGGTGATCCCGTTCAGCGCCACGACCCGCCAATCCGGCCTGGATGCCGAGGGCGGCGCGTGGCGCAAGGGCGCGGTCGATGCGGTGCTGCGTAGCGCAGGGCTGGAGGCCGCGCAGGCGCCGGCCGAGTTCAACGCCGCGGTCGAGCGGATCGCCCGGTCCGGCGGCACCCCGCTGGCCGTTTCCGAGAACGGCGTCCTGATGGGTGTGATCCACCTGAAGGACGTGGTGAAGCCCAATGTGAAGGAGCGCTTCGCCGACCTGCGCCGCATGGGCCTGCGCACCGTGATGATCACCGGCGACAATCCGGTGACCGCCGCCGCCATCGCCTCCGAGGCCGGCGTCGACGACTTCCTCGCCGAGGCCACCCCCGAGGACAAGCTGCGGCTGATCCGCACCGAGCAGGCCAAGGGCCGGCTGGTCGCCATGTGCGGCGACGGCGCCAATGACGCGCCCGCCCTGGCCCAATCCGACGTCGGCGTGGCGATGCAGACCGGCGCCCAGGCCGCGCGCGAGGCCGGCAACATGGTCGACCTGGACAGTGACCCGACCAAGGTCATCGAGATCGTCGAGGTGGGGAAGCAGATGCTGATCACCCGCGGCGCGCTCACCACCTTCTCGATCGCCAACGACGTGGCCAAGTACTTCGCCATCATCCCGGCGTTGTTCGTGGTGGCGCTGCCGGCCCTGGGGGCGCTCAACGTCATGGGGCTGCACAGCCCGGAGAGCGCGATCCTGTCGGCGGTGATCTTCAACGCCCTGGTGATCGTGGCCCTGATCCCGCTGGCCCTGCGCGGTGTGAAGTACCGGGCCATCGGCGCGGGCAAGCTGCTGCAGCGCAACCTCCTGATCTACGGCCTGGGCGGCATCGTCGCCCCCTTCATCGGCATCAAGCTGATCGACGTGATCGTCGCGGGCCTCGGGCTCGCCTGATCGGCCGGTCACCCACGTTCTTTCGGAGTTCCATCATGTTCGCCCAAGCCCGCGCGGCCGTCGTCGCCACGCTCTTCTTCACCCTCCTGCTCGGCGTCGGCTATCCGCTGGCCGTGACGGGGATCGGACAGCTGGCCTTCCCGGCGCAGGCGGGTGGCAGCCTGGTCCGCGACAAGGCCGGTGTGGTGATCGGCTCTTCGCTGATCGCCCAGGCGTTCACGCGGCCGGAATACCTCCATCCGCGCCCCTCCGCGGCCGGCGCCGACGGCTACGACGCCGCCGGCTCCTCGGGCTCGAACCTGGGCCCGCTCAATGAAGACCTGGCCAAGCGGGTCGCCGAGAGCGCCAAGACGCTGCAGGCCGATGGATCGGGCGTGGTCCCGGCGGACGCCGTCACGACGTCGGGCTCGGGCCTCGACCCGCACATCTCGCCCGCCAACGCCCTGCGGCAGGCGCCGCGCGTCGCCGCCGCGCGGGGCATCCCGGTGGCGCAGGTGGAGCGGGCGATCTCGGCCAACACCACCCGGCCGTGGCTGGGCGTGTTCGGACAGCCGGCCGTGAACGTGCTGGAGACCAATCTGGCGCTGGACGCCGCGGCTCCGGCCCGGACGGCGGGCTAGGCCAGGGCCTTCGAGAGCCGCAGCCAGAGTTGCTGGTCGAAGTCCTTGTCGACGGCGGCCTGGCCCATGCGGACGACGACCAGCTTGCGGCTCGGGACCACATAGAGCTTGCGGTCGAGCGCGCCCAAGGCGGCGACCAGGTCCGCCGGCGCGGCGGGGATCAGCGGCCCGTCGGTGCGCTTGGCCAGCGGTCGGACGGTGTATGCGCCGCCGTTCAGCCACCAGAGGCGGCCGTAGCTGGGATTGGTGGCGGTGGGGGCGAACATCGCCTTCATCCCGGCGTCCGAGACGATCCGCTTGCCGTCGGCGGTCCGGCCGCCGTCCAGCACCAGCTGGCCGAACGTGGCGACGTCGCGCGGGCTGGTGACCAGGCCGGTCGGGTTGCCCACGTCGCCGAACCCGGCGGGGCGCTTGCGCCAGGCGGTATCGCGCATGCCGGCGGGCGCGGTGAGCCAATCCTGGGTGATGGTCTCCAGCGGCTGCTTGGCGGCGGCGCTCAGCACCCGTTTCGTCACGGCGTAGGCGGGCGTGTTGTAGAAGAAGATCGACCCGGCCGGCGCGGCATAGGCCAGCTTTTCGTCCAGGCCCGAGCTCATGTTGAGCAGGTGGATCACGCGGATCGCCCGCTCCTGGTCCGGCGCGGCCTTGGACCACCCGGCGCCGAGGTAATCGGACACCGGCGTTTCCGGGTCGACCAGGCCCTTGTCGATGGCCGCGGCGACAAGGATGGCGACGAAGCTCTTCTGCTGCGAGGCGACGTCCTCCAGCAGCTCGCCCCCGGCATTGGTCTCATAGGAGAAGGCGGCCCGGAACGGGGCGGAGTCGGCGGGAAGGGGCCAGTTGCGCTCGACCACCGTCTTGCGGTCGCGGACCACCAGGAAGCCGGTGGTCTTCTGGCTCTCGGCATAGTCCAGCACCGCCTGCATCGCCGGGCTCGGGGCGGCGGCGGCCATGGCGGGGGGCGCGGCCAACACGGCGCCGGCGCCGGCCAGCAGGCCGCGGCGGGACAGATCGAAGGTCATGGCAAAGGCTCCTGAAGGCTGGCGCGTCAGCCCGATGCGCGGCCGGCGCGCACGGCGCGCGGCAGGGGCATGTCGACGGACTGCAGGCCGAAGCCGCGCGAGATCATCAGGCGCATCGCTTCGTTCTGCATGTAGTAGAGGATGTTGCGGGCGCCCTCGGCCGCCATGGCCCCATCACGGGCGGCCAGGCCGGCGCGGACGACGCGCCAGTGGTCGAACGGGCCGCCGTCAGTGCTCTCGGCCAGGGTGACATACGAGTAGTGCCAGCGGGTCTTGCGCCGGATGGACTCGATCATCTTCTGGGCGTCGGGGCTGGAGACGCTGGCCAGGCGGCTGAAGATCGTCTCGCTTTGATGGATCAGCTCCTCGGCGGGTTCGCCGCGTTCGGAGTCGGCCAGCAGGATATCGATCAGCCGCAGGGTCTCGGCCATGAACGGCGGCGTGGCGCGGATGCAGGCGAAACGGGCCGCGAGGCCGTAGAGCGCCGCGCGCACCTCGTAGAGGTCGAACACTTCCTGCACGGTGGTGGCCGCGACGTAGGCGCCCCGGTTCTCCTCGATGTTGACCAGCCCGTCGTCGGCCAGCGTGCGCAGCGCCGTGCGCGCGATGGATCGGCCGACCCCGAACTCGGCGCAGATCCGCACCTCGCGCAGCCATTCGCCCGGCGCGAGCTGGCCCTCCTGGATTTGATGGCGAAGCGCGCCGGCCACATCGCCTGCCGTCATGGGCGATGGTGCTCCCGTCCGCGAGGGCGTTTCGTCGTCAGGCATGGCGCGTACTGGCCTCAGAAATCTCAATGTTCCGCGCCCTGAGTGTGACTGTGGAATCACCGTCGGGAAAGGACGCGACCCCGCCCGCCGTGTCGAACCTCACCCAAGAATGTTCTATCAAGAATGAACAATTGTCGTGCAATAATTTTGACGAGGGTCGGCGTGGAGGCTTCGGGACAACGGTAGAGCCCGGGCCCGCAAACCTTCACCGCTCGACCCGGCGGCCTGGCCGGCGCGGCGCCGCGGCTCATGCCGAAGCCCTGGACATCCACGACCTTCGTCCAGCGCCGCCATCCCCTTGGCCGGATGCCCTGTCGCGGCGCTCCGACACATGTTGACCGCCATGGGCCGCACCGGCCGCGATGGAGATGAACATGCGCACGATCCTTGGCGCCCTGACCTTGGCTGTGGCCCTGACCGCCGCGGGAAACACCCTCGCCGCGACCCCGACATCCGGCGCGAAGCCCACGATCGTGCTGGTGCACGGCGCCTTCGCGGACGGTTCGAGCTGGAGCGGGGTCATCCGCCGGCTCGAGCGCGACGGATATCGCGTGATCGCCGCCGCCAATCCGCTGCGCGGGGTCGCCAGCGACGCCGCCTCGGTCTCGGCCGTCGTGCGGACAGTCCAGGGGCCGGTCGTGCTGGTGGGCCACTCGTACGGCGGGCCGGTCATCAGCCAGGCGGCCAACGGCGCCGCCAACGTGACGGCGCTGGTCTATGTGGCGGGCTTCGCGCCCGAGGCCGGCGAGAGCAGCCTGTCGCTCTCGGCCAGGTTCCCCGGCAGCACGCTGGGCGAAACGCTGACGACGGTCGTCCTGCCTGACGGCGACGAGGATCTCTACATCCGTCCGGACCGGTTCCGCGCCCAGTTCGCCGCGGACGTATCGGTCGAGACGGCGGCGGCCATGTCGGCGGCTCAGCGGCCGGTGACCTTGTCGGCGCTGGGCGAACCCTCGGGGCCGCCGGCGTGGAAGATCCTGCCGTCCTATTCGATCTATGGCTCCGCCGACCGCAACATCCCGGCGGCCGTCCAGGCCTTCATGGCCGAGCGGGCGCACACGCGGAAGACGGTCGTGGTGAAGGACGCCTCGCACGCCCTGATGGTGTCCCATCCTGGTGAGGTGGCGGCGATCATCGAGGACGCTGCGGCCGGGCGCTGAGCCGGCTGGCCCAATCGACGCGCGGGCAGGCGTCGCCCTGGCCTGACGCCGCCCCAACACCCGGTTGCAGGGGAAGCAGATGAAGATCGTGGTCATCGGCGGCGGCGGCCGCATCGGCGAGAAGCTCGTCTTCAACCTCCGGCAGGACGACTTGCGCGTCCTCGAGGCCTCGCCCCGGTTTGGCGTCGACACCGTCAGCGGGTTCGACCTCGACCAGGCGCTGGATGGCGCCGAGGTGGTCGTCGACTGCTCGAACTCGCCGTCCCTGGAGGGCGAGGCCGCGCTGCGGTTCTTCGAGGCCTCCGGGCGACGGCTGCTGGCGGCGGGCCGCGCCGCCGGCGTCAGGCATCACGTCGCCCTGTCCATCGTCGGGACCGACCGGTTGCAGGCCAGCGGCTACTTCCGGGCGAAGAAGCTGCAGGAGGACCTGATCAAGGCCTCGGGCCTGCCCTACAGCCTGCTGCGTTCGACCCAGTTCTTCGAGTTCATCGCGAAGGTCGTGCAGGAGGACTCGGGCGGCGACGTTGTCGTCGCGCCGGCGCGCGTCCAGCCGATCTCGGGCCTTGATGTGGCCGAGGCGCTGGCGGACCTGGCGACCGGAGAGCCCCTCAACCGAACGGTCGAGGTCGCCGGGCCCGAGTGCTTCCGGCTGCCCGACCTCGCGGCCGAGGTGCTCACCGCCTACGAGGACCGCCGCCGGATCATCGCCGACCCCCACGCGCCGTATTTCGGCGCCCGCCTGGACGACGCCTCGCTGTTGCCCGGCGCGGACGCGCACATCGCGAGCCTGCGCTTCGAGGACTGGCTCCGCGACAGCCTCCAGCCGCAACCCCTGCGGCCCCAACCCCGGAAAATCGGAGCCTTGTCATGAAGATGGTCGTCATTGGCGGCGCCGGCGTCGTCGGCGCCAGCGTGGTCGAGATCCTGGCCGACCAGGACCGCGACGTGGTCGCAGCGTCCCGGCGAACGGGTGTCGACGTCATCACGGGCGCGGGCCTGCGCGAGGCGCTGACCGGCGCCGACGTGGTCGTGGACGTAATCAATTCGCCGTCGTTCGAGGACGAGGTTGCGCTGAAGTTCTTCGAGACCTCCACCGCCAACCTGCTGGCCGTGGAAGCCGAGCTGGGCGTGGGCCACCACGTGGCGCTGTCGATCGTGGGCGCCGAGCGCCTGCAGGCCAACGGCTACTTCCGCGCCAAGCTGATGCAGGAGCAGCAGGTCCGGGCCGGGGGCGTGCCCTATACGATCCTGCGGGCCACGCAGTTCTTCGAGTTCCTCGGCGCGATCGTGCGCGACGGCGCGGCGGGCGACGCGGTTCGGCTGGCGCCGGCGCGCATCCAGCCGATCGCGGCCGACGACGTGGCGATCGCCCTGTCCCGGCTGGCGATCGCCCCGCCCAGGAACACCACCGTCGAGGTCGCGGGGCCCGACCCCTATCGGCTGGACGCCATCGCGGGCGCCTTCATGGCCGCCACCGGCGACGGCCGGCGCGTCGTGGCGGATCCGCAGGCGCTCTATTTCGGCGCCGCCCTGGCCGACGAGACCCTGATGGCCGGCGACACCCCGCGCTTCGGCCACACCGAATTCGACCGCTGGCTCGCCCGCTGGGTGCGCGAGCATCAGGCCGGCTGACGGCCACACCAGGAGGACGTCCATGAAACTCTACTATTCCCCGCTGGCCTGCAGCCTGGCCGATCACATCGCCCTGGAGGAGGTCGGCGTCGTCTTCGAGCGCGAGCGCGTCGATCTGAAGACCAAGCGCACGGCCTCGGGCCGTGACTTCAGCGAGGTGACACCCAAGGCCTATGTGCCGGCGCTCGTCCTGGAAAGCGGTGAGATCCTGACGGAGAACGTGGCCATCCTCGACTGGATCGCCGCGCAGTATCCGCAGCTGGCCGTCGATGGCCCGCTGGGCCGGACCCGCGTCCTCGAGGCGCTGACCTATGTCACGACCGAGCTGCACCACGGTTTCAAGCCCATGTGGCACCCGAGCTCGGACGCCGAGAAAGCCGCCGCCAGCGACAGCCTGGCGGCCAAGCTGGCGTATGTGGGCGGCACGCTGGAGGGCGACTACCTCTTCGGCGACACGCCCAGCGTCGCCGACTTCTACCTCTTCGTGATGCTGTTGTGGGCGGTGCGCTTCCGGGTGCCGGCGCCCGCGGCCTTGGACGCGCTTCGCGAGCGGATGTCGGCCCGCCCAGCGGTGCAGCGCGCGCTGAAGGACGAGGGCCTGATCTGATGCGCCGGTGGGATCAGCGGAGGTGGTCCGCTGATCCCTGGGGCCGCCGCCGTGGTTCCGATGACGCCCGGCAAGGGTCGGGCGAGTTGAGACCGATCTACTTGCGCCGCTCGGGGCCGATGGCCCAAAGCGCCAGCAGCCAGGTCAGGAGCGCGGGCAGGGTCACGGCGCCAAAGTCCCGGACGAGCGCCGACGGGCCACAGATGCCGGCGATCACTTCCCAGACATGGAACAGGGCATGGCCCGACAGCCAGATGGCCACCGACGTCCAGAGCAGGGCGCGCAGGTTCGGCCGCGCAACGCCCAGCAACAGGCCGCCGCCCAGCAGGACGAAGATCAGTCCGATGTCGCGGATGAAATGCTGATTGAACGGGCCGGTGGTGGTGACGCCGGGCACAGCCGCATACCAGCCGTCCGGTGAGATCAGCATGAAGGCGCCGTTCGCCTCGGCCGCCAGGCCCAGGACCAGAGCCAGGCCAAGAGAGATCGTCTTCAGCATGTGAAATGTCCTTCGGTTTCGAGGCGCAGGTGGAAGACGCCCCTCCCCGGGGGGAGGGTGGGGGAGGGGCGCCTTCGCCGTTCCGGGCCTGGGGTTGGCCGGCCGATCGGGTCGGGGCCGATCGGCGCGGAACGGAGCGTCAGGCGGCCTTGGCCGCCTCGACGGGGTGAACGACCCGGGCGGCGATCTGCAGCCGGTTCCAGGTGTTGATCTGGCCGATCAGGATGGACAGGGCGACGATCTCGCCCTCGTTGAACTGGCTCTTCACCAGCTCGTAGTCGGCGTCCGGCGCGTGGGTCTTGGCGATCCGGGTGAGGGACTCGGTCCAAGCCAGGGCGGCGCGTTCGCGGTCGGTGAACAACGGGGACTCGCGCCAGCCGTCCAGCATGATGATCCGCAGGTCGTTCTCGCCGTGGGCGCGGGCGTCGATCACATGCATGTGGATGCAGAACGAGCAGCCGTTGATCTGCGAGGCGCGCAGCCGGACCAGCTCGGCCAGGCTGTGCTCGAGGCCGCTTTCGGCCAGGGCGGCTTCGACGCCCATGAGCGCCTTGGTCAGGTCGGGCGAAACTTTGAACGCGTTGAAGCGAGGGGGCATGTCGTGTCCTTCATCGGTGTTGACGATGGACCCAGCCTGCCGCCCGAGGCGGGTGCGCAGACACTGACCCCGACGGCCGGGCGCTCTACGCCCCTGGCATAGGGGGCGCCTGCCCCGCGGACGGGCGGGCGTATCGGACCTGGATTGGTGAGTGAGGCTTCCCCCGCCGGCGGGCTATCGGCAGCTGACCGTGGGCAGCATCGCGGCGGGCCATCGGATGCCGCCGCC
>Ga0209026_1000453_pt1 | contig 32465 bp, 37 predicted proteins | sample AraplaCL_Col_mCL_FD_184262 | JGI IMG/M metagenome (GOLD analysis project Ga0209026, IMG submission 184262) | Arabidopsis root microbial communities from the University of North Carolina, USA - plate scrape CL_Col_mCL (SPAdes) (version 2) | ecosystem: Host-associated > Plants > Roots >... | reverse complement strand
GGTTGTATTGCGGCACATATTGCGGTAAATATAGCCTGGGTACCACCGGCAGTAATGGTTATTTCGGCATCAGGGTTGTACGTGGCACCGTAAAGTTTTTCTGTTTTATTGCTGATCTGTTCGCGCAGGCTCATTAAACCGGCCATAGGCGCATATTGATTGTAACCATCTTTCATGGCCTTGTGTACCAGCTCGATCAATACCGGCGAACAATCATAATCGGGGAAACCTTGCGAAAGGTTTATAGCGCCAACCTCGGCAGCCAGGGCACTCATAACGGTAAATATGCTTGTGCCTGTTTGGGGAAGTTTTGATGTAATACGTATCATTACCGGCGAAATTAACTAAAATCGTCTAATTAACCATTAATTAAAACTCCACATTTCTAATTGATAGCTTTTGTTAGACACCTGTCTTATTATCCTAAATTGTTTAAATTAGTGCCCATGAAGATCAAACATTTACTGCTTTGCGCCGCAACTGCTTTACTATTAGCATCATGTCATTCATCCGAAAAGGGTAACGTACCCGTTGTGGGTTTTGTGGATGCCTTTGAAGACGCCACCATAGCCCAGGCGCGTACAGGTTTTACCGATGCTTTAAAACAAAATGGCTTTGGCGAAGATCAGCACAATGTAAAAATAGAATATCATAACGCACAGGGTAGTATCCCTACACTCACTCTCATCGTTAATCAGTTCATTGGCGAAAAGGTCGACCTGTTGGCTACGTGCACTACGTTATCAACTATTACTGCTATCCAAAAAACTAAAACCATCCCCGTATTTGCCATGGTTGCCCCAACCCCGGCGTTAATGAAGGTTGCCGATGCATCGGGTAACGGCCCCGCAAATCTTCTCGGTACGCAGGAAGATCTGAATTATATAGATACATCGTTCTCCATCATTCCCAAATTGTTGAAGCCAAAAGGCAGAAAACTAACCATCGGGATGATCTATAACCAATCGGAGCCGCAGTCTGTAGATGCCATGAACCGCATTAAAGGTTTATCAGATAAATTGAATGTTACTCTGGTCGCACTACCCGTTAATACTTCTGCCGATGCGCAGCTGGTTACACAATCGTTGCTGAATAAAAATATTGATGCTTTTTTTGCTAATCCGGATAACACCGTTTTTGCTTCGTTCGAAACCATCGTAAAAAGCTGTAATGATAAAAATGTGCCCATTTTTACCAGCGAGGCAGGCTTGGTACAACGCGGAGCGGTTGCGGCCTTCGGTGCCGATATTTACCAATGGGGTTATCAAACAGGTCTACAGGCAGCACAATATTTAAAAACACATAAAACCGATGGTATTAAAGCCGAAATGGTAAAAGTGCGTAAACGGGTATATAATCCCGCGGCGGCTAAAAAGTACGGCATTGTTATTCCTGCAAATTTCGAAGCCGTTAAATAATGGATTTTTTGCTCACCGCCATCATACAGGGATTATGTTTCTCGGCCATCGCGCTGGGGATTTACATCTCCATGAAGATATTTAACATCCCCGATATTACTACCGATGGCAGTTACACGCTTGGCGGAGTAGTAACTGCTGTTACACTCAACCATCATTGGCCGGTGTTATTGGCTTTGCCTATCGTCATTATTGCGGGGGCAGTTGCCGGCGCTTTGACCGGGCTTATCCACACCAAATTAAAAATTAATGCGCTTTTGGCCGGGATACTGGTGATGACTGCTTTATACTCGGTTAATTTAGTAATCATGGGGCGTTCAAACCTGCCTATCGATATTGAACATACGTTGTTTACTTTGGTAAAATTAGTTACCGATGCCAATCAGAACGCGCTTATCGTGCTTGTTGTTTTTGTGGTGCTGATAACTTTATTGATAGGCTATCTACTCAAAACCGACTTCGGCATTGCCATGCGGGCCACCGGCAATAGCGAATCAATGATCAAAGCATTAGGTGTAAATACCGATAGGATGAAGATCATCGGCCTGGCCATTGCTAACGCCCTTACAGCCACGAGCGGTTACCTGATCACCCAATTCCAGGGCTTTGCTGATATCAGCATGGGCATAGGTATTGTGATCGTTGGCCTGGGTTCGGTTATCATTAGCGAAACATTGATCAATTGGTTTAATGTAACTTCGGTTTGGCTCGGCCTAACTCTCGTGCTGTTTGGAGCAGTATTGTTCCAGTTAGTTTTGGCACTGACGCTAAGTTTAGGTGTCGATGCTAATTTGCTCAAGTTGGTGACTGCGGTTTTCGTATTATTAATCGTGAGTTTACCACGACTTAAATTATTACGAACCGCATGATCGACCTATCATCCGTCCATAAGACCTTTAATCGCGGCAAGCCCAACGAAGTAAACGCTTTAAATGGTATCGACTTGCACATCGCCCAAGGCGAGTTTGTGGTGATCGTTGGTTCAAATGGTTCAGGAAAATCAACACTACTGAATATTATTGCGGGCAGTATAACGCCAACATCGGGTACCATCAGCCTCGATGAAAAAATTGTTAATAATTTACCCGATTATAAGCGTAGTCAATGGATAGCGCGCGTTTTTCAAAATCCGTTAAGTGGTACAGCCCCCGATCTGAGTATCTTGGATAATTTTCGTTTAGCAGCTTTGCGCACCCATAAAAAAGGTTTAAAAATTGGCGTTAACGAGGGATTTGGCCAGCATGTGAAAGATAGGATCGCCATTTTGAATATGGGCCTTGAGAATAAGATCAATCAGCCCATGGGTACGCTTTCAGGAGGGCAAAGGCAGGCTTTAACCTTGCTGATGAGCGTAATGGACGAATGTAAAATACTGCTGTTAGATGAACCTACAGCGGCCTTAGATCCCCGTTCGGCGGATATTGTAATGAAGACTGCTGACAAACTGATCAAAGATTTTAATCTCACCTCAATACTGATTACCCATAACCTTAAAGACGCCTTTACTTACGGTGACCGCATTATCCAGATGGCCGAAGGAAAGATCATTCACGATAAGGACACAGCCACTAAATCGCAGCTAAAACAAACCGACCTGTTTGAATGGTTTACCTGATGGCAAAGTTATTGCATACGTCAATGCAATAAATAAAACACTACATGAAAAACGGAAATAATTTTATCACCATAAATGATGCCTACCAGTTAGTAGAAGGCGCGAAGATCCGCGCGAAGAAATACCCGGAAGAGCTTTTTGTTTTAAGCAGGTACGATGCCGATAAAAGGGGATATCTGATCTATCCATTTGACGAAGGCATGCAGTTTAATGATTTTGGCGTTTTAGTTACCGAAAACGAACTGCGTTACGATTATGAGATTCAGGATTTTGATGTAAACCTGGTGCGGGTTAACGCCGCTTAGTTAGATACGATCTTAAACTCGGTACGGCGGTTTTGCTGGCGGCCATCGTCGGTTGTGTTAGGTGCGATAGGTTGCGTTTTACCATAGCCTTTAAACACAAGCCTTGAGGCAGCAATACGTTGGGCGATTAAATACTGGTATACGGCTTTAGCTCGATTTTGCGATAGGGTTTGATTGAGTGCATCGTTGCCCACGTCATCCGTATGGCCCGAAACCTCGATCACAACTTTAGGATTTTCGTTTAAAAACGCGATGAGTTTTTGCAACTCTATTTTCGATTCATCTTTGATGTCGTACTTATTGGTGTCAAAAAAGATGTTCTTCAAAACCACTTTGTTACCGGCTTCAATTAATTGCAGGGGTACATCTATCTGGAACTGTTTTTTTTCGTCTTTTCCGGTAAGCGAAAAGTTTTCGGAGTAAAACATGTAACCACCTTTTGAAATATTGAGTGCGTATTTTTTGCCCGCGGTTAAGGTCGCTAAAAAGTGACCGTTGTCTCCGAGGGTGTTTTTATAAACCGTTTTATTGGTTTCCAGGTCAATGATCTCAACAATGGCCACAATGGGCTGTTTGGTTTTAGCATCCTTAACATCGCCTTTTACAAAGCTCACTACTTTAGGGCGCATGGTAACCGGCATCTCGAACGAATAAATATCGTAGCCCCCATAACCTTTTATATTGTTCGACGAAAAATAGCCCAGATCGCCCCGGGCATTTAACGTTAACCCGCTGTCGTCGGCATAGGTATTAATGGGGTAGCCCAAGTTTTCGGGTTTTTGCCATTGCCCGTCTTTATCGCGACGGCTTACAAAAATATCCATATTGCCCATTCCCGGCCACCCGTTAGAGGAAAAATATAGCGTATTATCATCGGGGTGGATAAACGGCGATTGCTCGTCGTAAGGCGTATTAATGTTGGGGCCAAGGTTTTCGGGTTCCGTCCACCCTTTATCCGTCAGCGTCGATTTCCAGATATCGTATCCGCCAAAACCGCCTTTACGATTACTTACAAAATAGAGCGTTTTACCATCCGAACTGATAGATGGCTGCGATTCCCAGGCGCGCGAATTTACCGGCGCGCCCAAATTATAAGGTGGTTCCCAATCTTCTCCGGCTTTTTTTGTCACATAAATATCGCATTGCCCCATGCCTGTAGGGCGGTCGCAGCCGGTAAAAAACAAATATTCTCCATCCTGAGTAATCGTTTGCGCCCCCTCGTTATACTTTGGTGTATTGATTTGCCTGCTTAAATAAAGAGCTTTTGCCCATTTGCCGTTTTGCTTTGCGCTTTTATAAAAATCTTCATTGTCGTTTATCTTACGGGTAAATATCAGCTCGCTTTCATCGGCCGTAACTACGGGCATATACTCGTCGTCGACGCTGTTAATTTCAGGTCCCATGTTAAAGGGTTTAAAGGTAACCGGGTGTTTTAAAGCCTCAAGTGCGAACGCGCAATCACTTAATAAATGATCGGTAAACTTTTTTCGTTCAGGACTAATCCCTTCGTAGGTTTGATATTTGATCAAATGTATCTGCGCGTTGGTATAGTCGCCTATATTCACCTCCTCGCTTCCCAGGTTTGAGTAAACACCGCGATTAAATTCGGGGTTAACGGCAATAACGGCCAGATAATGCGCAACGGCTTCTTTGTGCTGCTTGGTTATACGCAGCACATCAGCCAATTGGTTTTGGGCTTCCAAAAACTTAGGATCAATGTCAACCGCGCGTTTTAACGTGGCAATAGCCTGAAAATAAAGTTGATAATCAAGGCTTTGTTTGGCTCCCTGATAAAGTCTTATGGCATCCCTATTGGCGGTGGTGTATTGCCTGTCTTGCGCCTGCAAAAATACGGGCGTACACATCGCTAATAAAATTATCAGGCGTTTCATAGTTACGTACTTAGGAATACGCAGCAATATACGTTTTATTATGGGATATTCAGGTATTTATGTGTTTGCAGCGATATTTCCCACTTTGGGTTGTTCATTACGTAGTCAACAATCAGCGGGATCATCTCTTTCGATTTCGACCATTCGGGCTGTAAATACAATTTGCAACCTTCGGGTACTAACTCTGCATATTGTTCAGCCCATTCAAAATCCGACTTATTGAATACGATGACTTTCAACTCGTTCGCAAAAGGAGCGACATCCTTACGCGGTGCCTTGAATTTTTTTGGCGATAAACAGATCCAATCCCACGATCCCGATAAAGGGTAAGCACCCGATGTTTCGATAAAGGTTTTGATGCCCTTCTGCTGTAGTTGAGTAGTCAGATACTCCAAATTATAGATCAACGGTTCGCCACCGGTAACAACAACAGCCTTACCCGGATATTTCTCGGCATTTTCAACAATCGTATCCGCCAGGGTAAGCGGGTGAATCGATGCATCCCAGCTTTCTTTAACATCGCACCAATGGCAACCCACATCACAGCCGCCCAAACGGATAAAATAGGCAGCTTTACCTGTGTTAAAACCTTCGCCTTGTATCGTATAAAACTCTTCCATTAAAGGAAGTAAAGTGCCGTCTTCCGGAATCTGATTGACCATAATAATTCGGCAAATTTACACAAAATTTTAAAGCTGTTGCAGGTAATGCCATTTATGGCGTTTATATGATGTTTAGCAATCCGGTGTTTTCACCCGCCAAATCAAACAAAAAATGAGTTAACTTTGTAATGAAATACCAGTGCATGAAGAAACTTTACCTGGCTTTATTCCTATTATTTATTTTCAGTCTCACATCCTGTGTCGACCTGGAAGAGGAATATGTTTTTCATGCTGATGGCTCTTGCAACGTGATCTACAATTTTAACATGAGCACCGCAGTATCGGTGCTGGCAAACCTGCTGCCCGATTCGGTAAAACAATCGCCGCAATACGAGGCGGCAAAAGATACTACGGTTAATTTTTACACCGCCCTGCCTGATAGTGCTCAACTCAAAATGGATTCGATCCAAACAGGTATGGCCAAAAACAGCGACCTGGTACTGATGATGAACCTGAAACGTAATGTGATGAAGGCCAGTATCAGGTATTCGGCCGATAACTCAGCCGATTTGAGTTATTATCTTAAAAACTTAAGTAAGATGACATCGCAACAGCACTTAAGCACGATGATGCCTATCAGTAAGAGCCTGAAAAAGAACGATGGGAGCCAGTTTGTGCTGGGGCAAGATTATTATGATTATACCATAGCGCCGCATAAGTTTTGCCGCACCATTGATAAAGCGAAGTTTAGTAAATACATCAAAACCAACGAGTCGGTATTTAATTTATCAAAAGCTATGCTGATAGATATGCCTTATCGGATTACACTTACTTTTCCGGAGCCGATCACTAAAATAGATAATCCTAAAGCAGTTCTATCGGCCGACAAAAAGACAGTAACGCTGCAAACCAATGTTGAAGACGCGTTTAAAAACCCGGATATAATGAATTTTAAAATTGAATATTAGTTTTAAATGAAATGGTATAAGGTTTTGGATAACAATGGATTAATTTATCCTTTCATTAAGAAAGCCAAAGCAGGAAGCGTATCCGTTTGCTTGGTTGGCGTTGATAACGAAGTGCATGCCTTAGCAGCAAAATGCCCGCATGCCGGGGCCGATATCAGCCAGGGATGGTGTAAGGATGGTAAGCTGATATGTCCATACCACCGTTACAGTTATGACATATTTACAGGCCGTGGGAGCCCTGGTCAGGGAGATTATATCAAAACCTATCCTGTAGAAATGCGCGGCGATGGGGTGTACGTGGGCGTGAAATCTATCTGGGACATTTTTGGCTGATCGATCGGAGTATTTTTTAATTTATCAGTTATATTTTGTAGATTTTAGCACCTTTGCACTTTGATTAAATACAAATGAAATTAAACCTGAAACGCCCGCTTGCTTTTTTTGACCTGGAAACTACCGGAACCAATATAGGCGTTGATCGAATTGTTGAAATATCTGTTATTAAAATGAACCCCGACGGGAGCGAAGAGGTGAAAACCTGGAGGATCAATCCAGAGATTCCTATAGCGCTCGAATCGTCATTGATACATGGTATTTACGAAGAACATCTTGTTGACGCGCCTACCTTTAAAAATGCCGCTAAAGAAATAGCCGATTTTATTGCCGATAGCGACCTTGCTGGCTATAACTCTAACAGGTTTGATATACCGATGTTGATGGAGGAGTTTTTACGTGTGGGGCATCCGTTTGATATTGAAGAGCGCCATTTTGTGGATGTGCAGAATATATTTCACCAGATGGAGCAACGCACCCTGCGTGCTGCCTACCAGTTTTATTGCGGCAAAGATATTGTTAACGCCCACTCGGCCGAAGCGGATACCCGCGCTACCATGGAAGTATTGCTGGCGCAGGTTGAAAAGTATGCCGATGTAGAGTTTGAAGACAAAAAAGGCATTAAAACCAAACCCGTTGTTAACGATGTAGAGGCCTTGCATAAGTTTACCAATATGAATAAGCCGGTTGATTTTGCCGGACGTATGGTTTACAACGATGCAGGTGAAGAAACGTTTAACTTTGGCAAGCATAAAGGTAAAAAGGTTGAAGATGTGTTTAAAGCCGAGCCGAGCTATTATGCCTGGATGATGCAGGGCGATTTTCCACTGTATACTAAGCGCAAACTGGAGCAGATCTATAAACGATTTACTGCTAAAAGAGAGCAAACTAAAACCGAACAAAAACCTGTGCCACAACAATCAGAACAAAAACCTGCGGCAAAACCCGAAGTACAGCCAGAACGCAAACCCTTTGTACCAAAACATAACCCACAAGGCAATAAAGCATTTATCCCGCGTAAAGAACGGAATGACGAGCCGGCCAAGCCTATTGATACCGATATGTTAAAACAACTGGCTGATAAGTTTAAAAAAGGTTAGATCAATCTGCTGAGGTTGGATAGAAAGGCTTTTTTATCGAACCTTCATCACTTAACAAAATATTCAGGTGCTCAGATTTGAGCACCTTTTTTATGCGCATTTTTTTGCCGTTAACCCACACCCTTCGTTGTATTAAACGGATGCCATGGCTGTAATCGGCCCAGTTGTTCAAGTGCCGGGCAAAAAGCGGCTGTATAGCCTTTCCATTCTTCCTGTGCCAGCCATAGATCACTACGTGGAAGGCCGAAGTGTCATTGTAGATCCGGTTGGAAATGATCACATCTTTTTTATTGCCTGCGGTAAGCATACCATGGTTGTACTCATTGCCAAGGCTGTCCAACTGTGATTTTACCATTTTGTTATGACGAACAAACACCGGAATGCTGATCATGGCGGGGGTGGGTGGAATAGGTAAAGGAGCTAACTTAATGTCGGCATGCAGATAAATGTTGTTCACCATTTTACGAGTGGGTAGGCTGCATCTGAGCTTGTTAGCAACTTTTTGTGCTAAAGCTGGTGTCATGGGGCAATAAAAATAGTCGGAGTCTGTACCTATGGCGATATAATCAGGTAGTACATAATAACTGATCTGAGCCATCACGCCGTTAATTTTAGCTGTATCGGTAACCGGAACCAGTTTGCGATAAAAACCCGGCACGTTGCCTTTTTTAATGGTTTTGTAGATGATCTTCTCGCGCTGGGCTAAATGGATACCCGTGTCGCTGATGGACGCGGCAAACTGACTGCCTGTAGGCGCATCCGGTTTCCTATCCCGGATTTTTAGAGTTTGAGCCTGGATCACAGAAGCTACTAATAAGAAAGTGATCAGTAATAGCGATTGTCGCATTATTTAATAAAACTGATGTTGCGTGTTAATCCGGCATACTTTGTACGCTTTACCGCCGAACCTTTAAATACTTTTTTAAATGTGTCTTCGGTAATTTCCTCCCAATCCTGTTTGGTCATTCCAAGCAGGTCGGGATGGGGTTTAAAGGAAGGTTCCTGGTTGACTACGGAAAAACGATTCCAGGGGCAAACATCCTGGCAAATATCGCAACCAAACATCCAGCCGTCCATTTTATCCTTAAACATTGCCGGTATCTCATTTTTAAGTTCGATTGTCAGGTATGATATACATTTGCTGCCATCAACCAAATAAGGCCCCACAATAGCTTCGGTAGGGCAGGCATCAATACAACGGGTACAGGTACCGCAATGGTCGGCTGTGGGCTGTATATCGTATTCCAGTTCCAGATCAACAATCAGCTCAGCTAAAAAAAAGAACGAACCAGCGTTTTTATTGATCAGATTGGCGTTTTTTCCAACCCAGCCCAACCCTGCTTTTTTTGCCCATGCCTTATCCAACACCGGTGCCGAATCGACAAACGCACGACCATTTACCTCGCCAATATTTTCGTTAATAAATTGTAGTAATTGCTTTAGTTTATCTTTAATTACATTATGATAATCAGCGCCATAAGCGTATTTTGATAGGCGTGGCGCATCAGTATCTATTTGCTGTTCGGTAGTGTAATAGTTGAGACTCAAACTGATGACCGATTTTGCGCCATCCACCAATAATCGGGGGTCGAGCCGTTTATCAAAATGGTTTTCCATGTACTGCATTTCGCCGTGGAAACCTTTGTTAAGCCAGGCTTCCAGTCGCGGGGCTTCCTCTTCTAAAAACCCGGCAGCGGCTATACCACAATCCATAAACCCAAGCTCCTGCGCCCGGGCTTTGATCATTTTGGTATAGTCGGCTTTATTTTGCAGCATTATGCAAAGATAGGCATTAAAAAAAAAAGATGCCGCAACGATCACTTTTGATTGAAAAAGTCCATCTGACGTAAAAATGCTACCTGGTCAAAATAGGTAGCTTCATCAGTTATTTTACCGGCTTTGATGTGCATTACGGTGCAATTGTTAAGCGTATACTTTTTGCCCTGCATATAAGCGGGGGAATTACCTTCAAGATTGGTCATGGTGCCTGCAGATGTATAGGTTATAACGGCCGAGGTGTCGCTGCAGATCACATCAGTAATGGTATATTTCAGGTCGGGCGAGGTGCGGAAATATCGCGTATAGGCGTCTTTAATGGCCGATGGGCCGATGTTATTCCCGTCCCAGCTGGCCGAACGTATTTTTGCATCGCTTGCATAATCCTTTGTTAGTTCATCCAGATTATGGCTGTTTAATGCTTCAAAATGATGTTTTACAATTTGTTGGGCAATATTATTCTGTACCCGAAACGACGCCGTCACAATAATGATTACCAGGCCGGTAATTAGGATGAGTTTTATTTTCATGATGATTGAATGATTAACTAAAATAAAGTTAATCATTCAATCTGTCAATCAGCTACTTATTGCCGTGTCCTTCGCGTAACTGATTATAGTATTTAAGCAGGGCATCCATATCGCCAAGCTTGTATTTTTTGTCGATAACTTTTTTTACAGCCTCGGGTTCGGCAGCCAAAACCTCGCTCATGGCGGCAACAAAGTTTTGCTTGTTAACTTCAACCATATCGCCAATTGCCGATCCATAATAATAAATAGGGTGCGAGCTGCCGCCACCGCCGCCGCCGCCAAATAAGCCGCTGCCTAAAGAAAGCCCCATACCTATGCCTCCACCATAACCACCACCAATGCCGATGCCGGTTGATACAGATGGTCTCATACCACCACGACTTTCTCTCCCGCGGTCGCCTCCGTAAATAGTGTATAATTTTGTGGAGTCGTTAATAACTACACGCAAAAAATCCAGGTCGTATTTTGACCATCCGCCCAAACGAGGAGCACGTGCGACAATAAAGCTGTCAACACCAACCACAAAACCGTGGATCATACTGGCGCTCAGCTTTTGTTTTTCGGCTTTGTCGTTCTCTTTAAAGACGATATAGCCTTCGTTTGGTACAGGGCCTTTGCCCGATGTATTATCGTTAATAAGGCCCTCAACCTTTTGCCCATTAATATCATAATAATACCCCTGCTCGAATTTGCCGCCAAACATTTGTGCATGGGCAGTTAAAATCAGTATTAAACTAAATGCGAAAGATAAAACAATAATTTTCATGATAACATTAATCGTATGCCCATTTAAACATTAAAATTGTTTATTTATTGTTTGGGTAACGGCCAAATTACAATTAAACGACAGGCACTAAACCATGGCGAAGCATGATCTCCGCAAATTTCTTTGGATCGGGTGGTGTACCCGGAATAAGGATAGCTCTAAGCTCCCTGAAATAAGCCGGGCCGATAGACGCCGGGGTTAGCACGCATAATACTTTAACATCTTGAGCGGTAAGGTTATCATGGTAATGGGTTTGACCGCGGGTAATAAAAAGGTGGTCGCCCGGGCCCGTTTCTATTTTTTGCCCGTCGACGATCGAGGTCATGACACCCTCAAGGCCATAGATGGCTTCATCAACATCTACATGATAATGAGGTACAGGTACTTTAGCGCCTGATTTGATCTCCAATTCGAACATGACCAGTTGATCGTTGGTGTCTTCGCCATCTAGCAAAAAATTCAATTGTAAACCGCCAAGGGTTATAATTTCTTTCGGAGCTTTCATTGTAACAGGTTTGAGATAAGGTTGAGTAAAATTATAAAAACAGCTGTAAATAAAAATTAATTAGCTAAAATTGAACAATTGACACCAACCACGATTACAATGATTGTTGATTTAAGAAGCGATACCGTTACACAACCTACCCCGGGCATGCTCGAAGCCATGATGAGCGCCAAAGTTGGCGATGATGTTTTTGGTGAAGACGAAACCATTAGCGCGTTGGAAACCAAATTGGCAACTCTATTTAACATGGAAGCCGGCTTGTTTTGTCCATCAGGAACGATGACTAACCAGATAGCCATTAAGTGCTTTACTCAGCCGCTCGACGAGTTGATTGCCGACCAAACCGCGCACGTTTACCGTTATGAGGGAGGGGGCATTGCGTTTAATTCGAGTGTTTCGACAAGATTGTTATACGGTGATCGAGGTATTTTGACAGCGGAAATGATAGAGCCGGAGATCAACGCCGAGAATATCCATTTTCCGCATACGAGTTTGGTGGTTTTAGAAAATACTGTGAACAAGGGTGGTGGTAGCTGTTATACCCTTGCGCAGATTGCACCCATAGCCAAATTGTGTAAAGAACGCGGATTGAAGCTGCATTTGGATGGCGCTCGTATTTTTAACGCTCTGGCCCATACGGGCGATAAAGCCGCAGATTATGGCCAATACTTCGACGGCGTCTCTGTCTGTCTTTCCAAAGGGCTTGGGGCTCCGGTTGGTTCAGTATTACTTGCCAGTAAAGAAACCATCAAATACGCACGCCGTATCCGCAAGGTAATGGGTGGTGGCATGCGCCAGGCGGGTTTTTTGGCTGCTGCCGGAATTTACGCGCTGGATCATCACGTGGAGCGATTAAAGATAGACCATGCCCACGCCGCGCTGTTAGGCTCCGAATTGGCTCAACTACCCTGGGTTAGTAACGTGGTACCCGCCGACACCAATATCCTGTTGTTTGATACGGTAGAACCTGCCGACAAAATATTACCTAAGTTGGAAGCAAAAGGCATCCGTGCGAACAGTACCGATAAGCACCGCATCCGCTTTGTATTGCATTTGGATATACATCCGGAGCAGGTGGAGTATGCTGTCGCGACTTTAAAAGGCTTGAAGTAGTTATCAGTTATCTGTTGTCGGTTGCGAGTTTTAAACTGACAACAGATAACTGACAACACATAACTAAATTTCCCGATCTGCCGATTGCCTTTCAACCATCCAGCCGGGATATTCTTTTGGTAAGGCGCTTACTTCGTCAATCTTTTTCAGGTCATCCGCGTTAAGCGTTACTTCTGTCGATTTGATATTATCCAACAACTGATCGGCATTTTTAGCGCCGATGATAGTGCTGGTAACGCCCTGCTGCTGACGCACCCATGCCAATGCGATCTGCGCTGCCGAAACTTTATAGCTTTTGCCGATCTTAATGATCACATCAATGATATCATAAGCCTTGTCTTTGTTTATTGGAGGAAAGTCGAAGTTATCGCGACGGTTATTGCCGCTTTTTTCGGAGTTGCGGGTATATTTCCCCGAAAGGAAACCACCTGCCAACGGACTCCAGGGCATAACTGCCAGTTTTTGGTCTGCAGCCATTGGCAATATTTCACGCTCAATATCGCGGCCGGCAAGGCTATAGTAATATTGCAGGCCTTCAAATTTATTCCAACCATTAAGGGCAGCAATACCTTGTGCTTTCATTACCATCCATGCCGGCCAGTTGCATACGGCTATGTAACGTACTTTGCCACTCAATACAATATCGTTAAGGGCACGCATAGTTTCTTCTACAGGTGTTTTAGGGTCCACGCCATGTACATACAAAATATCGATGTGGTCAAGCTGCAAGCGCTTCAAACTTTCATCAACCGACTGAAAGATATGATATCGCGATAAGCCAACATTGTTTTTGCCATCGCCCATTTTGCCGCGGACTTTGGTAGCGATTACCAGGTCGTGGCGGTTAAAACCATTGTCGATAATTGACTGGCCCAATAGCGTTTCTGACTCACCATATGAGTAAACGTTAGCCGTATCAATGAAGTTAATGCCGGAATCGACCACGGTCTTCATCAAGTCATTCACTTCGGCTTGTTGAATTTTACCAATAGCTTCCCAGATGCCTTTGCCGCCAAAGGTCATGGTACCGAAACAGAGTTCGGAAACTACCAGGCCCGTATGTCCAAAAAAGTTATATTTCATAGCTGTAGATTTTAGTTGTACTACTAAGTTAAAGGCTTTTTAACACTTGTAAAGCGTCAAATATGAATATGAGATAAGGCTGATATATCGCAAGGCCGATTTATTTGACATTGAGACGAAAATTAAATAATCGTTGAATAGTACCATTAAAGATTAAATAATTACCATAATTATGGGTATTATAGTATCTAAATTTGTTTCGATGTTACAAAGCTATCCCATATATGATATTTGTTCGCTGTCGCCAACTAAACAGGATGATATCCTGATCAGCAGGTTCGCACCTTATCTCGAAGAACATAAAAACATGGTCTTCCCGCACAGGCACTCATTTTATCATGTGGTGCTTTTTATCAAAGGGGCGGGGACGCATACCATCGACTTTGAAACATTCGCTGTAAAGCCTTTTCAGATCTACTTTATGGTTCCCGGGCAGGTGCATAGTTGGGATTTTGAAGGTTTTACCGATGGTTATATCATTAATTTTTCTACCTCGTTTTTCCAGTCGTTTGTATTACGACCAGAGTACTTGGAAAGCTTCCAGTTCTTAACCGGCGACCTTAAAGCCGCGGTGATTGATTTGCCCCAAGATGTTCGGCAAAGTATAACAGATACTTTCGAACTGATTGTAAGCGAAGCCACTTTAACCAAACCTTTAGCTACCGACATGGTACGGACGCTGATGCTGCAATTGTTTATTACCATAAGCCGCATACAAGGTGTTGCCGAGATAAAAGGTGCGGCATCCTACAATTATACTTTGCTAAAAAGCTTCCAAAAATTGATCGAGCAACAATACACTGAACTTAAGCATCCCAGGGATTATGCGCAATTGCTTTACATTACACCTAACCATTTAAATGCTTTGTGTAAAGATCTGTTAGGTATGCAGGCGGGCGAAGTGATACGTAACCGCATATTACTCGAAGCAAAGCGCATGCTAACCAACCCGCAATTAAGCATTACAGATGTGGCACTCAATTTAAACTTTAACGATAACTCATATTTTACCAAGTTTTTTAAAAAATCTACCGGTATAACGCCCGAAGAGTTCAGAAAAAACACTTTAAAATCCATATTATGAATAACTCAGATAAAACACAGATCAAATTAGCTGCCTGGCCTGCAATAGTACATGCCAAATGCCCACGCTGCCGCCAGGGCGATATGTTTGCCAACAGCATGTACGGTTTTCATTCACAAAAAATGAACAAAACCTGTAGCCATTGCGGCTTAAATTACGACCGCGAACCGGGCTATTTTTATGTAGCCATGTTTGTAAGCTATGCCATGAATGTTGCCGAAATGGTTACTGTTTGTGTGGCTACGTCCGTATTAACCGGTAGCATGAATCCCTGGTTATACGTCGCATTGGCGCTATCGGCCTCGGTTATACTGGCGCCGTTTAACTTCAGGTACTCAAGGGTGGCGCTGCTGAATTGGTTAACGCCAGGCTTGCATTATCATCCGGAAATGAGTTGAGGGCTGGATAATAAAAAAGTGTCATCTTGAACGATAGTGAGAGATCTTCTGCTTCAAGCCAGTCAACAGTAGAAGATTTCTCCCTATGGTCGAAATGACAAGTAGGAGGGACTATGGACTCAGAGCTTAAGACTCCGGACTAATTATTCCCCCCGTTTCAACGCGTACTTCTCAATCTTACTGTACAAGTGACTGCGTTGAATATCAATATCATCTGCAGTTTTTGATACGTTCCAGTTGTTCTTTTCAAGCTTAAACTTGATATATTCCCTTTCGGCAAAATCCTTATATTCCTGGAAGTTTTTAAACTGGTCAAAATCAGGCTGCGATGAAGCTGTGGTACTAATCGCAACTGGAGCTGATGGATTAGCAAACGCTTTAACATCGTTATCGGTAATGACCTTATCACTCAAAATGATCAAACGTTCTATCATATTGCGCAGTTCGCGGATGTTACCCGTCCACGGTAAAGCTTTTAACGCTTCAAGCCCTGGTTCAGATATCCGTTTAACCGGCATACCGTAATCGTTACAGATCTCTTCCAAAAAGCTTTGAGCCAGCAGGCCAATATCGTCCCGGCGGTCTGTTAATGGCGGTACGTGGATCAATATAACGCTCAAGCGGTGGTACAAGTCCATCCTAAAGTTTCCTGCTTCAATTTCTTTTAAAAGATCCTTATTAGTAGCCGCAACCACGCGTACATCAACATCTATTTCTTTTTCGCCACCCACACGGGTTATTTTGCTTTCCTGTAAGGCTCGTAACACTTTGGCTTGCGCCGATTGGCTCATATCGCCAATCTCATCCAAAAATAAAGTACCGCCACTTGCAGATTCAAATTTACCTATACGTTGTTTGATAGCCGATGTAAATGAGCCTTTCTCGTGCCCGAACAATTCGCTCTCGATCAATTCGGAAGGGATGGCCGCGCAGTTAACTTCTATAAGCGGTGCGTTACTACGGTTTGATTTTTCATGCAACCAACGCGCAACTAACTCTTTACCACTACCGTTAGCACCGGTGATCAATACACGGGCGTCGGTAGGGGCAACCCGGTCAATAGTTTCTTTAATTTTGGCTATAGCCTGCGATTCACCTAGTATTTCACGCGTTTTTGATACCCTGCGTTTTAGTACTTTGGTTTCGGTAACCAACGAACCGCGATCGAGTGCGTTACGAACCGTGATCAATAAACGGTTTAGATCGGGCGGTTTTGAAATAAAGTCGAACGCTCCTTTTTTACTCGCTTCAACAGCCGTTTCAACTGTTCCATGCCCCGATATCATGATGAAAGGCAGATCGGGTTTCATTGCTAAACCTTCTGATAGTACTTCCATACCATCCATGCGGTTCATTTTAATATCGCATAAAACCAGATCGTAATCAGTTTTGCCGATCAGTTCTAAGCCATCGATACCATTATCTATATCATCAACCTGGTAATCTTCATACTCTAATATCTCGCGTAGGGTATTACGGATAGCGCGTTCATCGTCAATTATCAGGATTTTAGCCATAAGGAGTAGTATAGGTAGTCGCTAAATGTTCAACGCCCAAAGTTAAAATTAATTGTATAGTAAAATAAACACAAGTGTCGAATTACCCTTTAAACAACCTTTTTGTATTTAAGTTTGAGCAAGTGTAAAAAAATAAAGCCTCTTTTCCAAAAAATGGAAAAGAGACCATAAGTTCCAGTAGCAAACCTGTAAGCCGGGTTCTGTTTCCCGATAAATCGGACCTCTATCATTAATCTGGCCCCGGCATCGCTGCCGGGTTCTAACAACCTACCCATTACAAACGTTAGTGCAAGCACTAAGCGGGAGCGGGCAGCCCCACTTTTGTAACCTATTTGGTTTTTCAACTCCTGAGGTTTACCGCAATGTATGTTGCCATACAAAGCCGTGAGCTCTTACCTCACGTTTTCACCCTTACCGCGGCATAATACCGCGGCGGTATATTCTCTGTGGCACTTGCTGTCGCCCAACTGGCGGCGCCTTCCTGTTAGGAAGCAGGATGCCCTGTGTTGCCCGGACTTTCCTCCGCCCCGAACGGATCGGGGCAGCGATAGAGCGGTTTGCTTTGTACAAAGGTACGTTTTAAGTCCGTAAGTCTTTAGTCCGAAAGTCCGTAAGCAAAGTTTATTGGCGCAAGTGCCTCACAGCTATCTTGCGGACTTTCCGACTTACGGTCTTTCGGACTCCACTAATTTTTCCACCTCCACATTAAAATTGCTTTGGTTTATACCGGTTATCTTATCCAAAGCCTTAAAAAACTTAATGTTATCCGGTTCGCGTTTGCCCGACGTGATGAGTTGCAGCACCGCCGGGAAACCTTTCTCTTTTTCTATCTTTTCTGCAATAAGCGCGTCAATAACATAGGCAACGTACAGATGGTATTGCTGGTTTGGGCCAAAGTTTTTGTTATCGGTAAAGGCCTTTAACCAATCATGGTCGGTACCCATAAAGGTTTTAAACTGCTTAAAAATATCAGCCCAACTAATTTGCCAGCTGCCGCCGTACAAATACGCCGTGGCCTCATCCATAAATTTATTGATCACATCCGTTGATACCACATGGTGCAAGCGGTTGTGCCAAAGGTCGTGCAGGTCGAAGGCGTATTCCTCATTCGGCAGGGCGCCAATAAAATGCAGGTTATTGCCACCTTCGAACGTAGAGATGTGAATATGCGCCAGGCTGTTATAATCTTGCTTGTACTCAACGCCGTAAAGCGCCAACGCATCGTTAAAGTTATCGCAATAGTAAATTTCGGTAACATAGTTTTGCGCGTGAAGCTTTTTATCAAACTCCATGGCTTTTTTAACGTACCTATCCAAAAAAGGTACCTTGCCGCTGGTATTGCGGTAAATAATAAAGCTCCCCACTTTTTTGACCGGCCATGTAAGTGTGTTGCGCTTTAGCACGCTGTTAAAATTATAGCCATCGGCCTGTTTTTGGGCTATCAGCTTAAAGCTGGCTTTTAAAACCGGGGTAGGGCCATCCGTACCTAAATAAGAGAGTTGAATAATATAACCGGTACTGTCCAACTCTGTTACATTGGTAAGGTAGCATTTGTAAAAGCCTTTCTTAGTTGTGCCCGCATCTGTCATGCCTTTCATCTCGTCCATCAAAGCAGCAACAGTCAGCAGGTTTTCTTTCAATACAAAAGTATTGTCCTTATCCGGTAGGGCTAATTGCCCCAAAAAACCATTAAGCGAACCGATTAGCCGGGTTGAATCAGCCGGCAGTTTTACATATTTTGGTACGATAACCTGGCTGTAACAGGTAACAGAAAATAATATCCCTAATAAGGTATAAATCGTTTTTTTACGCATGATGTGATAAGTAAAGGCAAACGAACTTACATAATATTGGAGACAATGTGAAAAACGTGTCTGTACCAGAGTATGCAAAACCCTTATTTCGAATCGAAATATTTAGCTAACAGTTCTGCACCGTCTGTTGAAGCCTCTTTGTCCTGGTCGGGGCTTCCGCCCGAAAATACGGCCATAATATATCCCTGGTTTACCTTTCTGATCACACCACCTTTATAGCCGTATTCGCCTTTTAATGGTGGCCTTACACCGCTGCCGCTATCCTGGTAAGTATCTGCCATTTCTGATGCCTTTGAACTGGCCACACCCAACAGGTTAGATGTACCCTTTTTCATCAAGCCAACAACCTTCATCTTCGATGTCCACGCTTTAACGGTATCGCCCGGGACGAAGATTACGATAGCTACGCCTTTTATCGACAGCTTTCCGGCTTTTTGCTCAATTGCTGACAATGCTTCATCGGCGTGTTTTAAAAAGATTTTCTCACCATCGCTTGCTTTAGGCGATGGTGTTTTGAATGCTGAAAACAAAACAGCAGTTAGTAGGATCGTTAAAACAGCCTGGTACTTTTTCATAAGGGATTGGAATTAAGCAGGCAAGTAAGCTATATTTAAAATTGGGCTATACAATCAAATTGGCTAATCCCTCAGCTATTTTGGTAATTAAAAAACAAGCCCGTACTCTCATCGTGCTTTTTTGTATATCAGTTTAACTGGTGCTTTTTAAACTGGTTAGGGCTAAGCCCTACCTCCCTTTTAAACAGTCTCGAAAAATAGGGCAGGTTTTCAAAGCCAAGGCCGTAAGCAATCTCGGCTATCGATTGATCTGCACTTTTTAGCAGGTGCTTGGCCTCGGTTATCAAAAATATATGGATCAGCTCTATTGCTGTTTTGCCGGTTTCCTGCTTAAGCAGATCGCTTAAATAACGTGATGATATATGCAGCTTGTCGGCCATCAGGTTTACCGTAGGCAGCCCCTGTTTGTGTAAATTACCTTTTTCAAAATAGTCGGCCAGCATATCATTGAATTTTGAGATCGTTTTTCCCGATAAAGCAGTGCGGTTAATAAACTGCCTTTTATAAAATCTTTGCGAGTATTTCAGTATCGAATCAATATGCGTAAGCATAATATCGCGGCTGTATTCGTCGGGGTTGTTATTGTACTCTGTTGCAATTTTGTGGTACAGATCCCATATAATTTCTTCTTCCCTTGGCGACAGGTGCAGCGCTTCGTTGGTTTCGTAATCAAAAAAGTTATACTTTTTAATTTCCGAATGCAAAACATGACCGTTTAAAAAATCTTCGTGAAAGAAGATCAAAAAGCCATCTTCCTCAAATTCAAGATTTTTAAACTCTATGACCTGCCGCGGCTTTACAAAAGATAGCGACCCGTTATCATGATCGTACCTGGTACGGCCATACATCATTTGTCCTGAGCGTATCTTTTTAAACCCGATCATATAAAAATCGGTGATAAACTCGCGGTTGCCCAAGGTACAGCTATTGTTGTTGGTGCACCGGTGTATGCTAATAAGCGGGTGCTCTGGCGCTGCAAAACCGTTGTCGCGGTGCAGCTCGCTCAAGTTTTTATAATGCTTCATAACGATGGTACAAATTAATAAAAACCACGCTGATTATCAGCGCGGTTTTTGTCAGTTTAATATCCTTTATTTAGTGGCCGTGGGCAGCGGTAGCCACATGGTTCCATTCTTCCCAGCTGGCAAGTTTATCGGCGTAAGCCTGTTTAACCCATGGCAGGGCAGCTTTACCTAAAAATAAGCGTAAAGGAGGGGTAGGGTTATCAATTAATTGCAACACGGCATCAACGGTAGCTAAGGGGTTTCCAAAGGCGTCGGTATCAGCCATGCCGGCCTGTAAAAACGCTTTAACGCCATCGTAGGCAGCAATGCTTGCAGCTTGCGCGGCCGATGCACCAGCCCAATCGGTGCTATAGCCGTTAGGTTCAATAAGGCTCACTTTAATGCCAAACCCGGCAACCTCGGTAGCCAAAGTTTCGGTTAAACCTTCTACTGCAAATTTAGATGCGTTATACAGGCCAAGTACCGGTAAGGTGGTGATGCCCAACACACTCGATACCTGTATGATGTGGCCATGGCCCTGCTCGCGCATAACAGGCAAAACTGCCTGGGTAAGCCACAACAAACCAAATACATTGGTTTCAATCTGGCCGCGTGCTTCCTGCTCGCTGGTTTCTTCTATCGCACCAAATAAACCGTAGCCGGCATTATTGATCAGCACGTCTATCGTACCGAAATGTGCCTTGGCTTTTGTTATTGCAGCAAAATCTGCTGCACGCTCGTTCACATCCAGTTTAATAGGTAAAATGTTAGCGCCGTATTGTTCAACCAGGTCGTTAAGCGCGTCCAGGTTTCTGGCTGTTGCTATAACTTTATCTCCTCTTTTTAAAAATGCTTCTGCCCAGATCTTTCCAAACCCGCGTGATGCTCCTGTAATAAAAATTGTTTTTGACATTGCTTTAATATTTGAATTGTTGATACAAAAGTAGAGAGGGTATTGCCGGCAGATTTATACAAAAGTGTGTAATGCTGATACATTTTAACCGCGAAGGATTATTGTGGTAATCGTAATGTCATAAAGGAGTTGAAATGCATGTCTAATGGCTAAGCGGACCATTTTAAGAGATTGGTTTATGATCTGTTTTTATTTGAATTGTGATTTTAAAGATAAATTACCGACCCCGAATATGTAACTTTTATCAGCTATTCAGATGACTACCGTCATTTCCATAATTAATTCCGCATCGTAAACTTGTGTTGGTTATCGCCATAATCCGACAATATGAACGGAATAATTATTTATCACGGCAAATACGGAGCTACCGAGCAATATGCCCAATGGCTGTCAGAATCGCTCAGGATGCCTATGCTTAGTGCAAAGGCAGCCAGGCAATCAATAATAGCCGATTATGACATTGTTATCCTCGGCAGCTCGGTATATGTGGGCCGGCTGGTTATTCATCGCTGGCTCAAACGAAACCTTTCTTTATTAAAAAATAAAAAACTCTTTCTGTTTATTGTCTGCGGTACTAGTTCCGATAATTCATTTCAGCAACAGGCAATCATCAACAACAATGTTGATCCGGCGATCAGGGGTAACTGTGAGATTTTTTTTCTGCAAGGGAGATGTATCGTGTCAAAACTTTCATGGGTAGACCACTTTATCTTAAAAATTGGAGCGATGCGCGAAAAAGACCCCAAAAAGAGAGCCAACATGACCAAAGGGTTTGATAGTATGGATAAGAAAAACCTTAAAAGTCTGATCGGGCACATCAGTCAACTCCTGAAATTAGAAACTTCACTGACGTAGAATTAACGCATCCTGAAAATATCCAAGAAAAAAATTTCAGAAAAATTTGCGTAGTTAAATAGCTACATATATATTTGTAGTCAAATAGCTACATGATGAATTTAAGAAGAGATGTATTTCAAGCCATTGCCGACCCAACCAGGAGGGCGATACTGCTGCTGCTAGCGTCGCAAACTATGACGGCAGGGTCAATAGCGGCAAACTTCGATACTGCAAGGCCCACCGTTTCAAAACATCTGCAAATACTTACCGAGTGCGAACTACTTGGGCAACAACAAAACGGCAGGGAAATTTACTATCACGTTAACGCAAAAAAAATGAAACAGGTGGCCGACTTTATCGAACCATTCCGCCAGATGTGGGATGACAGGTTTAATAAACTGGAGGAGATTATGAAGAATTATCAATCAAAAAAATAGCCTGATATGGAACTGAAAACAAAAATTAATGCCGAAGACGGCAAGCAGGATTTGCTGATCACAAGGGAGTTTGATCTGCCGGTGGAACTGCTTTTTAAAGCCTATACAGAGGCCGAACTTGTAGAGCAGTGGATGGGAACCAAAGTGCTGAAGCTTGAAAATAAAAAGCACGGGGGCTATCAATTTGAAACAACTGATCCTAAAGGAAACAAACATGGTTTTAATGGCGCAATTCATGATTTTGTTCCTGATCAAAAGATCACCCGAACATTTGAAATTGAGAATACACCTTTTGGTGTACAGCTGGAGTTTTTAGAGTTTGGACGTCTAACGGATAGCACCAGCAAATTGAGGATTCATACCGTGTACAGGTCGGTGGCGCTACGCGACCAGATGTTGCAGTTGCCCTTTAAGCAGGGTATCAATATGGCACATAACCGTTTGCAGGAGATCGTAAACAAATTAAAATAGCTAATCATGGAAAAGAGAAACAAAATTATTTATTGGATTGCCACAGCTTTATTGGCTTTTGGCATGCTGGCAAGCGGCTTGCAGCAAATATTTCATACAAAACAAATGGTCGATCTGATCACTCCCCTGGGATATCCGGTGTACTTTTTGAGCATCATTGGTGCCTGGAAAATTCTTGGCGTTATCGCAATTTTAATTCCGCGCTTTAAATTGGTTAAAGAGTGGACCTACGCAGGTTTCTTTTTCACGATGACAGGCGCCCTCGTTTCGCATTTGGCGGTTGGCGACAATGGCATCAAAGAAATTATAGGCCCGATTATGCAAACCATTTTTATTATTTTGTCGTGGTATTTCAGGCCGGACGATAGAAAATTCACAATTTAACCAGAGAATAAATAAAGTTAATATGGCAAAACTAAAATTTCGTGGCAATGAAATCAAAGGGCACCTGGATATTTTTATTGTAGATCACGAAGACGACTTTGATGGTGATATACAAAAATTGCAGGAAGTAATGGTACATGGAGACCCTGAAGGCCTGCGGTCCTTTGCCAAATTATTAATAAAAATTGCTGATTTAAAGCAGGAAGCTGAAGAAGCATTGACGATAGGAGCGAGAGAGCATTATCATTTGCGGCCGAATGTTGAATTAAGTAAAAGTTCCGTTGAAGTAATTGTGGGCCGAATTGATGCAAAAGGCACAGGTAGTTTTTATGATCGGTACGTTGTAAAAGATTCACTAAAAGTATAAATTAAATGCAGTGTTATGAGTAACAACAAAAAAGACTTATCGTTCCAACAGCGCCACCAATTACTCATTACCTTAAAATCGCGTTTTGATAAAAACATGGATCGCCACAAAGGTATCGACTGGGCTAAGGTGCAGGAAAAACTTGAAGACACCCCATCTAAACTATGGTCTCTTAACGAAATGGAGGTAAGCGGGGGCGAACCGGACGTTGTAGGATATGATGCGCATACCGGCGAATACATTTTTTATGATTGCTCAGCCGAGAGCCCGAAGGGTCGCCGGAGTTTGTGTTATGACCGTGCTGCGCACGATGCGCGGAAAGAGTTTAAACCTGAAAATACTGCTATTGATGTAGCAACCGGGATGGGCATTGAGCTTTTATCGGAAGAAGAATATAGAAGTTTGCAAAAACTCGGAAAGTTCGATCTGAAAACATCGAGCTGGATTAAAACGCCCGCCGATATCCGTAAACTCGGTGGGGCTATTTTTTGCGATAGGCGGTATGATACGGTATTTGTTTACCATAACGGCGCCGATTCGTACTATGCAGCCAGAGGCTTTCGTGGCTCGTTAAGGGTTTAACTTGATACGATAATATGACGAATCCTAAAGTTGATTTTTATTTTGACAAAGGCGGTAAATGGCAGGAAGAGATCAGGAAACTGAGAGCGATAGCTCTGGACTGTAATCTAACTGAAGAATTAAAGTGGGGCTGTCCTTGCTATGCGTTTCAGGGCAACAATATTGTATTGATACATGTGTTTAAAGAATATTGCGCCTATTTATTTTTTAAAGGGGCCTTGCTAAATGATGCTAAAGGCATACTGATTCAGCAAACTGAAAACGTGCAGGCCGCACGTCAGATCAGGTTTACCAATCCTGATGAAATAGTGAAGATGGAGGCTACCCTGAAAGCTTATATTTTTGAAGCTGTTGAAGTGGAAAAAGCAGGTTTGAAGGTGGAACTTAAAAAGACTGCCGAATTCGCGACAGCTGAAGAATTTCAAGTTAAATTAGATGCCATGCCTGCGTTGAAAATAGCTTTTGAAGCACTAACACCCGGCCGGCAAAGAGGATACCTGCTGCATTTTTCCCAACCCAAACAAGCCAAAACCCGCGAGGCAAGGGTCGAAAAATATATCCCGAAAATCTTGATCGGGAAAGGGCTGGATGATTGATCATTCAACGAAGTAATTTTTACCCCGAAAGATTACTAAACCACCTCATAAAGTTGATCATCCCGGAGCCAAAGCTGTTTTTCCATTTGTCTACATAAGCTTCCCAGGTAGCAAACCACCTTCCCGCAAAATGCGACCTCCGGATAAGTTGCGGTGGCATTTCCGTTTCTGGTGGTGGTTCGATCACTATCGGGTGATCGGGGTCGATTAGTTTGACATCGCTTTTTTCGGGCGTGGTCATATTATATACAATAAATAAGCTGCTGCCAACAAAGGTTACTGGCGCGCCTCTCATCCGTTGGTGAATATCCGTTAGTTTTGGTTTTACAGCTTTCATGGCCGCCTGTAATTTTGATGAGGTTGCCGGAGCTATTGCCAGGTCCAGAAAGGTTCTCAGGTTCCCGGCATCAATATCGTAACCATGGTCGCGGCTATCGCGGTTAAGGTCCTTCAAATTATGTTCGATCTTTTTAAACTGGCGCTTAAAAAAACCGGCGCCTTCCAGTTCAAATTGCTCGGTGCTTTTGGTATAAGTGCCGATCTTTACATCCATTACACATTTTTTATCTCTTTCCTGTACCGGTTTTGCAGTCTCGTCTTCCCAGCCAACGGTATCTATACATAACACCTCCTGATCGCCTGTAGGCCAGGGTATCGACTCTGCCAATGGTATCCAGTGGTCATTACCTTCAATTTTTATCGCGGCCAGTTTCCCGGTGCCCGGGGGATCGCGCAATTTATCTACCACCGCGTGGTGGCCCGGTAGTACCGCATCAAGCCCTAACGCAACCCGGTTGTTATAAGTGAACGCCTCTCTGGGCGACGATAGTTTTATTCTGTAACGGCCGTTCATCGACGGCTGGTTGGGTTTAGTGCCTGCCAATTGTGCAACTTTAGCATCAGATGTGTTAGTACTATCTTTTAACTTTAGCTGTCCAACCCCGGCAGAAAGTCCACTTGCATATGAATTACCTGCTTTGTTTTTTTTCTTTTGTATGGGGTTGGGGGAAGGTTTTACCTGGGCTTGCGTTTGTTGCTCATTTTCAACAGCCGGGTTAAATTTAGCTCGAACAGCTGCAAGATCGCCTTCGTCATCATTAATCCGCTGAATAGCTGCTGATGATGTTACATTGGCAGTTTTTTCTTGCAGTACAGGTACAGCGGGCAAGGTCAAACCACCCTTGCTCTTAGTAGCAATAGTCCTGGGGGAAGCATCTGCCCGCTTATCTGATTTAGTAGTTTGCAACGCAATAAGATTGTGTATTAAATGTAGTTATAATTTTTCGGTTTTAACAAGGGCTTCCCGTTGCGTTTTTTATTTAGCAGGGGAGGGTGAACCAAAATGTACTGCCTTTACCTGGTTCGCTTTCGGCCCATAGAGTCCCCTGATGCCTGGTAATGATCTCGTGAGAAAGATACAGGCCAATGCCCAGTCCGGATACAGTAGTCAAGTTATTATCAACCCGGTAAAACCTGGAAAAGATGTCTGTAAGTCTTTCGGCCGGGATACCTATTCCAAAATCTCTGATGCCAATTTTAACTTCCCCTGCTTCCCTGCTTAAATGCACTTCCGCGCGCAGGCTGCCCGGAGAATAACGGATAGCGTTAGTCAGCAAATTCACGATTACCTGTTCAATGCGGTGTGCGTCGCCGCGGATAAATAATTCCGAAATGTCTGAAAAAACAGTAATTTGGTAGCTATGGTTTGCATGTGATATCAGGTCAATGGCATCGTCAACAACCTGCCTGATATTGAAATTTTCGACAGAGAACTGGAGTTTTCCCGCCCCGATCTTTGATACATCCAGTAAATCATCAACCAGCGAGCTAAGTCGGCCCACCTGTTGCCGTGCTTTGTTCAGAAACTGCCGATCTCTTTCATCGGTTATACGCTGTGCAAGGATCTGCAGGTACCCGCTTATGCTAGTTAGCGGCGTTCGGAGTTCATGGCTCGCCAAGCCGATAAATTCATCCTTTTTATCATTAAGTTCCTTTAACTGTTCATAAAGTCTGATCTTCTCTTCTTTTGAAGCCTGTTGCTCACTAAAATCACGGGCAATCTTGGAGGCGCCAACGATCTTTCCGGTTCTATCCGTGATCGGCGAAACGGTAACCGAGATCGGGATATAGCGACCATCTTTACTCATCCTAATAGTTTCAAAGTGATCAACCTTATTTCCCCTTGAAATATTGTCGATGATAACCGCCTCCTCACTAAGACGCTCAGGGGGGATAATTAATGATATATGCCGGCCAATAGCTTCTTTTTCTGTATGCCCGAATATACGTTCGGCGGCGGGGTTCCAGCTGGTAATTGTCCCCTCCAGTGTTTTACTGATGATAGCGTCGTCTGAGCTGGCTATGATAGCCGCCAGTATAGCTTGTTTCTCTTCCGCCTGACCGGGAATTAAGAAAGGGGGAATTTTTTCCATTGCTCAAATGTAACCAACAATATAGTATATTGTTTTAAAATTGTGCTAAGGTAACGCTCGTTGGTCTGGCTTCAAAACATAACTTAAATTGTTAGATGTTGATGTCATGGCATCGGTCGCAATATGCCTTTCATTTGTCGCATATACACCTCAAACGTTATTGCCTTATTACTGATATTTGTATCATAACCAAATCAATTTTTAAGTATAATTATAGGAGATAATCAGATGAGAAAAATAATCGTTCTATCATTTATCACATTGGATGGTGTAATGCAAGCACCGGGTGGTCCTGAGGAAGATCCATCAGAGGGTTTCAGATACGGCGGCTGGACCGCATCTTACAATGACGAAGTTTCCGGCAAGGTGATGCAAAAACAACTAACCCCGGCAGACCTTCTCCTGGGAAGAAAGACATTCAAGATCTTTGAATCTTACTGGCCCGAACATGCGAGCCATTGGCCCGGTGTCAACGAGGTTACTAAATATGTTTTGTCCAACACCGTTAAAAAATCGGATTGGCAAAATGTAGTGTTTCTTACCAGTGTAGGCGACATCGAAAAGCTAAAAAATTCAGACGGGCCCGATCTCAAAATATGGGGGAGCAGCAAACTCGTGCAGCTATTGCTTGAGCATGATCTGGTTGACGAGTTCTGGCTTAACATCCACCCAATAACCTTAGGCAAAGGCAAAAAACTGTTTGAGGACAGCGCGATACCGGCAGCTTTTACACTTGTAGAAAGTACAGCTACCACAACCGGTGTTATTATGGCCAATTATAAAAGGGCAGGGGAAGTTAAGACGGGTACCGTTGGCGAATAGCAACAGATCGTTAACAATAATAAAAGTAGAATTATATGAGAAAAATAATTTCATTTATGCACATATCGCTTGACGGTTTTGTTGCAGGGCCGAATGGGGAAATGGGCTGGATTAAAGTTGATGAAGAAATTTTTGATTATGTAGGTAAGCGAATAAGTGAAGGCGACACGGCATTATATGGACGCGTAACTTACGAGATGATGCAAAATTACTGGCCTACCGCAGGCGATGCGCCGGACGCGAGCAAGCACGATATTGAACATTCAAAGTGGTATAGTAAAGTCCACAAAGTTGTTTTATCAAAAACAATGAAAGGCGTGGATTTGACTAACACAACAATTATCAGCGATAATCTTTCGGACAAAATAAATGAAATAAAGCAACAGGAGGGCAGCGACATCGCGCTTTTTGGCAGCCCGACAGCGACACATTCATTGATGCAACTGAACTTAATTGACGGCTATTGGCTATTTGTTAATCCAATTATTCTGGGACGTGGCATTCCGTTGTTTGCAGATGTCAAAGACAAAACAAAACTAAAATTATTGAATACCCGGCAATTTACCAGCGGAGTAACTGAACTGGATTATATAGTGGACGGACAATAGCAACCAAACAATAACAGCAATCGGATTTTTTATTGTAAGAACACTTTGCTTTAGCCAAAAACAACAAAGCCCGATATTTTCATATCAGGCTTTGTGTCGATTCGTTTTATTAGTACTCAGAGCGGGAATCGAACCCGCACTCCGTTTACGGGAACAGGATTTTAAGTCCTGCGTGTCTACCAGTTCCACCATCTGAGCCGGTGTTTAAACCTTTTAACAATAAATCCCTTCTTGTGGAAGGGATTAGAGCGAAAGACGAGATTCGAACTCGCGACCCCGACCTTGGCAAGGTCGTGCTCTACCAACTGAGCTACTTTCGCATTTATGGTATTCCTTTCAACGTTTCGGTTTGTGATTGCTTTTCGCTGTTGGGAGTGCAAATATAGACAGAATTGAATTACCTGCAAGTAAATTTTTCAAAAAAATATCAAGAAATTTATAAGTCGCTGTCTTTCAAAATATCAGCTATTAAATCATTTTCAAACCCACGGCCCATAGCGTACTGCTGTAGCTTGTAACGGCGTTTGTAGGTATCTTTTTCGGTTAACAAGGCTGCTTTTTTTGCCAGTGTTTTTTCTAAAGTTTGCAGGTAATCATCAGCATCGATCACCAGCATCGCCTTTTTGATTAGTACATCAGGTACTTTTTTCAGCTTTAAACCCTGCTTGATTTTTATCCGGCCCCAGCCTTTTTGGTTAAACTTGCCCCTTGCATAAGCTTTGGCAAATCGTTCCTCGTTTAAAAAGTTGTTCTCGATCAGGTTGCTAATGATCTGCTCTACATCTTTAGGGTACAGCCCCCAATCGTATAATTTATTGCGAACTTCCTGCTGTGAGCGCTCCTGGTAGGCGCAATAATTTTCGGCTTTGGCAAGCCCGGCCTTAGGGTCGGTGATTTTTGGTGCCGATTTAAATTCCATCAAAACCAAAATTCGTTAAAATTCTTGTATTGATATAAATATCTTGAAATTAGAGCCCATGTTGAATAACCAATATCCTATCACACAAATACAACAAATTATTGGCGCTGCGGGCACTGTAGCCCAGCAATCAACAATAAGTAACCTGCTTACTGATAGCCGCAAGATCAACAACCCCACCATATCCTTATTTTTTGCCCTGGAAGGCAGGAGGGACGGACACGACTTTATTCCCGAAGTATACAAGGCGGGTGTACGCAATTTTGTGATAAAGCACACTCCCGAAGCGGCGGATACCATGGCCGACGCTAATTTTTTAGTGGTTGCCGACGTATTGAAAGCCCTACAAGCCTTGGCGGCATTTCACCGTAGCAGGTTTAATTATGATGTGATAGGCGTAACCGGCAGTAACGGCAAAACCATTGTCAAAGAGTGGCTGTATCAATTGTTATGTCATGATAAAAAGATCGTGCGCAATCCTAAAAGCTATAATTCACAATTGGGTGTGGCACTTTCGGTGTGGCAAATGGAAGATATGCATACACTAGGGATATTCGAGGCAGGCATATCAACTACCGGTGAAATGGAACGCCTCGAAGCCATCATCAAACCAACCATCGGCGTGTTAACCCATATGGGCGCGGCCCATAACGAAGGCTTTACCGGCCCTGAGCAAAAACTGGAAGAAAAATTAAAGCTGTTTGATTATTGCGATACCGTAATTTACAAATACGACACATTGGTATCCTACAAAGGCGATAAACCAGGCAAAAAGCAGTTTACCTGGAGTTACGATAAAGCCGAAGCCGATCTGTATGTATTTAGTGAAACCATTATAGCGCATAAATTTTATTTGCGCGCCCGGTATAAAGAAAAAGAGATAGAGTGTCTGGTGCCGTTTGTTGATGAAGCCTCAGTGGAAAACGCCGTAACCTGTTGGGCAACTATGCTTGCTCTAGGCTATGATGCCGACGTGATTGACGATAGGATGGAACACCTTGCGCCAGTCAGCATGCGCATGGAGCTAAAGGATGGTATCAACAATTGCTCGATCATTGATGATTCGTATAATTCCGATATCCAATCGCTCGAGATAGCACTCAATTTTCTAAATCAGCAAAACCAACATCCAACGCGCGCGCTCATCCTATCAGATATTTTTCAATCGGGACTAGAACCGGAGGTATTATACAAGCAGGTAGCTGCTTTACTCACCGAAAAAAAGGTAGACAAGTTTATTGGTGTAGGTAAAGCCATATCGGCACAGCAGGAGGTATTTAACGTGCCTGTAAAGTATTTCTTTGCTGATACAGATAGCTTATTGGCTAAATTACCGGAGCTTGATCTCAGAGACGAAACCATTCTGATCAAAGGTTCGCGCAGTTTTGAGTTTGAACGGGTAAGCCGGGTGTTGGTGCAAAAAGCGCACGAAACAGTGATGGAGATAAACCTCAACGCGCTGCAAAGCAATCTCAACTATTACAAGGCAAAATTGGCACCGGGAGTAAAAATTATGGCAATGGTTAAAGCGTTCTCATACGGCAGCGGTAGCTTTGAGGTAGCAAATATGCTACAGTTTAATAAGGTTGATTACCTGGCTGTAGCTTACGTTGATGAAGGTGTCGCGCTGCGTAACGCAGGTATAACGCTTCCTATTGTTGTATTAAATCCCGAAGTATCGGCTTTTGATAAGTTGGTTGAGTTTAAACTCGAGCCCGAAATCTACAGTTTTACTTTACTGGATGAACTGGTGAAATTTGCTCAGGCCAAAAAGATTCTCAATTATCCCGTTCATATCAAAATAGATACGGGTATGCACCGTTTAGGTTTTGAAGATTTTGAGATAGAAACATTATGCGATTTAATAGAGGATAACCGTTACGTTCACATACAATCGGTATTTTCGCACCTGGTTGCCAGCGATGCGGAGATTCACGATGCGTTTACCGTGCAACAGTTAAAAGATTTCGAAAAGGCCTATACGCAGATAGAAGCTGCAGTAGGATATAAGTTTGACAAACATATTGCCAATACATCTGCAATAAGCCGCTGGCCCGTGGCACAACTAGATATGGTGAGGCTGGGTATAGGGTTATACGGCATCGATAGTGCTATTAAAGACGAGGTTTATCCTTTGCAGCCGGTCGCTGGCTTACGTACCAGCATATCACAAGTTAAAAAGGTTTTGGCCGGCGAAACGGTAGGTTATAACCGTAATGGCAGTTTAGTAAAAGATGGTAAGATAGCCACCGTGCGTATTGGTTATGCCGATGGTTATTTACGTGCCTTTGGCAACGGTATCGGCCGGATGCTCGTAAAAGGGATACTGGCGCCGACGGTTGGTAACATATCTATGGATATGACGATGATCGACGTAAGCGAAATTGAAGTGAAGGAGGGAGATGAAGTAATTGTGTTTAACGAAGAATACAAGATTGAAGAATTAGCTAAACAGATCAACACCATCCCGTACGAAATATTAACTAATGTTTCGCAGCGCGTTAAAAGGGTGTACTTTTACGAATAGAACAGATCAAGATCAATGAATAGAATTTTCCGTGCCCTGTTTAATTATTTTGCCAAAGGCCTGCTTATCGTAGTGCCGCTTGGCGCAGCTTTTTTTCTCATTTTTTGGGCGGTATCATCTGTCGATAATGCATTGAATATCAGTAACGAACTTATCGTCGATCCTAAAACAG
>Ga0209026_1000444_pt1 | contig 33374 bp, 34 predicted proteins | sample AraplaCL_Col_mCL_FD_184262 | JGI IMG/M metagenome (GOLD analysis project Ga0209026, IMG submission 184262) | Arabidopsis root microbial communities from the University of North Carolina, USA - plate scrape CL_Col_mCL (SPAdes) (version 2) | ecosystem: Host-associated > Plants > Roots >... | reverse complement strand
CGAAGGTAAAAAGATCAGTAAAGAACAGCTTAAAGAGTTATTCCCGCCAAAATACCTGTTAACGTTTACGCCCATGGGCTACAGTAAATCGCGCGAGTTTTATTCGCCAAAATATGCCGGCCCGGCAAGTCCAATCTCAAGCCCGGATTTGCGGACTACCATTTACTGGAACCCGCGCCTGATAACTGATAAAACAACAGGTGCTGCCTCTGTGGAGTTTTTCAATGCCGATGGCAGGGGGAGTTACCGTGCAGTAGTTGAGGGTATTGACGGCGATGGTAATATAGGTCGTTTTGTATACCACTATAAGGTGCAATAATGAAAAAACCCGCACCTGTAAAAGGTGCGGGCGTTAATATAGGTCTATACTGATTTAGAATTTAAAGCCAAGCCCAATTTGCCAAACCTGGTTATTATACTGGGGGTTACTGCCCGCGTTATAAGCAGTATTGCTTTGCAGGTCGACTGTGTACCGCCCACGTAGCTCAACGTTGCGGTTAAGATTGATGCTGACACCAAACACGCCATCAATCAGGCTTTTGTTATAGCCCTGGCTATCCTGGGTGTATTGCTGCTGTACCGTTTGGCTAAAACCGTTATTAAAGACGGTTTGTGTAGAGGTTAAAAAAGCAACCTGCGGGCCAACCACAAAGCTAAAATTAGGAATTACGTGGATTTTAAGTAGCAGTGGCAGATCGATAAAGTTATTGCGCTGAGTGAACTGGCCGTAACTGGTATAGGCTGTATATCCTTTTTCTGAATACAGCAATTCAGCCTCAAAACCTATCGGATAAAATATAGGCACATCCAGGCTCACACCTAAGTTTAAGCCAAGCCGGGTATCGGTATGAAAGCTGGCATCGTTAGGATCGATAATATTAGCAATATTGGCACCTGCCACAATACCAAACCTTGGTTTATAAAAGTCGCTGTTGTTTTGTTGCGGGCGTTGTTGCTGTTGCTGAGGATATCGACGCGGGCGGGGGTATCTGCGCGGTGGGGGATAATTTTGTGCACTCACAGAGCCTGCCAGTAATACCAACACGCTTATGCTTAAAAAGATAATTTTTTTCATGGTGTTTAACTTTTATTAGTAGTTATCATATAGATTAAACTGTGATGAAAAGGTTTATTTAGAAAAAGAGTACTTATATTGATTTAACATTAATTAACATACGTAACGATAACACTACTTTTTTGTTGTTTTTGGTAACCGCACTGTTACTAATTAGCTCGATAATTCTTTTAAACTTTTTGTAAAAATTTTAGTTAAAACAATAAACACCTTAGATTATGAAAATCATTTTGAAATCGATTATGCTGGTGGGATTGTTTGCCACCATAGCATCTACTACTAATGCACAAGTAAGAGTTTTTGTACGTACAAGGCCGGTTGAGCCGGTAATAGTAAGGCCCGCCCCGCCCGATAGACAGTCGGTATGGATTGGCGGCGAATGGGCATGGCGCGGCGGACGTTATGAATATGTAAGACCACATTATGAGCACATCAGGCGAGGCCATGTATGGGTAGGCGGCCACTGGAAAGAAGTACACGGTGGCTCAATGTGGGTGCCCGGCCATTGGAGATAAGTAATATTGTTTGAAAATTTGTATAGTGCCGGGGGACGATTATCCCCGGCATTTTTTATTGCAGGATAGTACCCGGAAACGTTAGTTTAAATGTACTGCCAACGCCAGGCTGCGAAGTAACTTCTATTTGGATATCGTGGAAATCGGCGATGGATTTTACGATAGGCAATCCCAAACCAAAGCTTTCTTGTTGAAGGGACTGTTTGAATTTTTTAAACCTGTTAAAAATAAGAGGCAATTGCTCTTCGGCAATGCCAATACCGGTATCGGTAATTTCTATCACAAAAGTGCCTTCGTTTAAATAGCCTTTTATAGTAATCGTGCCCGATTCTTTATTGTATTTAATAGCGTTGTTAATCAGGTTAAAAAACAGGTTAAACATCAAAAACTTATTGATGCCTGTTAACTTTATTCCTGGCGGTATGGCAATATCGAGGGTAATGTTTTTTTCCTGCAGGCGTATTGATATCTCTTCATAAACTTCCTGCAAAAGCTCCTCGGCGTTAATGCTGTCGTCTTTTATAAACTGTTCATTCTCAATTTGCGATATAAGTAGTAGCGTTTTTGTAATGCTTTTTAAACGGTTCAGGATGCGTTGCATTTCCAGCAAGCGTACTTTAACGTCGTCGATGATATCATCACGGTCGAACATGTTCTCAATTTTCGATTGCAGAATCGATATCGGCGTCATTAATTCATGCGATGCATTCGATATAAATTCGCGTTCTTTTTGAAAAGTACTCTCGATAGTTTTGATCATCAGGTGGATACTTTCGTCCAGATACTGAAAATCAGAGGTGGTTGTTCGCACCTTTTTGTATATGCCGAAGTTTGGAAATTTATTGCCGATCAGTTTGGTTTTGATGATGAGATCGAGTGGTTTAAGCACGTAATTTGAATAAAAAAAGTCGGATAGAACGGTCAAAAATATCATTCCCAATAAAACCTGCAAGGCTATGCTTTGCAGGGGGCTGGTTGTATCGCCAATGGTATTAACACTTTTGGCAACCTCGAGCAGGTACTTTTTTTTGTTGACGATAAAATTATGGCTTAGTATCCGATACTCAAGCGTATCCCTGTCATCGGTAAAAACGCGCTTGTCGTTTTTAATGGTATCCAGCCATTCGTGCAGGGTATCTATATCCAAACTTATAAACTCTTCGTGCAGCGGTAAATAACTACCGTAACTTTCGCCGTTTTGTATATAGGTACCTATGCCACGGTCTTTTACGATCTGCAAAAACTTATCCCTTTGCTTGCGCAAGCGGTTATCTGTGTACGTTTTGTTGATATTTTCGATCAGCTTTGGTAACAGCAAAACAAACAGTATTACAATAACCAGTTTTGAGCTGGTATTGAATAGGGTAAGTTTGTTTTGTAGTTTCAAGCTGTTAGTTGATCTTTATTTTGTAACCTAAACCGCGCACGGTTTCTAACCAGTCGGGCTGCGCGTATGCGCTTAATTTTTTGCGGATGTTTTTAATATGCACATCAATATAGTTGGAGTCGTAATCATCGTTCACCACACTACCCCAAATATGTTCGCTTAGTTGCGGGCGGGTTAATGTGCGGTTTTTGTGCAGTATTAAATAGGCAATCAGATCAAATTCTTTTTTTGTGATAGTACTTACAGTATTGCCATTATGGGTTATGCTGCGATCGTTCAGGTCGATCACAAATTCGCCTAAAACTAGCGTGGTATGTTTTAAGCCGAACTTACGCCTGGTTATGGCTTGCATACGGCTTTGCAGCTCCAGCATGGAGAACGGTTTGGGCAGATAATCATCGGCGCCCAGATCGAGCCCTTTAATACGGTCGTAAACTTCGGCACGGGCGGTTAGTATAATACAGGCTGCCTCCGGGTTAGTTTTTTTCGCCTCCTTAAGCAAGTCCAAACCTTCGTAATCGGGCAAACCCAGGTCTATTAATATAAAATCGTACAGGTTTACCCCAATTTTTTGCGAGGCCGATCTGCCATCATAGCATATTTCGCACAGGTAGTTGCCATTGGTTAAAAATATTTCCAGTTCGCGGGCAAGTGATTTTTCGTCTTCAACAATCAGAACATTCATAGGTGTCTCAATAAAAAACGTAATAGAAAGTTAAATTAAAAAACGACTCGTGGTTATTAACCAAAGCACCCTGTACATTTACAGGAATGGCATATTTATAAGCGGCTTCTAATGTATAATGGGGTCTGTTATAGGCTATCGGCAGTTTAAAGCTGTAGTTAAGCAGTTTAAATTCCTGATTAAGATTGGCGGCGTCAGGTGGCGGGTTAGGATCATAATGCATCGGAGGCCCATCATGGCCCGGAGGATTATAAAAATCGTGGTTATTTGAATAGTTCTGTACAAAGTTTTGTGTCCCGAAGATCATGGTAAAAGCCGGCTCAAATGTCAGATAATCTTTATCATCAAAAACACTCCAATTGCTTTCAAAATATTTTGAGTTGTTAATGGTGACAAAAATATCGTTCGATTTACCGAACAAATAATCCAATGTGGCACTGGTTTTCAGATATTTCCAATCGTACGAGTTTTTAAAGTTGATATCGTTTGTGGCTGATGATTTGATGATCTGCGATTTATCATTAATAAAAAAACGGGTGTAGCTTATATCACTTTTAAACTCTTTCGAAAACCGGTAATGGTAGCCTGCGCCCAGGTCAAATTCGTCAATTGTAGGTTGTGACGCTAGTACTTTCCATAACGATCCGTAAGCAAAAAGCCCCGATTTACTATTGTAAATTACATCGCTCGATAAAAACGGGTAACGATATTGGCTGGTCCGGCCAAAAAAGCTAACATCGGTGCCATAGTTTACACCTGCCGAAACCGATTGTTTTTTAACAACGGTCCCCGTATCGGGAGCGCTTGCTTCTGATAACGTGCCCGTAGCAAATACCCGCACTGCGCAGGTTATCAGTAAAATTAAAGTCATCAAATATTTCATATGATATCAACTTTAGGTAAAACTCTTTTAATCATTGTTCCTCCGTGGTATTTCAGGTGGCCTTTCAACCCCTTCAGGTCGGCGCTGACGTTTAGCTTTTTTATTTATAGCGGCCGTATCAACAGGGACGGTTATCTTTTCGGGTTTCGACTGGTGTTTGGGCTTGGCTACTTCTTTTATTTTTTTCGTGCCCAAAAGGTCCATATGGCTTTGCGGAACGCTTTTGATCCTGTTTGTATCTGCGGGAGAGGATTTAATAATGAATACAGGCCTTTGTTGGACCTCGGACAAATCGGCAATAGCGTAAGATCGGTGTATCTGTCCGGAATTTGCAGACGATAGGCGTGCCGTGAGGAGCAATAAGATCAATATGTACACGAGCCGCTTTGTCATGGAGTGGAAATAGAACAATTAAAAATTATTCAAATAGATGTTAATTAAGTTAGCGAGCCCTGTTTACAGAACGCTAATTTAATTAAAAATGGTATAATGTTACCTTTTAATGGTAACGATAGTAAATTATGCTTGTTACCGGTAAACAAAGTTTTTTGACGTATAAATTTTTTTGCGATGATTAGTAATAATACAAGCTATTTGGTTTAAACGGTTGATAAAATTTAAGCCAACCTTTACGCCCATTACCATAATTGGTTTGCCCATAGCATCGGCCAGCTCGGCGCTGGGGCTTAAAATGCTCACGCTTTTAATATTGCTAACTGCCATTCCGGTTTTAGTACTAAAATAGCCATCGTTGCCGGCAGTAATTACCGCCATATTGCTGATATTAAGGTTAGCAATTGGGCCAAAGTTTTGCGCCGGCGCTGCCGCAGATACTGTCCAGGGTTTGTTATCGGGCTGGTTACCCCAGGTTAACAGGTTGCCCGATACATTGATCACCCCGCTGCTTACGCCCTGCATCTGCAGGAAATATTTAACACGGTCTGCAATGTAACCGGTACTGATCCCGGCAAGATTAATTTTCATTCCTTTTTCCCTTAAAAATACACTGGTCTGCCCGGGCTGAAGGATGATGTCGCGGTAATCTGCATTTGCCGGCCCGTAGGTGATATCGAAGGAACCATGCGTAAGCTCGGATATTTTCCAAGATCTGTCTATCAGATTAAAAACTTCCTGATCCACTTTAACAGGTTCAATCCCGGCATATTGATTGATGCGGTTTGCGGCGCTTAGCGGGTCGGTATCGGTTAATAATTTTTCGATACGGGCTATTTCGGCAAAGGCATTGTCTATACGTGCATTGGCCCATGTTTCATCATCGGCAACAACGCTTATCTCAAAAATAATGCCCATCAGGCGCATTGCGCGCCTGTGGACAATTGTTAATATAGAGTTTGGGAGTTGAGTTGTCAGCATAATTTCAGTAATAATTATTTACGAAAGTAGTTTCGTATGATGAAAATCAAATGAAACATCAGGTTCATAAAAAAACCCGGCGCCTCTGGCATAGGCAACCGGGTTAAGAAATAATTTAACCTCACATTAAATTATCTTAGAGCTATAGCTTTTACAAAACTGCCGCTGGCATCGAATTGTACAATCAGCCTTGTATTGTTTGCGTTAATAAGTACAAAGTAACCTTTTAAAACCTTATTTACAGTTTCGGTAAATGCTTTGTCAAACACATACCCTGGGTAAGTATTTGTTAAATAAGTAGTTATGGCGGTTGGCAATGCGCTTTGTGCTATAGCCGCGTGCCTTTCGGCATGTGGATATATTTGCACGCGTTTAATAAAAGTACCACCCGAAGTAAATTCTGTTGCAAATAAACCATTATTGGCGCTTATAACAATATAAGTAGCATCAAAATTTACTACGGCATGCAACAGGGTATCGGTAGGGTAATTACTTGCAATGTACGATTTGATAGCACTTGGCAATGCACTTATAGCTAAAGTATCTTTATGCCCACCATCACGGTTTTCAAAACAACCGCCATCGTGCCAGCCTTTTCCCATCAAATCGTGGCCCTCGCGTTGCTCCAGCACTGCCACAAAAACACCACTCGCATTAAACCTTAAACCAACCGGTTTACCGTTGTATGTTATTATAACTACAAAACCATCCGCAGTATTGCTCGCGGTGGTAATTTTAAATGCTTTTTGAAAAGTATACCCGGCATAATTGGCGGTTAGATATTTGCCAATAGTATCTGGCAAGCTGCTAAAAGATGTTAATGAATCCCTTTTTGCGCCCGCAGGATAACAATTAACCACAAAAATACCGCTGGTTACAATGGGGGTGGTTACCACTCCGGATGGTGTTGTTACCGTAAGCGTAGTGTTGGTCGATGCCGAAACCTGTATTGCAGCGGCAGCAGTTAGCACAGCGTCGTTACTTTGATTGTTAGTGACCCCCGATTTTTGGCAGGAATATAAACCCATTAAAGTGGTAAGGCCGATAAGCAGTAAAAAATTAATTTTTGTTAGCTTTTTCATTTTGTTTAAGTTTTTTCAGATTAAAACAATTAGGTTAAAAGGGTGGCCGCCCATTATTTTAATGTAAACCTATTGCACTTAAATGAAATAAACATGAAGATTAATTTTTTTATAATTTTTTTTGATACATTCAATATCAGCCTGTTTTGTAGCTGCGATAGGCGAAAAGTTTTAATTTAGCGCGCAATACTAATGATATGCCCGCTGATAAGCCCGAACAGTTCGACTGGATAAATAACCTGCGCATAATTGCGTTGTTTGCCGTTATAGTGCTGCATACCACATCGCCGGTACTCGAAACTTATAACAAAGGCCCGTTAGAAATATGGCTCATTGGCGATTTTTATAATTCGCTCGTACGGTTTGCCGTGCCTGTTTTTGTAATGATAACTGGTGCATTGATGCTGCACCGCGAATATGACCTCGGCGGGTTTCTAAAAAAACGTTTAAGTAGGGTAGTGGTTCCGTTTTTGTTTTGGAGCCTCGTCTATATAGCTTATATGTATTATAACGAGGATATTGATTACCCTGGTGATTGGTGGCTGACGTTAAAACAGGTTCTGCATTTTCTGCGAGATGGGGCATCGTACCATCTGTGGTATGTTTATATGCTTATCGGTTTGTATCTTATTATGCCTGTTATCAGCAAGTTTGTACGCAACGCTACCCAAAACGAAATACTTTATTTTTTAATAGTTTGGTTTATAGTGATGATGGCTGAACAATCCTACTTTGTACATTATAAGCCAGGAGTGGATGTACGTTACTTTGAAGGTTTTGTTGGTTACCTGGTGTTTGGCCATTATCTTGCTTTTAAGGATTTTAAAATAAAACATCTTAAAGTATGGATGACCGGGGTGTTTTTTTTAAGCTTAATCGCGATAATCGTAGGTACGTGGTTGCTGTTCAGGCATTATAATGGGATAAGTACCGTAATGTACGAACCGATAAGCCCATACATAGCCATCATCGCGGCAAGCATATTTCTAATCGGCAAACAATCAGCGCCAAAGCTACCTCAGGCAATAATTAAGATACGCGATTTTGCCGGTACCTATTCGTTCGGGGTATATTTATCGCATGCTCTGGTTCTGCAATTGCTTGATCAGGCAGGATTGAACTATAAGCTATTCAATCCCCTGATCAGCATTCCGGTAACGGCATTAGTGTGTTTAATACTGTCGTTACTGTTGGTTTACATCGTTAATAAAATCCCTTTCGGGAAATACGTTTCTGGCTAATAATTATATTTCGCGCCAAATTCAAAACAACCCAGATCGGGAGCTTTGCCTTTAAACGGGAAACCGATATCCGCACCCTTATCAATAAATTTACTGCCGGGCCGTAAACGCATAAAGTCGTTATCGGGCAGGCTGCCATCGGCTTTGCGGGGTGCCACTAAGAGCGCTTCGTCAAGGTTCATAAAATCCGCATCGCTGGCATCCAGGTTAAGATCGAAGTAGTTATTAGCCACATCGCTTTTGGCATTATCCAGGTTTGTTAATTCGCGGCCACCTTTATACCCCAGGTTATTGCGCATTTTTTGCGAATAGCCCGGTACGTCGGCATTGGGGTCGTCCAGTAACCTGTTCAGCATATTAAAGTTGTTGCTATTGCGGTAGGCAGTGTTGTTATACCAGTTGTCGCCGTTAATGTGGTGATTGGCATAAAAACCGCTGGCTTTATTGCGCACAGCCAAACAAAATTGGATGGTATGGCGCGGGACCGGATTAGGGATCTCGTTAGCCGGTCTGCGCGCAAAACCGCCTGCTTTAAAGCCATTGCCATCGCCAAGACTTTTAAAATCGCTTCCAAAACCGTTATACATGGCCCAGCAGTGGTCAAACGTTACCGACTCGGCAGAGTTGATCACATCGTAACCATCGTCGCTGTTAAACCACGAGCGGCAGCCGCGGAAAACGTTGTTCTTTGCTCCAGGGCGCGGGTGACATCCAAAGCCATCGGTATTACCGCCACGACCGGTTTCCGAATAGTAATCCCAATTGCGGTAGGCATCACAATTTAAAATCAGATTGTTTGAGCCGTTTAAAAGGTAAAAGCCGATGGCCATGCCATCGTGCATGCTCAGCATTTCGTAAACGTTGTTGCTGCCCTGATTTTCAAAGCACTCCGACTGTGTATGTGTTTTAATGGTAACCTGTGTGCCCACTACCTCAAAGCCTTTGAGGTGTATCCATGAACCTGAAACATAAAATACAGTAACCCGCAGGCCTTCGGGTTTTATGGACGCAAGATCAAAAACAGGTTTTTCGTTTGGATAGGCCCAGTATTTAATGGGTTTATCGGCCGTACCACTTTTATCCAGATAGGTTACATAGGCCCATTGGCGCTCAGTTTTAGCAATTTGATTAGGTTGTACATGGTATGTGCCGCCACGTAGGTAAACCAAATCGCCGGGGGTAACCACTTGCTGTGCTTTTTGAATGGTAGCAAAAGGTTTATCGATGCTGCCGTTGTTGGCATCGTTGCCATTGGGCGCTACATAAAATGTTGCCGAAAAAGCGAAGGACAATTGCAGCAGAAAAGTTGAAACGAGTATAATTTTTTTCATCATGTTTTTGGTGCCTTAGGTTGGGCTTATTTAATTGGTAGTAAGACATAAATATCGGCAATAGTTTAATTGAAGGCCATCCTGCTGCATCCTGTACTATAATTAATACTGCCTGTTTTAAATAAATGGGCTATATTTATGGCATATTAAAAACATCTATGGCAACTAAATTGACTATTAATAACAACGGATCGGTAAAAATTGAAGGTGACTTTGAAATTGTAGATATGCAGGGCAACAATTACGGTTTGCAAGGGCGTACCGTGGTTTCTATCTGCCGTTGTGGATTATCGGCTAACAAACCATTTTGCGACGGATCGCACAAAGGCCACTTTGAGCATAACGCCGAAGCATTTGATCTGCCTCCGCGCAAAGTATAAGTTTTTTGGTTTATGGATATATTTAACGAGCAGGCGGCTGCGCTAAAAAATGTGATCGAAGCACAACAGGCGGTCATTAGTTCGTGGGAAGCCGTTTTTGGTTCTGTTGAAGATACTATTCTAAGCCTGGTAAAGCAAAATCTAGAATTGAAGGTAAAGCTGCTGCAGGAAAGAAATCCGAATATTAAGGTGCCCGAAAATATTTACCAGGGAATGGACACGTTGAAACAACAATACCACTCGGGTAACATATCGGCTTTGGAATATTTTGAAGGATTAAACGCGGTATTAACTGCAGTAACTTAGCGGTTAGTAAGGGGCTTATCAGGCAGAGTTTTTAAAATTTCCTGAAACAACTTTGCCGTAGTTTTCTTTATTGTTGGCTGCGTTCCATTTTTCAACATTGATAAAATGATCAACAACTGAGCTTTTGCAGCTTTCGGTCGGACATTTTATCGTCCAAACTTTTTTGTTTTGTACAATAACAGGTCTTTGACCGCAAGTTTTGCAGTTTTCGCAGAAAAAATTTTTTTGAATTTCAAAACTCATCTAAGAACCAGTTAAATGCACAGTTGTTAATCGTTAGTTCAATTAATGATCGCTAACTATCACAAAATTAAAAAATATTGTAAAATTAGCAATCGGTGTTTTCACCGGGTTTTGGCGGTTATTTCACCGTTAAAACCCGGTATATTTATTTAATGCGGGCTACCATATAACCTACCATTTCTTTAATATAGGTATTCCAGGTTAATAACATCTCCAGATTTGGCACCAATTCGCCAATTGAAAACTTCTCAAAAACCGAGAAATATTCTGCCGGATAAGGAATAACATCAATTCCGGCCTTTTTAAAAATATACATAGCGCGGCGCATATGATAGCTGCCTGTAACTAATACATACGGAGGTGTTAAGTGTTTGGTTGCCAGTATCTTTTTCGAAAATTCGGCATTTTCAAAGGTGTTTCGCGAGTTGCGTTCGATCAATACAGCACTATCAGGAATATTTAGTTTTAGTATCTCTTTTTTCACCCAATCGGCTTCCCGAAAGCCGTCCGGATTAAGACTCGAATTACCGCTGCTAATTAAAAGGTGAGTTACCTTATCGGTTGTTTTCAGTTCTGCGCCTTCAATAAACCTGTCACATGATGCATTAAAAAAGCCATCTCCCTTTGCGTCTTCCGAAACAAAGCCGCCCAACACAATGGCACAACTGTATTTACCCGTAATGCGATTAGGCGGATAGTTCCACAACCTGGCAAACCTTCGTAATAAAAAAGGGCTTGAAAACAAGAGAAACACAATTGCTGAAGCTATAAGGAAGCGTTTTTTGACAGGAGGTTTTTTGCTGACGATGCCTATTATAAATAATACGGCAACCCAAAAAAAAGGAGTAATTAAAAAAAGCAGGACTTTTGAAAATATAAAATACATATCAACAGTTTATATAACTTAAAAATAGGGCATTTAAGTTATTAACCAAAACTCGGTACTGTTTACGTTGATAGTTAAAATATTGTTTCTTGTTTCTTAAGATGAGGCTTTTTCCAGGTTATTAACCGCCAGGCAATTTCGGCGCTGAGTAGTGCGCATACTGCAAAAATAGCAGGCTTAATAGCTTCATCCGTGGATGAAAATACCCCGGTTAATGCAATGGTATAAACGCATACGGGCAATAGTATCATCATGCAGATCCCGGTAGTGTTTAAGGATATCTTAAAAGGCCTGTGCGCATTTGGTGCAACAATTCTAAGTTTAATTAGTGAGGCATATTCTAAAAACAAGCCCGCTCCATAAACGGTAACATCGATAATGAGCAGATCGCCAAATGTCCAGAGTACCATCAAACTTACCACCATTGAGCAAATTAAGATGGAAATATAAGGAGTTTCAAATTTTGAATGCAGCTTGTTTAAGCTGTTGTGTAGTAACCCATCACTCGCCATGGCTTTAGGCAGGCGCGATACCGATAATAAATTGGCCGTATATAACCCCAGCGTACTGGCCATGCCACCCAAGGCAATTAATGTGCCCAGCCAGCGGCCACCTACCAATGACGCTAACGCGGGATAGCCATCTTTACTTAAAGTAGCGGCATTTATATGGGATTGTTGCGAAACCAGCACAATTAAAAAGTATAATATTATAACTAACACAAATGCTATAGCTATAGAAACAAAATACGCACGAACAGGTTTTTCAACCTCGTCGGCATAGGTGGTTACGCTATCCCAGCCAAAGCAATTCCACATTACGGTGTACAAACCAAGGCCCAGCGAGGGGAAGGCCACACCCTTTAATGATGGAGATGGTAATTGAAAACCACCTGCGTGATGATAAAAGGCCATGCCGAACAAAATGAGAAATGGTGTTAACACTATTGCGCTTAATATTACCGATACTTTACCCACTGGTACAATTCCCCAAATGTTTAAAGCAGCCGATGTCCAAATGATGAATAAGCACACCGGAATTTTAAAAGCATCAAATCCCGGAAAGAAAAAGCCTGCATACTGCACAAAAAGCACCGGGTATATGGCCAGATCTACAAAAGTATAAAGCCATGTCCACCAACCCTCGCAAAAACCCCAGTGTGGTCCCAGTGCATATTTTACCCATTTGTAATAGCCACCGTTAACCGGCATCATGCTATTTAGCTCTAACACTGTAAAAATTGCGGGTACATCCCATAGTAATGGTGTTATTACAACCAATAGTAATGCACCATGTTCGCCAGCAAAACCTAGTAATGGCTCAAGGCCATACGGCCCGCCCGAAACCGTGAAAAATATTAAGGCGACTAATTGTACGATGCGGATCTTCTTCAAGGTATCGACGGTAGATTATAATTCAAAAATATCGGGATAAAGCAAAGCCGCTTTTAAAATAAAGCAAACCGAATCGGTAACCCAGATCTCGCCTTCTTTCACCATTTGCAATACCTTTGGCACCGGCACTGTAATTACCTCTATTACCTCGGTCGGGTCAGGCTTTTGTACCGAGTTAAATTCGGCATCAAACAACAAATAGCCATACGTCACTTGTTTAAGTTTTGTAGGGTTAATGGCTATTTTACCTAACGGAATCAATTGTTCGGCCGTGGTTTTAACGCCCGTTTCTTCCTCCATTTCGGCAATGGCCGACTCGAGCAGGCTTTTACCGGGTTGCTGCATCCCTCCAGGTAACTCAATAAGTATATCGCCGATGCCATGTTTATATTGCAAGGTTAAAACCACCTCGTGTTTGGGGGTTAAAGCAAGCACTTGCACTACATTGCCCAGTGGGGCAAAAAAATAGTCGTCCACAACCAGCCCGGCGGGTAATTGAACGGTTTGTTTTGTAAGTGGAAACCACGGACTTGGTGATATATCTTCCTCTTTTAACACGGTCCATTTTTGTATCTTTTGTTTAGCCATTATCTGTCTTGAATCTCAAATATAGCTATTGAGAATTATTATAGAGCCTTCCATTCGGTATTCATATTGTTTTGCAGCATGGTGATAAAAGTAGTTGCAGGCGTTATATCCAGATAGGGGAAGGTCACTTTAGTCAAATATAAACCTTGCGGATGAGCGGGTGTGATCGCCTGGGGCTCGTCGGGATGTTTCAGATAATACTCAAATTCATCCACTGTCAAAGCGCTATTACCTATTTTAAGCAGTCGCCCCACTATGGTTCGCACCATTTTACCTAAAAAGCGGTTTGCCGAAATATTGAACCTTATTTTGCCGGCCGCGTCGTCGGTAAACAAGGTTGCCGAGTGCACATTACAAATGGTATGCTCATTGCGATCGGGGCTTTTGCAAAAAGTTTTATAGTCCGTATACTTTGGTAGTAAGGCGATGGCTGATTTCATTTGATCAAAGTCGAGATCCTTTAAAGGATAAAAGCTGCTGAAATCGCTCAAAAAAGGATCTTTACGGGTGTGGATAAAATAATCATAGGTGCGGAGTACAGCATCAAACCGGGCGTGTGGAAGGCCATCCATCGGGATAATATCAAACACCGCGATATCATCCGGTAACACTTTATTCAGCCGGAAAAGCAGATCGAACGCTCAGGGTTTGTCTACATCCATGTGGAAGAAGAATTGTGCCGCATGTACCTGTGCATCTGTCCGGCCGCAGCCAACAATAGCAACAGGGGTTTTTAATATTTTACTTAAAGCATGCTCCAAAACACCCTGAACATTTAAAACGCCCGGATGCTTTTGCCAGCCGCCGTATGCGCCGCCATGATAGCCTATGTGTAAAAAATATCTCACTGAGGCCATAAAATTAAAACAAAACGCTGTATTTATGTTACAATGAACCTCAATATATTATTACATAAATTGCTTATATTTCCATCGCTTAATTAAATTTAAACAATTATGGAAATCAAAAAAACATGGCATCAGAAACACAAAGATGATTCAACATTTGGCCAGCGCCTGGCCGATTCTGTAGCTACCGGCATGGGTTCGTGGCGTTTTATTATTATTCAGACAATTATTGTTGCACTTTGGATGATATTGAACGTGGTAGCTTTTATGACTCACTGGGATGTTTATCCATTCATTTTGCTCAACCTTTTGTTTTCGACACAGGCAGCCTATGCGGCGCCGATTATTATGATGGCGCAAAACCGCCAGAGCGACCGCGACCGTGCGCAGGCCGATGCGGATTTTCAAACCAATTTAGATGCAAAAAAAGAGATAGAAGAACTGCAAATACGCCTTAATGCAATAGAAACCGGAAAACTCGATATCATACTCGCCCGGTTGGACGAACTATGTAAAAAATAATTAATAAATGCACTTTGAGCTGTTGGCCCATATTAAACGCTTTGTGTCTCTATCTGCTGATGAAGAACAATTACTATGCGATAAACTTGAGGTTAAAGTATTAAAGAAAAAGGAGTTTTTGCTGCAACCCGGTAAGCTCTGTCCCGGCAATTATTTTGTTGTAAAAGGCTGCCTGCGGTTGTATTTTGTAAATGATAAACTGCACGAACAAATCATCCAGTTCGCGATTGAAAATTGGTGGATGGCAGACCATGATAGCTTATCGAACAAGCAACCATCACAATGTTATATTCAGGCTGTTGAACCTTGTGAACTGCTTTTATTATCCGAAAAGAACAGGATATTGCTGTTTGAACAAATACCGAAGCTGGAAGGCTACTTCAGCATTATTATGCAAAAAGCCTTTGTCGCAGCTCAACGGCGAATAGGCTTTATATTTAATCAAACCGAAGAGGAACGCTACCGGCACTTTGCTAAATTGTTCCCCGGATTTATACAACGCGTTCCGCAGTATATGCTGGCATCATACCTGGGCTTTACTCCGCAGTTTTTAAGCCGGATAAGGGCCAAAAAAGAAAAGTGATTTCTTAACCACAGTTCATTTTTTAAAGATGTTTTGTTAACCAACTTTGTTTCAACAAAACATTAAAATCATGAGCAATCGAATTAAAATTAATCAGGTCGAACCCGAAGCATACAAGGCCATGCTGGCATTTGACCATTTTGTAGAAACATCCCTTTTAAGTAAAAAACACAAGGATCTGATAAAAATAAGAGCGTCGCAAGTTAATGGCTGTGCTTACTGCGTGGATATGCATACCCGCGAAGCACGCCAGGCCGGCGAAACTGAACAGCGTATTTACGCTCTGAGCGTTTGGCGCGATACTCCCTTTTTTGATGAGCAGGAGCGTGCCATACTGGCGTTAACTGAGGAGGTTACTTTAATAGCTAACCACGTATCAGACGAAACTTACAATATCGCCGCTGCTTTGTTCGATAAGGTTTACCTTTCGCAAATCATCATCGCTATCATCAATATTAACAGCTGGAACCGTATCGGCATATCACTGGCCATGCAGCCATCCGCCGTTAAGTGATAAAACCAAACGTTTTAACTATTGTTGTTAAACAATAAATTAATAACGATGATAGCAGGCACCAATACCGATAGCACCGCCAATCAGGCGGTGCTATCCTTTATCGAAGCATTAAATAAAGAAGATTTCAAAGCGGCACGAAATTACCTCACCGATGACATGAAGTTTGAAGGAGTAATGGGTACCCGCGATGGGGCAGAGGCTTACATTGCCGATATGGAGCGGATGAAATTTAAATATAACATCAGGAAAGTATTCGTTGATGGGAGTGATGTTTGTCTGTTTTATGATATCAATATGGGCGGCGCAACCCTATTTTGCTGTGGATGGTATAAAACCACCCATGCTAAAATCAACTGGTTTAAAGTTGTATTCGACCCCAGGCCATTGCTTGACTGGAAGAAATAACCTGCCTTTTTGGGGTACGTGCTTATGTTAATGCGAAGCGGGTCCAAATAACATGCCGCGAAAGTTGATGTAAATTGCAGATATCTTTTTGCTCATATGGGATAAGCTTGTTGTTGATTTTATGCCGATTATTGGGAACCTATATTGCCTAAGTGTGCGTAAGCTACTCCTTATATTCCTGATCGCTTTTATTAGCCTTAAAGCGGGTGCCATAGCTATAACCTCGTTTTCGCCGGTAATTGGCGCTGTCGGAACGCTTGTTACTATTAAAGGTACGAACCTGAATAATCCTACGTCGTTTAAAATTGGAGGTGTTAATGCCATTATCATATCTAATACAGGTAGTACTTTAGTCGGCATGGTTATGCCCGGTGCCACTATCGGGCCGGTGGCGGTTGCCAATACAACAGGCACCGCTAACAGCAATATCAGTTTTACAGTTACGGCAACGGTACATCCAAACCAGCAATTAGGTAATAAACTTGTGGCCTCCGATTATAAAGGTACATCATACCAGGGCTCAGCTGTAGCTGTAAGTGCCGACGGCAATACCGCCATAGTTGGAGGCGATGTTGACGATGGTTATTTAGGCGCGGCATGGATCTATATACGCAACGGTAATAGCTGGATACAGCAGGGCGGTAAATTGGTAGGAACAGGTTACACAGGCAGAGTTGGCCAGCAAGGTGCGTCGGTAGCAATAAGCGCCGATGGGAATACGGTTATTGTAGGTGCGCCGCACGATTCGGTGAACGTTGGTGCTGCATGGGTATATACACGTAATGGTACTACCTGGACGCAGCAAGGCAATAAATTAGTTGGAAAAGGACATACAGGTGCGAGCTCGCAGGGGGGATCGGTTGCCTTAAGTGCCGATGGTAATACAGCCATAATAGGCGGACCGCAAGATGGTAACGACCATGGATCTGTATGGGTATTTACCCGCAGTGGCAATGTATGGACCCAACAAGGCAGTAAGTTTTCGGGCGGAGGTGGTATCGGAATAGCCGACCAGGGACGCTCTGTAAGTTTAAGCGCAGATGGTAACACAGCAATTGTAGGCGGTTATTATGATAATAATTATACCGGGGCAGCATGGGTATTTACCCGTAACGGCAATGTATGGACGCAGCAGGGTAGTAAATTGGTAGGCACAATTAATACGGCTAATCCGTACCAGGTGCAAGGAACTTCAGTAGCTTTAAGCGCCGACGGCAATACAGCGATAGTTGGAGGTACATCAAACAGCGACTACTTTGGAGGTGCATGGATATACACAAGAAATGGAACCACCTGGACGCAGCAGGGGCCGCAATTGAGTTTGCAGTTGCCGGGAGCCTGGGAAGGTATGTCCGTAAGTTTGAGTGCCGATGGTAACACAGCTTTAATTGGCGGCCATGTATTGGATAAATATGAAGGGTCTGCCTGGGTGTATACCCGCAGTAACAGTACCTGGACACTTCGGGAGCAACTCAAAGGCGTTGATAATAGCGGGCCCGCAGATCAGGGAATTTCTGTTTCGCTAAGCGCGAATGGCATCACGGCAATTATTGGAGGAAGCGGCGATGATAATCTAACCGGTGCTGCGTGGGTATTTGTTGGCCCAATGTCGGCACCTGTAGCAACAACCCAACCCGCTACAGCCATAGGCGCCGGCACCGCTATTTTAAACGGAACGGTTGAGGATAACGGCAATTTAACCGCCGTAACCATAGAGTACAGCACCTATGCCGATCTTTCGGGCTCAACAACGAGCCCCTTAACTACGGGGATAAACCCAATGCCAGCAGGTACTGGCATAACCCAATTCAGCAGTATGTTAACAGGTTTAAACCAGGCCACGGTTTACTATTACCGGATTAACGGCGCGAATAATTATGGTGTAGATAACGGCGCTATTTTTAGTTTCACAACCTTGTTGCCACAAGCTATCATGTTCCCGCCTATACAAACGGTTACTTATGGCTGTGCTGATATAGTGCCGGGAGCAGTAAGCACAAACAATACGCTTCCTATCAGCTATTCAAGCAGCAATACTTCGATCGCAGTAATGGGAGCCAGTGGCAATATCCATATTACAGGTGCGGGTACCGTCACCATTACCGCATCTCAAAATGGCGATCAGGCTTATAGCGCAGCAACACCCGTTAGCCAAACATTTACAGTGCTACCTGCTGCGCTGACTATAAAGGCCGATGACCAAAGCCGGGTTTACGGAGCTGGTGACCCTGTTTTTACATTTAGCTATGCCGGACTGTTAAACGGTGATACGGAAAGTAATTTGGCGAAGCTGCCTGTGGCAAACTCAACCGCGAGGATCACTTCACACCCTGGTAATTACCCGGTAACTGTTTCGGGTGCAATGAGTCCCAATTACATAATAACCTATGTGCCTGCCGTATTAACTATAAACAAAGCACCACAGGTAATTAATTTCGCTCCAATCCCCGTACAGCGGATGGAGAAGCACCACATGGTGTTAAATATAAGTGTTAATTCGGGCTTGCCTTTAAGTGTGGGTTCATCATCTCCGGCGATAGCAAATATCAGCGGTTCTGTAATCACATTTAATAGCATAGGTTTTACCACGATCACGGCCAGCCAGGCGGGCGATATTGATTATTTACCGGCGGATAGCAGTCACGTGCTCGAAATTGTGCCATTGCCAACCATGCCACAGGCTTTTACACCCAATAACGATGGCATTAACGATACCTGGACCATTAAATATATTGAAGGATATCCTGATTGTACAGTCAAGATCTATAACCGCATAGGTCAATTGGTTTACTCCTCCATTGGCTATGCCGTACCCTGGGACGGACGATATAACAACACTCATTTGCCTACAGGAACCTACTATTACATTGTTGATTTGAAAGCTAACGGGAACACAATGAGCGGCGCAGTTACGCTGATAAGGTGATTGATTTGTGATTACGGCACATCTTCCTCATTGTTCAGTTTATACAACCACCATATAAATATGCCAACGCCAATACCCGCCACCAAAATAAGATATAATACAATAAAGGGCATGGTGATGCAATGTTTACTCAAGCTCGGGCCAAAGTACGGATTGCTTGCCGAGAAAAACAGCCACATCAGGAATACGAATGTCCAAAAAATAAACAGGCCTATTAAAAAGTAAATCAGCTGTTTCCGCCATTTCCAGGCTTCTCCGAATTTCTTAACCTGGTAAAACAACACACCCGTGCAAACAAGTAACAAAAATACAACGCAAATATTAATAATTAGTAAGTTGCGGCTATAAGAGGAATCTATATGTCGGCCACAAGGGTTCTCAATTAACAGGTCAATAAAGTTCGATATCATCGTACCAAAGCTATATTTAAGTAAAATGTGGCCAACAAGTGTGGTGTCAATTTTTAATAACTTATAAGCCAGTACTTTCTGCAATTCGCCGTATCCATTGTCATCACCAAGAGACTTAATAGCTACACCGCCTAATGCATTTTTTAACGCATAATCGTATTTTTCGCCCAGTGTTTTTTCGTCATCATACCATATATCGATATAAGTTCTTTCGTAAGCTGTTTCAATATTCGCTGCCGAGCCCCCTTTTTGATAGATTACCATAGCATCCGAGTAATTTGCCCGTACACTGTTGTAGTTTATATAATGTAAAAATTTTTCGGGCTTGTTTTGCCATACTACGCCCCGGTATGATACTCCTAAAATAAATTTTGAAGGCGGAATGCCTTTATCAAGGTACAACGACAGGCAGGTTTCGATGCTGTTGTTGCTACCATTATTTAATGGCGACAAAGGTCCGGGTTCCGCAGTTTTTTTGCTAAAGTCAACTATAAAATATGCAGTATACTTGTCAAGAGCGCTAAGGTCGTATGCTACTTCTTTATCATCGCCAGGAATGGTAATGCTTATTTTATACTTCCGGGGCGTTGCCTGATAAGCCTGGTACAAGGCGGCAATAAATCGTACAAAATATCCGTTTAGATGCCCGTCCATACCATTAAAGTTGATGTTGATACCCGTTGCTTTGGTTTCAGCTAATAATCTCAACGTACGTTGTATCAGGCTGCCCATTGCATTGCTGCTATTCAAAAATTTGGCAATGCTTTCGGGTTTGTCATTATATATCGATAAAACCACATCACAACCGGCCAGGAAGGCACTGTCAATTATAGGTCTGTTGGCGGCTAAATCTGCATCGTCATCATTGCCGTCTATCTGGTTAGTGGCGTAAACCAGTGTGCTTATCAGTTTAAAATTAAAGTTCTTAAGGCCACTGTGTGAAGTATCAGCATAAAAGCCCAATATTTTTACCTTGTGCGACAGTGTAAGCTTTTTAATACGTATTGTATCGTTGTTCTTCGATGTGTCGGTAATTGTTATTGGCCCCTTATATAAAAGTCTTAGCGTGTTCAGCTTTTTTTGCTCTGCTTTAGCATCCCCCGGTTCTGGTATCTGGCTTGTGTTCTCGGTCGGCACAACCGGTGCCTTATTCTTTTCTTTAACAGGGGTATCAACCGGCGCGGGCTTAGTGCTTGTTCCCTCAGTTGGGGTTTTAACAATTTTTGCTATGCTGTCTATCTGGTGTACCTGTTGCTTAACCTCTTTAAGCTTTTGCTGCAGTTTAACCAGCTGATTTTTTGTCGCGGTATCTAAATGAGTAAATTGGGTTTGTATTCTTGATAGCGCCGTACTGAGGTTTGCGAGCTGTTTTACCGCCGCTGCCGAATCTGTATAAACATAGTCGTGTATTGTTCCACGCGTATAGGCCAGCCTGTTCGCTTTAAACTTAAATGGCTGAACAAGCTTTTGCAATATTGTTTTCTCTTTTGCTTTTTGGGCAGCGAGGGCTTTGTTTAACGAATCTATTTTTGCTTTAGCTAATGAGTCTTGTTGTAAAGCGATAACCGCCTGCAATGACGGGCTGCTGTGGATAGCCGCTGTCTGACTGTTGTTCCTTGCAAAAGAACTCTGGGTAGCAATAAATACACAAAAGAAAACGAGAAGAAAAAAAGAAGATTTAGGCATGATTTGCTGATGCGTATAAAACTATCATAAAGATTAAAAAAAATATTTGGTTAGATATTTTTTTTTGATCTTTTTTTCGTAATGTTACTGATGATTTGAGCCTTACCAACAATTAAATATTCAGTTAATAAATAGGTTATTTAGTTAATTATAAATTAATCTCCCCGGATTTTTATTAACTAAGGCTTACGTCAGTTGTGGACCTGATTTCTTTAGATAGTGTGCTATTATTATTTAACATAAACCGTTTATGATTTATGAAGCATTGTCGTGCTTAACAGACGAAATTAATGAGTACTTCAGAAACAAGCTTCGAATCAATGAAGATAAGGCCGTTTTATCCGGAATTGTCAATCAGGATGGCACAATTGCTATTCAAGGCGAAAATAAAATAGTAATAACGCTGGTAAATATTGAGAAAGAGATTACCGGTAAAAGTAATGCCGGTAGTATATCAGGTGGTTCAATTGCAAATAAGTCGTCAACCATGAATATTAATTTATACATACTTTTCTCGGCTTATTTTAGCAGCAACAACTACCCCGAAGCTCTTAGGTTCTTATCATTTATTATGGCATATTTTCAATATAAAAATGTTTTTACGCCATCAAACACGCCAAAGCTTGATGCCGGCATAGATAAATTAGTTTTTGAGATCGCGTCTATAACCCCTGAACAACTGAACAATATCTGGGGATCTATAGGCGCTAAATACATGCCATCGGTAATTTATAAAATGCGTATGCTAACGTTCGACGAATCAATAATTAAAGAGTTCAGGCCTGTTGTATCTGGCATTGACAGTGATAATTACATTAAATAAACACTATGTTATCTGTATTTGATGTCCTCGTGAAAGTAAATTTTAGCCACAGCTATTTTTCTGATGGGGTATTTAACGGATTTACAGTTAATCTAACCGATGCTACCGGCAAGAGGCTTCATAATCACGATTTGGTTATGAAACCGTTTAGTAATGGTTTTTATATTTTATACAATCAAAATTTTGCAGGTACAACCCGTACCCGGCAAGACGTATTGAACCAGAAATTGACGCTTGATTTTACGTTGGTGTTAAAAGATTCGCTATTTTATAATTACACTGCAGATGCTCCCACGCAAATTGACCGGTCCGTCTATTTCTTTAATAACATTTTAAATACAAGCGGTTCGCTTCATGCGGATGAGTTTGTTTCAGAAAATGACGTACAACCAGCATCGTATTTTACAGAACAGTTTTTTGTTAAACCCTTTGCAAAGCTCATTCTTGGTATAAATAATAGTCTACAAAATGAGTACACTGTAAAATTTAAGGCAAAGTCAACCTATTGGCGGTACATATTAATGAGCAGTTATTTGCAGGAGTTAAACAGTCCGGCAATAATTGATGCCGATAGTGCCAACGCTTTTGGTGTACCTTCAAAAATTGATCTGCCGGGCAATCGCCAGGTTAATGCTTTTACATCAGGGCAGGCGTTGCAACTGAGTCAGCGTCCCGCTAAGGCGTTTCAGCTGGCCGAAAATTACGAATCCGGCTCGTCAAAATACAGAGTAGTGATCCGTTCGCTGCCCTATCCCGATATCAGTGCTATATCCAGGCTAACCAATAATAGTTCATCAAATTTTTCAGACATTTTTATTTATTAATCAACTTTTAAAACCATGGCATCAACTTACATGACTCCGGGCGTCTACATTGAAGAGAAAAACGCCTTCCCCAACTCGGCCGTTGCGGTAGAAACCGCAGTGCCCGTATTTATCGGTTACACCGAAACAGCAGAGTTTAACAGTAATTCGTTATTAAACCAACCGGTTCGCATTACCTCGTTTGCGGAGTATATGGAAAGGTTTGGCGGTGGTTTTAAGGCAAAGTATACAGTTGCAAAAGTACCAAGTGCTGCTGATATAACAGCTATTACCGATGCTGATCAAAAGACAGCCGCCCAGGCGATACAAAAAAACGCCGGGCTCATGAAAGAGAATACTATTGTAACAAACGGAGCTACATGGTATATTTCGGTTGCTAAAGACAATGAATTATACATGTACAACAGCATCCGTATGTTCTACGCAAACGGCGGTGCAAATTGCTACATTTTATCTGTTGGTACTTATGGCGGCCAGGAAAGCCTTGCCATATCTGCGGCCGATTTTTTAGGGTCGGATGATAACCCGGTTACGCCGTTTGATCTGCTTAAAAAAGAAAGCGAGCCTACACTGGTAGTAGTTCCAGATGCGATAGCTTTGGGCGCTGCTGCATACAATACAATCTACACAACTGTTTTACAACATTGCGCAGATATGCAAAGCCGTTTTGCTATCCTCGACCTGAAGCAACAGGTATCGATCGATTCAACCGACGCTGTTGTAGGCGAATTCAGAGATGCCATTGGTGTTAACAGCTTAAATTACGGTGCAGCATATTATCCGTGGTTAAAATCGGCCATTGTACAGCCAACAGAGGTTGATCTGGATAATATTGATTTAGGCGCTGTTGATCTGGCCGACTTTTTACCTGAGCCGGTAGCGCTGAAAGTTATCGACAAATTTAATGCAGATACTAAAAAGAACGCTGCTGATCTGGATGCTGCAAAAGCAGAATTAGCTGCTGCCGAAACTGCAAAAGACGATGCAGGCGTGGCCGCAGCCGCCCTGAAAATAGCCGACTTAATCGGGCAGCCTGCTAAGATACGCGCAAGCTACCTGCAATCGTTAAAAGCGGTAAGTCCAACCTATAACGCAGTATTGGATAAGATCCGCACCAAAATGAACGAACTGCCGCCTAGCGGTGCTATGGCTGGCCTTTATACCATGGTTGATAATAGCCGCGGTGTTTGGAAAGCTCCTGCAAACGTATCGGTAAATATGGTGAATGCACCATCGGTAAATATATCGAGCGAGGGCCAGCAAACCCTTAACGTGGATGTGATGGCTGGTAAATCTATCAACGTCATCAGGTCGTTCCCGGGCATTGGTACCTTAGTATGGGGAGGGCGTACGCTTGATGGTAACAGCCAGGACTGGCGCTACATCAACGTTCGCCGTACGCTGATCATGATCGAGCAGTCGCTTAAACTGGCTGCGCGTGCTTATGTGTTCGAACCGAATGATGCCAACACCTGGATCACTGTAAAAAGTATGTTCGATAACTTCCTGGTTAACTTATGGAAACAAGGCGCCCTTGCAGGTGCAGCACCAGAGCAGGCTTTTGATGTTCAGATAGGCCTTGGTTCAACCATGACAGCTAATGATATCCTTGATGGTAAGATGCTGATCACTGTAAAAGTGGCTATCGTTCGTCCGGCTGAGTTTATCGTTATTACGTTCCAGCAACAAATGCAGCAATCGTAAAATCACAATTAATTTATTTAGTAACTAAATCTTAAAAACATACAATTATGGCAGATGATGGATCAGCCCAATCAGCGGCAACGTGGCCTTTAGTAAAGTTCTCATTTCAGGTTAAATGGGATGATAAGGAATTAATTTTTCAGGAAGTAACAGGCTTATCTTCTGAAACCCAGGTTATAGAATACCGTGGCGGCAGCAGCAAGGTTTACTCGACGGTGAAAATGCCGGGTATCCAGAAATTTGGAAATATTACCTTCAAAAAAGGCATCTTTAAAGGCGATACAGCGTTATGGGATAACTATAACTTAATTAAAATGAACACCATCAAACGGTCTACCATTTTAATAAGTTTGTTAGACGAAAGTAACGCCGTAGCCATGAGCTGGAGCCTTTTAAATGCTTTCCCATGCAAAATTACGGTAACCGATATGAAATCAGACTCAAATGAGGTTGCGGTTGAAAGCATGGAAGTAGCCCACGAAGGCTTAACAATTAAAAAGTAATTAATTATTAGCCATGCCGGTAACGTTATACTATCCGCCCGTTGGGTTTTACTTTAGGGTAGATGTAGGTAATATGACTGGTGGCAGCGAAAGCAATTTTCAGGAGGTTAGCGGGCTCAATTTTAAATTTGGTGTAAAGGAGGTTCCCGAAGGGGGCGAAAACCGATTTGTACACAAATTCCCGGTACCTGCTAAATACGAAAACCTGGTTTTAAAGCGGGGGATGCTAATTGGCTCCCCCCTTATTACCTGGGCACAAACCAGCATAGGGCAGTTTACCTTTAAACCGGTAACTGTTGTAATAAGCCTGATGGACGAAAAATCCACGCCTATCACGTCGTGGAAGTTAATAAATGCTTATCCGGTAGCATTAAAAGTATCGGATTTTAAAGGGCAGGAAAATGCCATCGTGGTCGAATCGCTCGAGTTAAGTTTTGACTATTTTGATAAAGTAAAGTAATTATGCCGATTGAGATCAGGGAATTGAAGATTAGGGTAACGGTTGACGAAAACTCGCAAAAAAGAAACGTTGCCGATATTAAAGATATGGAAGCGTTAAAAAATAAAATTGTTAAGGAGTGTGTGGATAAAGTGATGACCAAACTGAATAATTTAACCGAAAGGTGATATGGCAACCTTAGTTAAGTTAAAGATAGAAGGCTTCGAAGACCCCGCTTGTGTATCCAAAAAAAAAGGCGAGATCATCGCTTTTATAAACCCGTCAACCTATAAGCGTAATTTTAAAGCTGTTTACGAAAACAGTACCGAAGTTGACACCAATGCACCCACCCAGATTTTTAAACGCATTGGCGAAAGCGACCTTAGTTTGAGTTTTTTTGTTGATGGCACGGGTGTTGTGCCGCTGGGTAAAAGGTACGCTAATGTTGATGCTTACATAGACACTTTTACCGATCTGGTGTATGGTTTTAAAGGTAATATACATCGCCCGTATTACCTGCTGGTTACCTGGGGAACTCTTAAGTTTACTGGTATATGTACCAGTATTGATGTTACCTATAACTTATTTACACCCGATGGTAAAGCTTTAAGGGCAACTATTGATATTGTTTTAACCGAGAGTGTCGACTATAAAACTAAGGCAAAAGAGGCGGCCAAATCATCACCCGATTTAACCCACATGCGGGTTGTTAAAGCCGGCGACACCCTGCCATTGATGACCTATCGCATCTACGGCGACAGTTCACACTATGTAGAAGTTGCCAGGCGTAATAATTTGAGCAGTTTTAATGCTATAAAACCCGGGGATGTATTGTATTTTCATCCCTTAACCAATAAATAAACTATGCCTGCAAAATCGCCGGTTGATATTAGTGATCCTTTATTGTCTGTTACCGTTTTAGTAAATGGTAGCGCAGTTAAGGATACTTATCCGCTGCTATCTGTCAATATCACGCACGAAGTAAACCGCATTTCTTATGCTGAGCTTGTGTATGGTGATGGCAGTCTGGAAGACGGCACTTTCCCCATAAGCGATAGCGCCGATTTTGTGCCAGGCAATCTGATCGAAATTAAAGCCAGTTTTACCAATACACCCGGATCGATATTTAAAGGCTACATTGTTAAACAAGGCATTCGCATAAATTCATCGTCACCCAACAATATGGTGGTCGTGTGTAAACACAAAGCGGTGGCGCTTACCTACAATAAAACCGAGGCCGAGTTTTCCGGAAAGACCGATAGCGACATCATCACCTCCATTGTTGGCAATTATGGTTTAAGCGTTACGGTCGATAGTACTTCGGTAACGCAGGAAACTGTATTTCAAAAACTGGCTACTGATTGGGATTTTATTTTATCCCGCGCGGAATTGTACGGGTATATTCTTACCCTTAGTGGCGATGATATCACTATCGGGAAACCTAAAACAAGTGCAACTGCAGTTTTATACATCGCCGCCGGCGATTCGATCCGTACATTTAATGCCGTTGTTAATGCCGAAAGGCAAGCGCCGGGCATCAAAGCCACAGCGTGGGATATTAAGAACCAGGCACTGCTTACCGCCAGTGCAACTGAGCCCTCGGTGAATTCGCAGGGCAACCTAACTGCCAAAACATTGTCGGGCAAACTTGCTCAAACCGCGCTTACCCTAAATTCATGCACACCTATGGTAGAAGGTGAGTTAAAGGCCTGGGCCGATGGTACTTTAAGCAGGATGCGTTTAAGCGCCATAAAAGGGGATGTTAGTTTTATCGGCAACGAAAGTGTTTTGCCCGGAAATATTATTGAACTCGCCAATGTTGGCGCCCGATTTAATGGCGATGCTTTTGTCACATCGGTTAATCATGTTATTGAAGATGGCGACTGGACAACCTATGTTAAATTTGGTTTAGATAATGTTTCTGTTTCAGAGTTTAGCGATTTCTCTTATCCTGCAGCCGCCGGCCAGTTGCCTGCCATCAATGGATTGCAGGTGGGCACAGTGAAAAAAATTTCCGGCGATCCTGAAAGCCAGTTTAGGGTATTGGTTAACCTGATATCAAATGCCACTGCACAGGATGGCGTATGGGCGCGGATGGCCAATTTTTATGCAACATCAACCTCTGGCTTAGGCTTTATGCCCGAAGTTGGCGATGAAGTAGTGGTTGGTTTTCTAGAGAGCAATCCACGCTACCCGGTAATATTGGGTTCGTTATACAGCAATGCGAAGCAGGCACCCAACCCAGCGACCGATGAAAATAACTACATCAAATCGCTAACAACAAAAAGCAAGCTCAAGATCAGTTTCGACGATGAAAAAAAGATCACTAAAGTTGAAACGCCCGGAGGTAATAGCATTACCCTGAGCGATGACGCGAAATCAATAGAGTTGGTGGATCAAAATGGCAATTCGGTAAAAATGACATCGTCGGGCATTGATATGAAAACCGGGAAAGATATTAACCTGGAAGCAACAGGTAACATTACCCTAAAGGCCACGGGTAAAGTGAACGTAAATGCGACGCAGGACGCCGCGATAGCAGGGATGAATGTAACTGCTACGGCCCAAATGGGCTTTACAGCCAAAGGTACTGCCACCGCCGAAGTTTCGGCATCGGGGCAAACCACTATAAAGGGTGGAATAGTAATGATCAATTAAAAACGCTAAAGATAAGGAATAGCAAATATGGGAATGCCCGCCGCTCGACTAACAGATATGCATGTTTGCCCAATGGTTACACCGGGAGTACCTCCAATACCACATGTAGGCGGGCCTATAGTTGGTCCCGGGGCGCCAACCGTTTTAATAGGTAATTTACCCGCGGCTGTAATGGGCGACAATGCGGTTTGTGTTGGTCCGCCCGATTCAATTGTTAAAGGCTCTGCAACAGTAATGATCTGTGGTAAGCCCGCGGTTCGCATGGGAGATACCACCGCGCATGGGGGGAATATTGTATTGGGCTATCCAACGGTATTAATAGGAGGGTAATATATGGCCGATGAACTGCAATCTTTTTTAGGAACAGGCTGGAGCTTCCCGCCAACATTCACCAAGTCAACCAACATGGTGCACATGGTTTCTGATGTGCAGGATATTGAGGAGAGCTTATTGATTATTTTAAGCACCATCCCCGGCGAACGCATTATGCGCCCCGAATTTGGCTGTGATTTAAAGCGTCTGGTATTCGAGATAAACGATTCTACTCTGATCGCTAATTTCAATCACATTATATACCATGCCTTACTTAATTTTGAACCACGGGTTAATTTCATCGATGCGGTAATTATTAACCGGGATGAGCTTGACGGCGTATTGTATGTACAGGTAAACTTTGAGATCATTACAACAAATACCAGGCATAATATTGTATTTCCATTTTATCTCCAGGGCGAGGGTACCAATGTTTCCATTTAGCACTATAGCATAAAATGTATACTGATCTATCAATTTTAAACGACGGCTTAACGCAGGATGAGAGGCGCTTGAAGACGCTTATGCCCGATTTTATCAAAGTTGATGAGCGTGATATATCGGATATGCTCCGTTTTGCTACAGAATTGGCTGCCCAGTTTAATTATTACAATATTAACAACAAAATAGAGGGCACCTGGGAAGACTTTTTCCGGTCGGATATCAATATCTTATTGATCAACATATCAAAGTTTGATATGTCAACCTACACCAGCCTGTTCTCAAAGTATCGCGACGAGCTATATATTGCCGAAAGCGAGCACGAACTGCTCAATGGTTTGAAAAATCTGTTCGATTTTGTTTTGCATGTATTTAACTTACTCAAGGAACTGCGCGACAGGCTGCTCTCGGTATCCAATGGTAGTAAAATGTCGGAGGAGTTGTTGAAGATAGTAGACAGTTTTGACGACGAACTGCTAAAACTCAACAAATATACCCAAGAGGCAGGGAACGAGTTCGGTAGGAAATTAAAACTAAACATCCCCACATATTTTATACACATCAATACAAGCCAATTAGCTGACGACACGATATTTCAAGGTTCATCAACCAAAGAACGTATTATCAACGCATTACCGGCCATCAAGGATATTTTTAGTGAGATGGCGAAAAAATGTAATCACCTGCTTGGGGTCACTAAATTTTATCTTAAAAACAACGACCTGCTTGCAGAAGAGTACGCACCACATTTGGCTTTGTACATTGCATTTTTGCATCTGTACAAGCATCTTCAGCAAAAGCTAAACTCAACTACTAAAGATCATCTCGATCTATATTACAAGCGGATCCTCGGTTTACAACCCAACAATGCCTTACCCGATAATGTCCATATTATTTTCGAAAAGGATGCTGTTGCAACGCAGGTATTGCTAAATGCAGGCGAAGAGTTGCTTGCACAAATACCTGATCAACAGGTGCCGGCTTCGTTTACTCTTAATGAATCGTTATTGGTTACCGGTGCCCGGATAGCTGAACTGAAAACTTTGTTCCTCGCCAAACATCTCCAGCTAAAAACATCGGCAGGTACTGTAAAAGAAGTGCAGGTTTACAACGGTAATTATCCTAGCGTCACCGCGGCTAGTTTTCTAAAAAATAAGTTGCCTATACAAACCTGGCCTGTATTAGGTGAAGATCAGGAGGGGCTGGCCGAGATGGAGAGATCAATGGATATAGCCAATATTGGCTTGGTGATGGCCTCGCCGGTTTTATATCAACCCGAAGGCCGCCGTACAATTACGTTTCATATTTATATCGAAGACGCTTCATTTAACAACCTGGTAGCCTATTTTGTAAATTACTCCAACATTACCAATAAAGATATTATAGCGGTTAGCCACCAACTGTTAGCTGATGCTTTTGTCATCGACTATACTGATACCTTAGGATGGGTTGAAGTTCCAAAATACCTTGCTACTTTGGATGAGAGCGCCCGGCGCCTCGAAATTGAGGTGCAGATTAACAAGGCCGAGCAGGTTATTGATATTTACAAGCCCGAAATTCACGGAGGAGATTTTGATACCAATTGGCCGGTTTTCAGATTGTTATTAAAAAATTACTCGGTAAATAATGCATTTACATTTTTACGCGATATTAAAATAGAGCGGATAAGTATTGCAGCCGATGTAAAAGGGAGTAGGGCGGTTAAGCTTCAAAATAATGTAGGGCCATTAAATCCGTCGAGTCCAAGTCAGATCTTCGGCCCGCAGCCGGCGGTAGGATCGTATATTGATATTAAAAACTCCAATATTTTTAACAGTTATACCAGGGGATTTTGTATCCGGCTCGATTGGATCGATCTACCAAAAGATGCGGGTGGATGGGAAACCTACTATAAAGGCTACAACAGCAATATCACTAATTCCTCATTCCGGATAACTCTAAGTGTGCTTACCGATGGGAAGTTTGTTCCTAAAGCCGATCAGCAACAGGAGTTTAGTTTGTTTGAAACCGATAACAGCGGCATGGGGGTTTTAAGCAACTCAACCCAGCTTAAAGATATTGATATTAAAAGGCTTGGCTTTGTGAAAAAACCATTGCTTGACAAAGAAAGTACCGTACAAGATAAAAACTTTGCTGAAGGTGCGGTTAGGCTCGAACTAGTTGCACCAAAAGATGCTTTCGGCCACAGGCTTTATCCAATAATATTTCCGGAAGTGGTGTTGCACAATGCAAAAAAATCCAAGAAGCTGCCGCTTCCTAATCCGCCTTATATCGCGCAGATCCGGTCGTTAACGGTTGATTATACGCTGGAGCATTCGGAGGTTCTTAGTGCCGCCAACGCCAAAGGTACCGATGATGTCGATTTAAAGGTTTTTCATATTTATCCTTTTGGGTCGCAGGAAATCTATCCCGGCAAACGCAAATCGCCATATAATTTAATCCCCGATTTTGATCACGAAAACAACCTGTATATAGGGTTGGCTGGTATAAAACCCGGTCAGGTACTTACTTTGCTCTTTCAATTAGAAGAGAACAACTTTACCATGCTGGCAAAGAAAACCGAACCTGTTGTATGGAGTTACCTTGATGATAATGTTTGGGTTTACCTTACCGAAAAGGACGTTTTAGTTGATGAGACCAATAATTTTATTAATACCGGTATTGTGAAAATTAAGCTGCCCGTCGATTTGAAAAAGGGTAATACAATACTATCGCCGCAGTTGTATTGGATCAGGGCATCGGCTAAGGGCAATACTAATGTTAAATCAAAAATAATTGGCATTTACGCCCAGGCGGTCGTGGCAACAAGGGTTGTTACTAATAACCCCAATGCGTCGCATGTCGCCGCAGGCGCTATCAAAACGTTTAAAAATAAAATTATCGGCATCCAGAGTATAACACAGCCATTCCAATCGTTCGGGGGTAAAAAAGCTGAAACAGACGAGCAATTTTACATCCGGGTAAGCGAGCGTTTGCGTCATAATCAAAAACTGCTTACCGGGCGCGATATTGAGCAAGCCATTTTAGATCGGTTCCCGCAAATATTAATGGCTAAATGTATCAGCCCGCAGGAGTACACCGAAGCTTATATTGATAAGTACAGACCAAATCCCCGGGTTGTATTAATACCCCGCGAACAGGTTAGCGGGTTGTTTTTAAGCGATGAGCCCAAGGTTAATCTTTCCATCAGGTACCAGGTGAAAAAATTTCTCGAAAAGGCGATACCATCCTTTGTTAAAATAGATGTTGAAAATACTGTTTACGAGCGGATTAAGGTGGTATGTACAGTTAAGTTTAAAGGCGACGACCTGACTGATACCGGGATGTACCTTCGCAGGCTGAACGATGATATTAAGCGTTATTTATGTCCTTGGTTGTATGATGGAGCATCGGTATTTAAAATTGGCACCAGCATATACATCAGCGAAATGCTCAATTACTTAAAAAAACTACCCTACGTTAAATACATCACTGGCTTTTCGCTGGTGCATTTTTATTTTAAAAACGTGCTCGACGATGATGAAAAAATAGCCCGGGTTATTGATTATGCCAACAACAACGATGCGTATATTAAAGGTACGCTGCCCGAAACAGTATTGATACCCAGCAGCACGCATTTAATTACCGTTGAAGATGATGTTAAGCATATAAAAGCAAAAAAATCGGGTATCAGCGAATTGGCTATAATGGATGAACTTTTGGTAAACCACCATGATAAGAGTGAGATAATTAGAGAAGAAAAATTGGATCAAAGTAACCAGACGACCGGTACTGTTGGGCATTTTTTTGACCTGGTGATACCCAATAACTTAGATTAAGTAATATGGAAAGTAAATCAAATAAAATTTCGGGCAGGCAAAGGCTGCTTGGATTTTTCAGGAACGGTAAAATACCTACTGAAGAACATTATTCCGATCTGATCAATTCCATGGTGCATAAGGATGATGACGGTTTTTCTAAAGATAAAGAGAATGGCCTCAAGATCTATTCGGACGAATCATCTAACAGCTTGGTTTCATTTTATAAAGATATAAACTCCATCGATCCATTCTTTGTAATATCGAAAGATAAAGCGGATCCGGATTGTTTAAAGTTTCAGTCGTTTGATAAGCCTGAAGAAGACAAGGAGAACGATTCGACCGCGGTTTTTTTTCATACTGATGGCAGAGTAGGCGTGGGCAAAACCTGCGATAATCAATATAAGGTTGATATTGATGGCTTTGTTGGCATGGCGGGGCGCGTAGGTACATTTAAAAGCGGCAGTGTACCCGCCAACGGAAGCTGGCAACCAATTATCCCCAACTTAAAAAACGGGCAGGCGTTTGAGGTTGTAGCCCGCGCGGGCAAAAAAGGAACAGGCAAATTTGCTATTATGCACGCAACGGCGTCTATCGCAACGTCTT
>Ga0209026_1000443_pt1 | contig 33389 bp, 31 predicted proteins | sample AraplaCL_Col_mCL_FD_184262 | JGI IMG/M metagenome (GOLD analysis project Ga0209026, IMG submission 184262) | Arabidopsis root microbial communities from the University of North Carolina, USA - plate scrape CL_Col_mCL (SPAdes) (version 2) | ecosystem: Host-associated > Plants > Roots >... | reverse complement strand
GCTCGTGCGTGAGATCTTCCGGCAGCACTTTTGCCTGCGAGCCGAATGACGCAGCCTTTGCGGCGAAGCGCTGCGCCTGCGGGCAGGAGTTGTTGCGGCGCGTGGAGCACACGGCAAGCAACGGCACTATACGGCCATGCATCTGCTGATAGGGCGATACCGCCACCCAGCCGGCGTACTCACTGCCGAAGGCACGGTCATACAGCGGCAAGTGCCGTTGCTGCATCACTTCCACCACGTTCATGGCAGCGCTGTCCAGGGAGATGGTGCCCAGCCAGGGTTGCACCCCGTTGCGCTGCGCGATGGCCGTGTCCGTGCTGATCAGCGACACGAGATGCGCGCCGGCGGAGTGGCCCATCACGATGAACTGCGAAGGGTCGCCGCCCCACTCCTTGGCATGGCGTTGCGCAAAGGCCAGCGCGCGGGCGACGTCATCGGCCTGCGCCAGCGGCGGCGTGTCGGGCAGCATGCGGTAATCGATCGAGATCAGGATGAAGCCGCGCGGCAACCACCGCGCCGCCTTGTTTTCCACCACGCCGCGCACGCTCTTGTTGCCGAACGCCCAGGCACCGCCGTGCACCATGAAGATGACTGGCGCATTGCTCACCTGCGCCGGCCGGTAGACGTCGAAGCGCTGGCGCGAGTCGTCACCGTAGCTGACGTTGCTGTAGACACGCGTGCCAGCCGGCAGCGCCGGCTGCTGCGCCGTCGCGCGCTGGCCGAAAAGCGTGGGCCGCTGCGGTGCCGCCTGCGCACAGGCAACCCCTGCGAGCAGCGCGATGGAAGCAATCAAAGAGAGGCCTTTGCGGTTCATAGGAAGATCCTGCTTTCCGGGCGATTGGCGCGACACAGTTTATGGGCCGCAGGGAACCGTCGCGCCAGCGGCGTTCGTGCACGAGCCGCTATGCGTGATGCCCTGCCCCTTGGTGTAGGTCGTCTGGCCGTTATAGGTGATGCCGCTGGCGGTGTTGGTGGCGGTGGTGTCGTGAGTGGTCACGCCGTTGGCGGTGTTGGTGCTGGCGTCATACGAACCGCGTGGGCCGCTGGCGTTGGTCTGCGAATTGCCAGTGATGGCGCCGCTGGAACTGCGCGAATAAGCGCCGTTACTGCTGTAGCTTCCGCCGGCTGCAGTGGTGCCGCTGAAGCTGTGGCTGCTCGATGCCGATCCGTCCGCATTGCGTGTCTGGCTGTTGTGTCCGGCGTAGCTGGCGCCGTTGTTGCCGCGCAGGTAGTGCGCACCGTTATGCATAACGGTGCCGTTCTTGACCGTGGTGTAGCCGCCGCCGATGGCGGTACCGCGCGGACCGCTGCCGCCGCGCAGGTGGAAGTGGCCCTGGGCGCTTGCCGTGCCCGCGACGGACAAGGCCAGGCAGGCCAGAAGGATCGGTGTACGGCGGAGAGTCGATGACAGGGACATGACGCACTCCAGATGAATGGGAAGGCGCAGGCACGATGCCTGCGTGGCGCCATCTTCCACGCACCGCACCGCCGGAGTGTTTCCAAATCCGCCCAAGTGTGAGCGTTTGTTGCGGAGTCCGGCGCCGGAAACATTTGCTTACATCTGCCGCCGGCGGGCGCTTGTCCGGGCCTTGGCGCCCGCGAGATAGTGGCAGCATGGAAACCGTCCACATCCTTGTCGTCGATGATGACCTGCGGCTGCGCGACCTCATCGAGCGCTACCTCACCCAGCAGGGCTTCCACGTCCACGGTGCCGGCCACGCGGCGGCCATGCGGCGCGAACTGGCCGCCCACCATGTCGACCTGATCGTGCTCGACCTGATGCTGCCTGATGCGGATGGACTGCAGCTATGCCGCGATCTGCGTGCCGAGGGCATCGACACCCCGGTCATCATGCTGACGGCGAAAGGCGACGACGTGGACCGCATCGTCGGCCTGGAAATCGGTGCGGACGATTACCTCGCCAAACCCTGCAACCCGCGCGAACTGGTGGCGCGCATCCGCGCCGTATTGCGCCGCCGGCCGCGTGCGCCGGTGGGTGCGCCGCAAGCCGATCAGGCACCGATCGCGTTCGGGCGCTTCACCTTCGATCTCGCCACACGCCAGCTGCTGGATGATGGTGCGCCGATCAAGCTCACCAGCGGCGAATTCGCCGTGCTGGCCGCCCTGGTCACGCATCCGTTCGAAACCCTGAGCCGCGAACGCCTGATCGCCATCGCGCGCGGCCGCGATCATGAAGCGTTCGACCGCAGCATCGACGTGATGGTGTCGCGCTTGCGACGCTATATCGAAGACGATCCGCGCCAGCCACGCTGGCTGCAGACGGTATGGGGCGAAGGCTATGTCTTCGTGCTGGAGGGAGCCAGCGCATGAAGCGTAGCCCCTCCACCTTCTCGCTGATCTTCGGCCTGCTCGCCCTGGCGTTGCTGCTGGCGCTGTCGCTCGCGTCGATGCTCACCACGCGCATCACCGTGAAGGCAGGCAGCGAAAGCTATAGCCGCCTGGCCATCGCTGCAGCGGTCGCCGCCGACGAACTATCGGCGCGCCACGATCAGGATGCCGTGCAGACGCTGCGCCGACTCGACGAAGCCGGGCTGCATTTCTCCACCACGCCCCCGCCGCCTGCCACGGTTCGCATATCGCCCATGCTGAGGGACATCGGGCTCAAGGTGTCGCAGATGCTGGGCGATCCATCGCGCGTCGCCGTGACGCAGACGCCGGAGCCGCAGATATGGATACGCAGCGCCCACGATCCGCAGCGCTGGATGGTGCTGCACGCGCTGAGCTACCGGCGCCAGGTGATCGCATCCAGCATCCTGGTGATGCTGCTTGCAGGTATGATCGTGCTGATCATCGCCTCCGCTGCCGCGCGATTGCTGACGCAGCCGCTGGAGCGTCTTGCCGCGCATGCGCAGGGACTGCTGGCCGGCGAACCCGTGGTGCAAACGCAGTTGAAAGGCAGCCCGCGCGAGGTGCATCAGCTCGCATGGGCGATCGGCCAAGCCGGCGAGCGCCTGCGGCACGCCGCGCGCGAACGCGAGCTGATGCTTGCGGGCATCTCGCACGATCTGCGCACACCGCTGGCGCGCCTGCGGCTTGCGCTGGAGCTGGGCGACGCCAACGACCCTCAACGCCGCGAGGCCATGGTGGCCGACCTGGAAGAACTCGACAGCGCACTCGAACAATGTCTGGCGTTCGTGCGCGACGGCAGCGACGAACCGCGGCGCGACATCGACGTCATCACCTTGATCGGGCAATTGCTCGCACTGCGCGCCCAGCCCGACGATTGGCAATTGCGCGGTCCCGCGGTGTTCCAGGCCAAGGTACGCCCCAGCCTGCTCCGCCGCGCCATCGGCAACCTGATGGACAACGCCGAGCGCTACGGCGCCGCGCCGTTCGAGGTAACGCTGGATACCGGCGATACGTTCTGGTGCGTAAGCGTGATCGATCACGGCGCTGGCGTGTCGGCCGAGCAACTTGAGCGATTGGGGCGTCCGTTCCAACGTGGCGACCAGGCGCGCGGCCAGGGCGGCACGGGGCTTGGCCTGAGCATCGTCGCGCGCGCTGCGCAGGTGCATGGCGGAACGTTGACGTGGGGGAATCGTGCGCCGCGCGGGTTTGTGGCGTCGATTCGGATTCCGGTTGCGGCATGAGGGGCGGCTGGTAACTATTGTTCGAACAATGACGCTGACGTGAGCCCACAAATGGTTGTTCGCGAAGTTCTGCTCCCTCCCCTGCGAAGTAGGGGAGGGCTGGGGTGGGGTTGCATGTGCTTTAGCGGGCGCCCGAATAACAGCATGAGTTTTGAATAAAGAAGCACGTCGCAGCATCGCTGCTCCTACCGCTCGCTGCGCTCGCACCCCACCCTAGCCCTCCCCTACTTCGCAGGGGAGGGAAACGCATCCTGGCGCGCTGGAGATACACGCTTAAGTTAGGCCCATTGTTTTTGATGGCGGCAAGAGGATGGCATCCCGGCCGGCAGACCTACTAACGCAAATCGTGAGATCGCTACGCTGCAAACTCGCGCGCATCCGCCCTCTTCACGATTGCCGACTGACGATTCCCGCACACAAGGACGACCCCGCATGCTCACCACACTGGCCATAGCCAACTACCGCTCCCTGCGCTCCCTCACCCTTCCGCTGGGCCGATTGAACCTGATCACCGGCGCCAACGGCAGCGGCAAGTCGAATCTTTACCGCGCCCTGCGTTTGCTCGCTGAAACCGCGCATGGCGGCGTGGTGAATGCGTTGGCGCGCGAAGGCGGCTTGTCCTCGACGCTATGGGCCGGCCCCGAACGCATCACGCGCCGGATGCAATTGGGCGAAGTGCCGATCCAGGGCGGCCCGCGGCAGGAACCGGTGGCGCTCAAGCTTGGCTTTGCCGGCAGTGACTACGGTTACGCCATCGACCTCGGCCTGCCGGTGCCGGCGCCGACCGCATTCAGCGCCGATCCCGAGATCAAGCGCGAAGCGATCTGGGCGGGTCCGTTCCTGCGCTCGGCCAATGCCCTGGTCGACCGGCACGGCGCGGTGGCGAAGGTGAAGGACGGGCGCAGCTGGGGGGTCGTCGCCAAGCATCTCAACCCGTTCGAAAGCATGTTCACGCAGCTGGCCGATCCGGAACGCGCACCGGAAGTGTTGACGATGCGCGAGATGATCCGCGGTTGGCGTTTCTACGACCACTTCCGCTCCGACCGCGACGCACCGGCGCGATCGATGCAACTGGGCACGCGCACGCCGGTGTTGAGCCACGATGGTAGCGATCTTGCGGCAGCCTGGCAGACCATTCGCGAAATCGGCGACCGCGCCGCGCTGGACCAGGCGGTCGATGATGCATTCCCCGGCGCGTCCGTCGAGGTGGCTATCAGTGATGGCCGCTTCGGCCTGGTGTTCAAGCAACACGGCCTGTTGCGTCCGCTCTCCGCCAGCGAATTGTCGGATGGCACGCTGCGCTACCTGCTGTGGATCGCCGCATTGCACACGCCACGGCCGCCGTCGCTGATGGTGCTGAACGAACCGGAGACCAGCCTGCACCCCGACCTGCTGCCGGCGCTGGCGCGCCTGATTGGGAAGGCTGCAACGAAAAGCCAGCTATGGGTGATATCGCATGCTTCGCGGCTTATCGCCGCGCTCGAAGACCTGCCCATCTGTAATGCCATCGCACTCGAAAAAGAATTAAGCCAGACACGCATCATCGGGCAGCGGGAACTGGACGAGCCGGCGTGGCACTGGCCGGAGCGATAGCGGCTGCGGTCACGAAAGATGGAGAAATGGCGAAAAAAACGTCTCTGCCGACAAACGGCACTGACACGAACGGCCGCTCCTTCTAGCCTGCGCCAAGGCTCTCAAGGAACTCCGCCATGCTCCATCCAAAAAACAGCCACCACCACGACGGAGGCCTGCAACAGGACCTCGACATTCTTGCCCGGCGCATGCACGAACGCCGCCAACTGCTGGGATGGATCGCCACCGGCAGCGCCGCCGCCTTGCTCGGCGCTTGCACGGGCCGCATCGGCAAGCCGGAAAATCGCTCTGCATCGCGCTCGCAGCCGGCAGCATCCTGCCTCGCCGACCCTATGGAAACCAATGGGCCGTTTCCGGCCGACGGCTCCAACGGCGTCGACGATCGCATCGCCAATATTCTTTCCAGCCAGGGCATCGTGCGCAGCGATATCCGCAGCAGCTTCGGTGTGTCCAACAGCACGGCGCCGGGCGTGCCGCTGACGCTGAAAATCAGGCTGGCCGACGCCAATGCCGGATGCGGCGCGCTATCGGGCCATGCCATCTACGTGTGGCATTGCAATCGCGACGGCGACTACTCCCTGTACGCCGACAACCTTCGCAACGAAAACTATCTGCGCGGCGTGCAGGTGACCGATGCCAACGGTGAAGTCAGCTTTCGCAGCATTTTCCCCGCCTGTTACGCCGGGCGCTGGCCGCACATCCATTTCGAGGTGTATCGCAGCCTCTCGGCGGCGACCGGTTACGACCAGGCCATGCTGGTATCGCAGTTCGCCTTGCCGCCGTCCATCTGCGAAGCGGTCTATGCAAAGGCCAATGGCTACGGTGCGAGTCAGGCCGAGCTCGCCGGCCTCGGTCTGGCTGACGACATGGTCTTTGCCGACAGTACGCCGGCTGAGCTTGCGCAGATGACGCCCGTCATCACCGGCGACCTCGCCAACGGTTATGTCGCCACCGCGCTGGTCGGCGTGGGCCGCCCATATAGTTGACTGAGTCAACTATATGGGCGTAGCTTGCGCACATCGCTCGCGAGGTGCGTTCCATGCCCGTTTCCGCATCGCTTTCCCAGCAGGCCGAAGCCGTCCGCGACTTCAATCGCTTCTACACCCGCCAGATCGGCGTGCTCGACGAAGGGCTGCTGGCCAGTCCGTATACCTTGACGCAAGCACGCGTGCTATTCGAACTGGGCACGCGCAAAACCATCACCGCGCGCGAAATCGGCGAACTGCTGGGCCTGGACGCTGGCTATCTCAGCCGCCTGGTGCAGGGCTTCATGGCCGATGGTCTGGTGGCGCGAAAGCCGTGCAAAGAAGACGGCCGGCAATGGCTGTTGTCGCTCACCGCGCAAGGGCGCAAGGCCTTCCGCGAACTGGACCGCGCATCGCACCGGCTTACGGCGACACATCTATCCCACTTGTCGGAGCCGGGCAGGCATCGCCTGCTGGCGTCGATGCAGGAAGTGCAGCGGCTGCTTTCCTCCAGCAACGACGGCGGCAAAGTGATCATCCGCACGCATCGCATCGGCGACATCGGCTGGGCGATCGAACGCCACGGCCAGCTGTATGCCGACGAATTCGGCTGGAACGATGAGTTCGAAGCGCTGGTCGCCACACTGTTTGCGCAGTTCGCCAGCAAGCATGATCCAGCCACGGAACGCATGTGGGTGGCCGAGGTGGATGGCGAGCGCGCGGGTTGCGTATTCGTGGTGCGCAACGCGGACGATCCCTCCGCCGCGCAACTGCGCTGCCTGCTGGTCGATCCGAAGGCACGCGGCCTTGGCATCGGCAAGCAACTGGTCGACCAATGCCTGGACTTCGCCAGCAAAGCGGGCTACGCCAGGATGCTGCTATGGACCAACGACATCCTGGTTTCGGCCCGGCGCATCTACCAGGCCGCCGGCTTTTCGCTGGTGTCGGAGGAGCCGCATCGCAGCTTCGGCCACGATCTGATGGGGCAGGTGTGGGAGCGCCCGCTGCGGTGAAACCCTCTCCAAATCAGGTGAAAAAGTGTTGTATACGTGACATATCGGTTTAAATGTGTCATATACAGCACATGCCCCCGATGCCACTCACCCGCCTAGGCCAAGCCATCCGCAGCATGCGCCAGCACCGCGGCCTGACGCAGCAGGATGTCGCGTCCCGCGCCGGCGTCCCGCGGCGAAAAGTCATCGAAGTGGAACAGGGCTCCGCGCGGGTCGCCATCGAAACCTACGCCAAGGTCGCCCATGCACTGGGTGGCGAGCTATCTGTCGTACCCGCGCGCCGCCCCACGCTGGAGGAGCTGCGGGAGATCTTCACCGATGAAGACTAAAACCATCGAGCATTTGCGCGTCGGTACGCCGCAGGGCGACGCGGGCATTCTGTCGCGCGAAGCGGGTACGTACTTTTTCCAATACCACCCTTCCATCCATTTGGCAGCCGAAGTCAGCCTGACCATGCCGCACCGGATCGAGCAGTATCAGAGTGATCAGCTCTTTCCCCTGTTCGAGATGAACCTGCCGGAGGGATATGTCCTGGAGGAATTGCGTAACCGCTTTGCCAAGGCCGGACGATTCGACCCCATGCTGCTGCTCGCCCTGACCGGTCATGAAGCCGCCATCGGCCGCGTAATGGTCAATGCGCCAGAGCTGCCGCCTGATGACACCGACAAAGGCGTATCGCTTGCGCAGATTCTGGCGTGGCATGGGGCGGAAGACCTTTTTGCCGAACTCTCGCGCCGATACCTGCAGCGAAGCGGCGTGTCCGGCGTGCAACCGAAGCTGCTCGTGCCGGAGGAAGCGCCTGAAGGGATATACGGAAAGGGCTCGCTTACCACGCGTGAGCTGATCGTCAAAAGCGCCGGCGACAAATTTCCCGGTCTGGCCGTCAACGAATTCATCTGCATGAGCATTGCCAAGGCGGCCGGCATTCCGGTGCCGGAATTCCACCTCTCTGAGAACAGGCAGTTGTTCGTGATGCGGCGCTTCGATCGCACGCCCGAAGGCACCGCCCTGGGTTTTGAAGACATGGCCGTACTTACGGGACGATCCACCGCAGACAAGTACAAAGGCAGCTACAGCCAGATCGCCAAAGCGCTCAGCATGTTTTGCGCAGCGGAATACAAGACACAGGCATTGGCCCAGCTGTTCGATCAGGTGGCGCTCTCGTGCATCGTCGGCAATGGCGATGCGCACCTGAAGAATTTCGGCGTGCTCTATACCGATCCGTTGGCCGGTGATGTGCGCATGGCGCCGGCCTACGACATCGTCAATACCACTTGCTACATTCCGGAAGATGGGCTTGCGCTGTCATTGAAGGGCACACGCAATCTGTTCGTGGCACGCGTGGAACTCATGGCGTTCGCACAGGATTGCGAAATGGACGATCCGCACCAGCGAATCGGCAACATCCTGGCGGCTTGCGAAACCACGCTCGCCACGCATGCGGGCTTGCTTGCAGACTTCCCGGAACTTGAATCCGCCATTCGGCGCGGGCTGGAACAGTTTCAACTTACCTACGACTCAGCCACGCGGGCGGGTAGGTAGGCCGGGATCACATCAGCTTGAACAACTTCCCCGGCACATTCTGGAAACCGGTCGCGCTCGCCAGCATCGTGCCGCGCTGATATGAAAAATTCTTGTCCGTGGTCGGCTGGAAGAATTCGATGAAATCCAGGCTGCGCTTGCCGAGCACGAAGCCGCCGATCAGCGGCGGGTTGACGGCGTACATCATCGGCACCAGGGCCATCATGGAACTGGCGGGTACGCCGATCAGGTGTTCTTCCAGGTCGCCGCTTTGCTGGCTGTGCTGCGGGTAGAACCACAGCGGCGTGCTGATGAAGAGGAAGGCATTCTCGCCCATGCTGGTGAGCAGGGTGCGCAGCAGCCACTTGGCGGTTTCCGCGTTGAGATGCTCGATCACGTCCAGCAGGCAGATGATGTTGTAGCTGGCAAGGCGGTCGGAAGGAATGCTTTGCGCCAGCCCGTGCCAGGCATTGCGATAGATTTTCCGCTCGAACAGCGCCTGGTTGTTGAAAGCGCCTTCGAAACCATCCACCGCGTCCACCGACCAATGGCGGGTCGCAGGATGGCTCTTGATCAATTCACCCAGGCCGCCCTTGCCGAAGCCAATGTCCAGCACTTCGACGTGGGCGGCGTTGTCCTGCATGATGTGGAAGATCAGTTCCTTGGGCGCCGCCGATTCGCCGCCGGGCAGCAGTTGCGTGTCGATGGCGTCGATCTGTTCGTAGTCTTTGAGAACTTGCCGCAGCATGGCGTGGCCTTCAATAAATAGCTTGCCGATAAGTGGCCGATCAGCGGAGATAGTCGAACAGGCTGGTGCCCTGGATCTTGGCGAACACCTGCTGCGAGGCCTGCAGCGCCGTGGATTGCAGCGAGAGATTGCTGATGGCCGAGGCCATGTCGACGTTCTGCACGTCGGACAGCGCGCTCTTGTAGGTGATGCTGAGGTCGGAATAGCTGCTGCTCTGCTGCTGCAGCGTATCGATGCGGCTACCCACCGAGACCTGCGCGTTGGACACCGCATTCATCGCCTGGTTGAGCGATTCGAGCTGGCGGTTGAGCGTGTTGGTGATGGCGGTGGAGCTGCCGCCGCTCTGCAGGGCGGCGATCATGTTGTTGAGCGTGGTGAACACGTCCTGCGTGTTGGACGCCGTATCCGACTGCAGCTTGACCGTGTCGCCGCTGTTGGGCGTGCCGCTCATGTTGATGGTGATGCCGTTGAAGCTGATGCTGCCGCCATCGGTGTAGGTGCCGGTGACCGGGTTGCCGCTGCTGTCGGTGACCGGATTGCCGGCGGCATCGGTCACGCTGTAGCTGCCGTTGGCGCCGAAGGTGATGGTGTCATTGATCGGCCCGCCGGCGGTGGCGGCGTTCCATGCGGCGGTGTCGGTCACGCTGTTGGAACCCACCACCAAGGTGCCGGTGTTGGCGCTGCTGGCGCTGGCGACGAAGGAGCCGTTGCCCGCGGCGAGGTTCATGAAGATGGCGCTGCCCGAATCGCTGCTGGCTAGCTGCAGGCCGCTGCCGATCGCGGTGAAGGATTGCTGGTCGTTGCCGGCATAGGTCACCGCGCCGCTGCTGCTGTTGCTCACGAACGGCGTGGTGGTGGTGCTGGTGCCGGCAAACAAGGCCTGGCCGTTGCCGTCGGTGGTGTTGGCAAGCTGCACCAGCTGGTCGCGGTACTGCGTGAGCTGGGTGGCCATGTTGTTGAGATCGGCGGACGACATCGCGCCGTTGATGCCGCCCAGGGCGATGTCGTTCACGCTGCTCAGCAGGTTGTTGACGGTGGTGAGCGTGGTCGACTCGGTGGACAGGCGCGTATTGGCCGCATTGATGTTGCTGGCGTACTGCGTGTTCTGCGCCAGGATATGGCTGAGCTCCACCACCTGGGCCGCGCCGGTGGGATTGTCCGATGCCACGTTGATGGCATAACCGGTGCTGATCTGGTTTTGCGTCTGCGCCAGCGCACTCTGCTGGTCGAGCATGGTGTTGAGCTGCTGCTGGTACATCCAGGAGGTGGAGATGCGCATCGTGAAACCTTGGCTCTTAACCGGATTGAATGGCGGTGATGAGGCTGGTGAAGATCTGCTCGGCGGTGGAGATCACTTGCGCCGACGCCTGGTAGGCCTGCTGGAACTGCACCATGTTGGCGGCCTCCTGGTTGAGGTTGACGCCGGCATAGCTCTGCTGCGTGCTCATCGCCTGGTTGTAAATGCTGGTTTGCGTGGTGAGGTCGGCGCTGGCCAGGCTGCCCGCGCTGCCGATCTGCGCGGTGAGATTGGCGTAGCTCGCTATCACCGACGTCTTGCCGCCGTTGGTCACGCCGGCATTCGACAGCGCAGCCAGCGACAGGGCATTGCTGTTGTCGTTGAGGCCATTGCTGTTGGCCGCCACCTTGAACGTATCGCCACTGGCTGGCGTGCCGGTGAGGCTGAGGCTCCAGCCGTCGGCCGTGATCGGCTGCCCGGCGGTGTAGGTGCCGGTGGTGGTATTGCCCGCGCCATCGGCAATCGAATAATTGCCGCCTGCGCCGAAGGTGATGGTGGCGCCGGCCAGCAGGTTGCCATTGGCCGCATTGGTTACGTTCACCGCGCCGGCCTTGCCGGTGCCGGTGTTGCCCGTGCCTGCCGACGCAGTCAGCGCGGCCGCAGCGGCAATGCCGTTCGGATCGGTCATGGCGACCGAGAGCGAGGTGGAGGCGCCGCGCGTGGGCTGGATTTCGTAGCTGTCGCCGGTCTGCGCCGTGCCGGACACGCTGAAGGTAAGCCCGTCGGCGGACAGCGTGCCGTTGGCGTTGGCGGTAAGCGCCACGTTCTGGCCGCTCGTCGTCGCCAGTGACCAGCCATTGGTGCCGGTGCCTGCGCCCGTGTAGCGCAACACGTAATCGGATGCGGTGAGCTGCGAAACATCGCTGACCGAGGCCGTGATGCTGGCGCCACCCACCGAATTCTTGCTCGACGGCAGCACGGCGGGCGAGCCGACACTGAAGATCGGCTGGCCTTGCTGGCCGTTGAGATCCAGCCCGGCGGCCTGCTGGGTGTTGACGCTGGAGGCCAGCGCAATCGCCGACTGGCCCAGCGCGTTTTGCGCGGGCTCCAGCACGGTATCGCGATAGTTCACCAGCGCCCCGAGCGTGCCGCCGCTCAGCTGCGAAGTAATGTCGTTGCCCGCGCTGTCGTACACATCGGTGCTGCCCGGGTCGTATTGGTTGGCGCCGCTGGACAGCGCATACGACTGTGCGCCGCTCACCAGGGTGCCGCCGGCCGAGGTGTAGACGCTGATCGAGCCGTCGCTGTTGGTCGACGCGGAAATACCGGTCAGCCCGGCCAACTGTTGCACCAGCGTATCGCGCTGGTCGAGCAGGGCATTCGGGTTGCCGGTGCTGCCGGCCTGCAGGATCTGGTTGTTGAGCTTGGCGATCTGCGAAGCCAGGTTGTTGATGCTGCCGACCGTGCCGCCGATCTGTTGATTCACCTGCGCCGATTGCGTGCTGAGCTGCTGGCCGAGCGTGTTGAACACGCTGGTCAGCGACGATGCGCTGCCCAGGGCCGCCTGCCGCACCGAGGAAGAGCTGGGTGAGTTCGCCACGCTGCTGAAGCCGCTGTAGAGGTTGTCCAGCGCGGTCTGCAAATTGCCGCTATTGGCGAGGAAGCCATTGAGCGAGGTGGTGAGATTGTTGGTGGCGGTGGCGCCTTGCAGGTTGCTGTTGCTGCTCCACACCGCCTGGGTCAGGTATTGGCTGTAGGCGCGCTGCACCGCCGTCACGTTCACGCCGGAGCCGATCGTGTATTGGCCGTTGCTGCGCCCGATCGTTTCCGACTGCAGCACGCTTTCCTCGCTGTAGCCGCTGGTGCTGGCATTGGCGATGTTGTTGCTGACCGTGCTCAGCGCGACCTGGGCGGCGTTGAGGCCGGAAATGCCGATGTTGAGGATGCTGGACATGTGAGGGGCATTTCCTTGGTCAATGAGCCGTCATTCCGGCGCAGGCCGGAATCCAGTTTGAATACGGCGTGCGAAGCACACAAAGCCTTTTAATAAGTCGTGTGCTGCGCACTGCACGTTTAAACTGGATTCCGGCCTGCGCCGGAATGACGACGGCGAGAGAGTGTGGTACCCGTCGACTAGTCATAAATTCGGCACCCCCACCGATTTCTTGAGTGCATCCAGGGCTTGCCGCATCACGCTGCTATTTGCGATGGCCGCCACCTTGCCCGCGTACGAGGGGTCGGTGGCGTAACCACCCTCCACCAGAGCCTTGGCATAACCCAACACGTCGTCGCCGTGGCCGAGCGCACTGGCGTAACGCGGGTCCTTGCCGATCAGGTCGGCGTAGTCGGCCAGCGATTCGGCCGTGGATTTATAGGAACGAAATTGCGCCTGCTTGCGCACGGCGACGCCGCCTTCGTATTCCAGCGTCGGCACGTTCACGCGCGAACCGCCCCAGCCACCGCCGGCCTTGATGCCGAACAGGTTGAAGCTGCTGCTGCCGTCGGCATGCGTGGGCATGTGCTTGCCCCATTGTGTTTCCAGCGCCGCCTGCGCCAGCACGGTGCGTACCGACAGACCCAGTTCCTTCGCCACGATGCTGGCTTGCGGGGCCAGTTCGCGCACGAAGGCTTCGGCATCCTGCGGCACCCATGCCATCGCTTTGCGCGCCGCCGACTGCGTGGCATCGGCCAGGTCGAACAAGCGTTGTTTCCAGTTATCGACGAGGCCGGCGGCATTCGTATCCACCGCACCGCTCTTGCTGGCATCGCCCTGGCCATGGCCATGGCCACCAAGCTGATGGATCAGCAAGTCGGCAATGCCCAGGCCTTTGCCATGCTGGGAGAGATTCAATGACAGCTGCTGGTCATACATGTCTTGCCAGGCATCGGTGGCCTGGCTTTCGAACAAGGGATCACCGAAGTTCGCTTCACGCATCGACTTCATCAGCATGTCGGTGAACATCGATTCGAATTGCTTGGCGACCGCCGGCAACGCGGCATTGCTGTCCGTATCGGCTTGATGGCGCAACGCGCTGAACCCGGACAGGTCGGTCCAGGTGCTGAGCGTTTGCGCAGCAACGTTGCCGATGTCGGCCATCAGATCACCACCAGGTCCGCATGCAGGGCGCCGGCTTGCTTGAGCGCTTCCAGAATCGAAATCAGATCCGTCGGCGTTGCGCCCACCTGGTTCACCGCACGCACGATCGAATCCAGGCTCACGCCAGGACCGAACTTGAACATGTGCGCACCTTGCTGGGTGACCGATACGGAGCTGTTCGGCACCACCTGGGTGGTGCCATTGCTGAAGGGGCCCGGCTGGCTGACCTGCGGCTGTTCGCTGATCGTCACCTGGATAGAACCATGCGCCACCGCCGCCGCCGTCACGCGTACGTCCGCACCGATGACCACCGTGCCGGTACGCGAATTGACGATCACGCGCGCAGGCGCCTCGCCCGGATCGACATCCAGCGCTTCGATCGCGCCCAGCCACGCCACTTTCTGGCTGGGGTCGACCGGACCGCGCACCGCGACCGAGCCACCGTCCAGCGCATGCGCCGTGCCGGCGCCGTAAAGACGGTTGATGGCGTCGACGATGTGATTGGCGGTGGCGTAATCGGCCGTGTCGAGGTTCAACACGATGTCGCCGCCGTGGCTGAAGGAATTCGGCACCACGCGCTCAACCGAGGCGCCGTTGGGAATGCGTCCGCTGGCGGAAACATTGATCTGCACGCTGGAGCCGCTGCGGCCCGATGCGCTGACGCCGCCGACCACCACGCTGCCTTGCGCGATGGCGTAGACATTGCCGTCCGCACCGCGCAAGGGCGACATCAGCAACTCGCCGCCGCGCAGGCTCTTGGCGTTGCCGATCGAGGCCACGGTGATGTCGATGGTCTGTCCGGGCTTGGCGAAGGGCGGCAGCTCGGCGGTGATCGTCACCGCGGCAACATCTTTCAGCTGCGGCTGGATGCCGGTGGCGGGAATCGACACGCCGAATTGCTTGAGCATGTTCTCCAGGCTTTGCGTGGTGAACGGCGCCTGCGTGGTCTGGTCGCCGGTGCCGTCCAGGCCTACCACCAGGCCGTAGCCGACGAGCTGGTTGCTGCGTACGCCGGCGACTTGCACGAGGTCGCGGATCTTGTCGGCGTGGGCTACAAAGGGAACAGCGAATGCAGCGAGCAGTGCACAGGCTTTTACTGCGCGACGTAGCCGGCTTGCCCGAGACCGCCCCCTCCCCTGCGTGTAGCAGGGGAGGGTTGGGGTGGGGTTGCCTGAGCTTGCCGCCTTGCTTGAACTTGCCGAAAGGTTGCGGGACTTCACCCCACCCCAGCCCTCCCCTACTGCACGTAGGGGAGGGAGTTGTTCGAGGCTAGCGATGGAAATTCGTGCGTTCATCAGAACGGCATCCACTTGGAATTGAAGAACTTCGCCAGCCACCCCTGCGTATTCGCCTCGTTCAAGGTGCCGCGGCCGGTGTAGGTGATGTTCGCGTCCGCCACGCGGGTGGAATCGACCGAGTTGTCCTGCGCAATGTCTTCAGGGCGCACGATGCCGGAAATGCGGATCAGCTCCTGCCCCTGGTTGATGGTCAGCCACTTCTCGCCGCGCACCAGCAGGCCGCCGTTGGACAGGCGCTTGGCCACCGTCACGGTGATCTGGCCGGTGAGCTGGTTGCTCTGCGTGCTGCTGCCGGCGCCATCGAAACTGTTGGCGGAGTTGAGCGCCGAATTGGCCGTCTGTCCGGCAATGCGCAGCGACTGGCCGAGGATCTGCGGCGCACCCACATTGACCTTGTCGGTCTTGCTGGTAGTGGTTTCGGATTTCTTGCTGGCCTGCATCGCTTCGACCAGGTTGATGGTCAAAATATCGCCGACGCGATGCGCGCGTGCATCGTTGAACAGTTCCATGTTCTGCATGTCGTGATAGATCGAGCCGTCCGGCGGCGGCGGCGAGGTCTCTTCCACCGGCTGGGTGGCGGCCCACTTGGCGTCATCCTGCTTCTGGCGTTCCTGGATCGTGCCGCAGCCGCTCAATGCTGCAGCGAGCAGTGCAAGCGAGGCCACGCGTAGCCATAGCGACGAATAAGACATAAGTCACCCATCAGGTCTTGTTGATCACGAACTGCAACATGTCGTCCACGGCGCTGATCGACTTGGAGTTCATTTCATAGGTGCGCTGGGCCTGGATCATGTTCACCATCTCCTCCACCACGTTGGTGTTGGACGATTCCAGCGAACCTTGCGCCAGCGTGCCCATGCCGTTGATGCCGGGCTGCCCGGTCTGCGCCGTGCCGCTGGACTGGGTTTCCAGATAGAGGTTCTGGCCCATCGGCTGCAGGCCGGCGGGGTTCACGAAATTGGCCAGTTGGACCACGCCCAGCGTGGTGGACGTAGTGGAGCCGTTGCTGGTGGCGCTGACCGTGCCGTCGGTGCCGATCGTGACGCTGTTGACGTTGGCGGGCAGCGTGATCGCCGGCACCAGCGGATAACCGTCGGCAGTGACCAGCTGGCCGGTGGAATCTTCATGCAGCGAACCATCGCGCGTATACGCGATAGTGCCGTCGGGCATGGTCACCTGCAGGAAACCATTGCCTTGAATGGCAACGTCCAGCGAATTGCCGGTCTGCGTGATCGCGCCCTGCGTGAACAGTTTTTCGCTGCCCACCACTTTCACGCCGGTGCCCAGCAGCAAGCCTGACGGTGCTTCCGTCTGCTGCGTGGTCTGGCTGCCGGGCTGGCCTTCGTTCTGGTACATCAGATCCTGGAACGAAGCGCGCGAGGTCTTGAAACCGGTGGTGCTTGCGTTCGCCAGGTTGTTGGAGATCACGTCCATCTGCGTCTGTTGCGCATCCAGGCCGGTCTTGGCGATCCAGAGAGAAGAGAACATGGGTTACTCCGTATGCGTTAGCTGTTCTGCAGCAACTTGGCGCTGTCGTCCGCGTCGTCTTCGGCGGTCTTGATCGAGCGCACCTGCATTTCGTATTGCCGCGACAGCGAGATCATCTTCACCAGCTCGGACGACGGATTGACGTTGCTCGCTTCCAGCGCGCCGGAAGTGACTGTCACCGTGGGGTCGGCATCGGCGGTGCTGCCGTCGTTCATATGCATCAGGCCATCGGCGCCCTCGCTCATCTGCGTGGGATCCGGATTGACCAGCTTGATCTGCCCGACCGCGGCGATGGTGTTGGGCCCCTGCCCCATCGGCACGGTGGAAATGGTGCCGTCGCTGCCGATGCTGATTTTCGCCGCGTCGGGGATGCTGACCGGGCCGCCCGAACCCATCACCGGATTGCCGCGCGCATCCGTCAGGCTGCCGTCGGGGCCGAGCTGCAGGTCGCCGGCGCGGGTATACGCTTCGCTGCCGTCCGGCGCCTGCACCGCAATCCAGCCGTTGCCGTTCACGGCAACGTCGAGCGAACGGCCGGTGTGCTGGATCGAGCCTTGCGTTTCGTCTTCGCCCACGCCTTGCGCCACCGCGTTGATGCGCGTGCTGGCGCCCGGACCGAGCACCGGCACGCTTTGAAACGCGCTCAGCTCGCTCTTGAAACCGGTGGTGGATGCGTTGGCCAGGTTGTGGCTTACCGCATCCTGCGCACGCATCGTCTGCGTGGCGCCGGTCATCGCGATGTAGACGGAACGGTCCATGCGCTAGCCCCTCATCACCCGCGGCTTACTGCCTGGAACAGGGTTTGCGACAGCGAGTTCACCGTGCCCAGCATCTGCGAATTGGCTTCGTAGTCCTGCTGCGCCTGGATCATGTTGACCAGCTGCGCGGTGGTGTCGGAGGTGTTGGAGGTTTCCAGCTGGCCCTGCTCGATGTTGCCGAACTGGCCGACGCTGGCCGTGCCGAGTACCGCCGTGCCGGACGACTGCGTCGCCAGCCAGCGGTTGTTGGCCACTTGCTGCAAGCCTTGCAGGTTGGCGAAGTTGGCCACCGCGATCTGGCCGAGCTGGCTGGTCTGGTTGTTGGAGTACACCGCAGTGACGGTGCCGTCAGTGCCGATTTCCACGTTTTCCAGCACGCCGGCTTCATAGCCGTTCTGGTTGATCGTGCCCGGCGCGTACGCCGTGCCGAACTGCGTGGTGTTGGCCACGTTCAAGGTCATGGTGGCGGGAAACGCCGCGCCGTTGGTGGGCTGCACCGGCGTAAAGCTGAGATTGCCGTTGGCTGGCGCGACCAGCGCGCCGGCGCTGTTGAACGTCATCGCCGCGCTGCCGGCGTTGTTGCCGTCGATGTAGAGGTTGGCGTTCCAGGTGTTGTTGCCGGTCTTGACGTAATACACCGTGGCCGAATGCGAACCGCCCTGCGAGTCGTACACGGTGAGCGTGGACGCATTGTTGTAGCTGTTCACGTCGGTCGGACTGAACGGCGTATCGACCGGCAGCGACGCACCCGCCGGCAGGTTGGAGCTGACGGTGATCGCGCTGGTCGGCGTCGCCGCGCTCTGCGCGGTGTTGAGCTGCAGGTTGGTCAGCGTGCTGGTGTTGAAGCCGCCGGCTGCATTCGGCGGATAGACCTGCAGGTTCGCGCCATCGGCGGTGACGACATAGCCGTCGGCGTTCTCATGGAACGCACCGTCGCGCGTGTACTGGTTGCCGGTGCCGTTGTTGACGATGAAGAAACCGTTGCCGCTGAGCGCCATGTCCAGGCTGCCGTTGGTGGTTTCCAGGTCGCCCTGGGAAAATCCCTGCGCCACGCCGGTCAGTTCCGCGCCGCTGCCCATCGCCACCGAACTCAGGTTGAGGCCGGTCACCGCATACACTTCGGCGAACTGCGCGGTGGAACCCTTGAAGCCGACCGTGCCGGCGTTGGCGATATTGTTGGAAATGACGTTCAACTGGTCCTGGGCCGCGTTGATGCCACTGAGCGCCTGATTGAGAGCCATGCTTTTTGTACCCCCTGGGTGATGACGATGCGCGCGATCGGTGCGTCGTCAGTTGATCTGTGCGACCTGGCTCAGCGGCACGCCGCCAATGCCCGCCACCTGCAAATACGTACCGGTGCTGCTGCCGCCGTAGCCCACGCCGGTGACCGAACCGGCCACGTAGGTGGTCAATGCCGCGCTGGTGCCGCCGTTGTTGGCCGACACGCTGTAGGTGCCATTGGCCACGGCATTGCCGCTGCTGTCCTTGCCGTTCCAGCTGAATTGGGAAAGGCCAGCGGGCTGCGTGCCGAGATCGATGGTGTTGACGACGTTGCCGTTGGCGTCCTTGATGGTGACCACCACGTCGCCCGGCGTGCTGACGTTCACGCCGCCGTTGACCGCGCTACCGCTGTAGGTGATGGCGTTCGACGGCACCAGCACCTGACGGCCGACCAGGCTGGCGGAGCTGAGCACCTGCGCACTTTGCGCATTGGCGCTGATGCTGCTGCTCAAGCCCGTGAGGCTGCTCTGGATGTTCTGCAGCGTGCCGAGCTGCGCGAACTGCGCCATCTCGGCAGCCATCTGCGAGTTGTCCATCGGCTTGGTGGGGTCCTGCGCGGTGAGCTGCGTGGTCAGCAGATGCAGAAAATCCGACTGCGTCATGACCGAACCGGTCGGCGTGCTGGTCACCGTGCTGCCGGTAAGGCTCAGGCCCGAGACCGAATAACTATGAGTACTACTGCCGACGGCGCTCATGCTCAGCTACCCAGGTTGATGGTCTTGATCATGAGCTGCTTGGTGGTGTTCATCACTTCCACGTTGTTCTGATAGGAACGCGACGCGGAAATCATGTTCACCAGCTCGTCGATCGGATTGACGTTGCTGCCGTAGACGAAACCGTTGGCATCGGCCATCGGGTTGCCCGGCTCGTAATGCGACTCCACCGGTTGCTGGCTTTCGGTCACGCCGGCCATGCGCACGCCGACGTTGGCGCTGGCATCGCCCGCCGCCACGCCGCTTTGCTGCTGCAGCAGCGGCGCGAACATCAGTTCCTTCGCTTTGTAAGCAGTATTGGGACTGCTGCTGACGCTGTCGGCGTTGGCGAGGTTGCTGGCGACGGTATTGAGCCGCAGCGATTCGGCGGACATGCCGGAGCCGGCGGTGTCGAAGATCTTCATCAGGGACATCAGCTTTGTCCTCCACCATTGATGGCCAGGCGCAGCTGCTGGATCGTGCTGTTGATGAAGCTCAGGCTGGCCTGGTAATGCACCATGTTGCTGGCGAATGCCGACTGCTCCGCCTGCGCATCGACGGTGTTGCCGTCCATGCTCGGCTGCAGCGGCACGCGGTATTTCAAGGCATCGGCCGATTCGCTGGTCACGGTGAGCTGCCCGGGCGTGGGCGTGCTCAAGGCAAGCGACTGCGAAGGTTCTCCGCTCGCTTGCTGCAGCACCTGGCGAAAGTCGACGTCGCGCGCCTTGTAATCAGGGGTATCGGCGTTGGCGATGTTCGACGCGATCACTTCGGAACGGCGCTGCCAGACATCCAGTGCCTGGCCGCTCAAACCGAACACGTTGTCGAGAAGATTGCTCATGTTTGCGTCCCCGCGGCCGATAACCGCCTGCGGAGGGATTTGAGCAAGTTGCATGCCACGGCCCGGCAACGCCGCGGAAACCGCATGGCATCGCCATTTGCGGTGGTTTAGCTGATATGCGCATGCGATGCGGCGACGTTATACCGGCGCGCCGGGACGGATTCCCGACTTGTATGCCTTGAATCTCCCCCTGCGCGGACTTCTTATGATTCGTCGCCCCGGCGAAGGCCGGGGCCCAGCGCCTTTAGCTCCAATGGCACTAACTTAAGCGTGTATCTCGGCACTTGCAGTGATGTGCCCCCTCCCCTGCGACAGCAGGGGAGGGTTGGGGTGGGGTTGCTTGTGCTTTAGCGTGCAGCCTAATGTCGCTATGGCTTCTGATAATAGGCAGCAATGCGGCAACGTCGGGCTCTTGCCGCTCGCTGCGCTCGCACCCCACCCCAGCCCTCCCCTGCTGTCGCAGGGGAGGGAGCACATCGCGGCAAGCATGGAGCAATGGCGCTTGAGTTAGTGCCATTGCTTTTAGCTCTTGATGCGCGTCTGGATCAGATTGAAAGTTGCTGGGCCCCGGCCTTCGCCGGGGCGACGGATATCTGCGAGGGAGAGGAAGGGCCTCGTCAATTTGTTGACAGCTCCATCAACTCCAGCACCGTCTTCGCCAATAGATCGGGCTGGAACTTCGCAATGAATCGGTCGGCGCCGACGTCGCGCACCAGGCTTTCATTGAATACGCCGCTCAACGAACTGTGCAGCACTACCTTGAGCTGGCGCAGCGCAGGCGTTTCGCGAATCGCACGCGTCAAGGCATAGCCATCCAGGCGCGGCATTTCGATATCCGAAATCACCAGCGTGATGCGTTCGTCGCTTTCCATCATATGAGCAAGCAGCTCCAATGCTTCCTGCCCATCCTGCGCAATCACGCAATCCAGGCCCACCTGCTTGAACAGCTGGATCAGGCGGCCGCGCGCCACCACCGAATCGTCCACCACCATGATGCGGCGCGCGGACAACTGCCGGCGCTCGGCCTGCTGTTGCAGATGCGGCGACACCTCCGTCGCCACGTCCTCGATGCTGGCCAGCACGTGCTCCACGTCCACCACCGCCATCAGTTGGCCATCGATGCGGCTCACCGCGTTGACGCGGTTGCCGAAACCCAGCGTGACCGAAGGCGCTTCCAGCGATTCGCCCGTGCAGTGCACGATGCGCTGGAAATCCATCACCAGAAAACCCTGCACGGAGCGGCTGAACTCGGTCACCACCACGTGCGCCGACGCCACCTCGTCCAGCGGCGGGTACCCCATGGCGACGGCCAGGTCGATCACCGGAATGGTTTTGCCGCGGTAATCGAAACTGCCGGCCAGCCAGGCATGCATGCCCGGCAACTTTTCCATCGCCGGCTTGCGCAACACCTCGCGCACCTTGAACACGTTGATGCCGAACAGCTGCTTGTCGCCCAGGCGGAACAGCAGCATCGCCACGCGATTGTGGCCGGCCAGGCGGGTCTGGCTTTCGACGTTGTCGAGGAGCGCGCTTGCGGTCATTGGGGGCTGTTGCTGAAGTGGATGAAGAAGTATCGGCTGGGTCTGCGCGGGCTTGAGGCGCGTGGCGCGCGCTCGTAAATCGGGAATCGTCAATCGTAAATAGTGAAGACCAAGAACCGCGCTGTATCGGCTTGCTGGCGACCCGCTCTAAACGATTGACGATTCACGATTGACGATTCCCGCAAAAGTGGCACACCGCTTGCTTCCTCAACTTTCGCACGCCGCCGCCGATCTCAAGGCATCCCTGAACGGAACATCACGAACCATGAGTCTGATCCGCAGCCAGCATCTGGCCGCCCTGATCCAAGCCGCGCTGGCCGGCGACGAGGCCGAACTCGCACGCCTGCGCCACAAGCATCCCCGTGCGGCAGCGTTGCTCGAGCCGGTGTTCGCGCGGCTGGCGCCACGTGCGCCAGCGGTGGTGGCCCTGCAGTCGCTGGAACAACAAAGCCTGGTGCTGACGCATTCGCAGACGCTGCATCGCGAGCAGTCCGCGCTGGAACAATCCATCGGCGAAACCCGCGACAGCGTCGGACAGTTGACGGAGGGCAGCGCCGGCATGTCGGCGACCTTGCAGCAGGCGCAAGGCGGCCTCGAACAAGCGGCCAAGGCCGGCGAGCACAGTTCGGCTAACGTCAGCGAGCTCAACGGCCAGCTGCGGCTGTTGCGCAGCGCGCTGTCGGCGATGAACCAAAGCCAGAGCCTGCTCACCGAGCAGGTAGCGCAGATTCGTGCGCTCACCACCAACGTGCAGGATATCGCCCATCAAACCAACTTGGTGGCCTTGAACGCCGCCATCGAGGCGGCGCGCGCCGGCGATGCCGGCCGCGGTTTCGCCGTGGTGGCCGACGAAGTAAAGCAGCTTGCCGAAAAAACCGCCCAGGCGACGGCGGAGATCGAAACCGTCACCAGCTCGATCGGCGAATTCTCGCTGCAGATGAATGGCAACGTGCAGCAGAGCCTGCAACGGCTGGAGCGCGCGCAGACCGGCGTGAGCGCCACCGAGCGCACATTGCAGCAAGGCAGCGAAACCTTGCAGGCCGCGGGTGATCGGCTGCGTACGCTGCGCGATAGCCAGGATGCCTGGCACGTGCGCGCCACGGCGGTGAAAGCCACGCTGGGCGCCTTGCAACGCCGTGCGTACGAGTCGCGCCGCCACGGCGAGGCGCTCGGCCGCGCGGCTGCGCTTGCGCATCGCCTGTGCCTGGGCTGGCTGGAAGGCGAAAGCGGCAACGACACCGCCAGCCTCAGCCTTACCGTGCGCGAATCGGTGATCGGCTTGCGCCAGAGCATGGAGCTGGCCTTGCAGGAACCCACCTCGCTCGACCGGCGCTGGTTCGACACCGACGTGCTCAAGCGCAGCCTCGACCGGCTCGCGGCGCGGCATGGCAACCATCCGTCGAACACGAGTTTGCGGGAATCGGCCGCGCGACTGCGCGAGCATGGCGAGGCCTTCCTGGAATTGCTCGGCAATGGGCAGTTCGAGCAGGCCGCACAACTGTCCGAAAAGCTGGAAAGCGAGCGCGAGGCGATCAATAGCCAGCTGGCGATGATCCTGGCCGGTGAGGGTGCATGAAGCGATTGCGGGCTCGCGCGAAGCACGTAGGTCGGAGTGAAAACTCCAGCTTCCTGCTTGCCGCGATCAGCCCCCTCCCCTGCAAGCAGGGGAGGGGACGGCCCTTCGCTGCTTTGGCGGCAGCATCGCTCGCAGCACTCACCCCCCTCGCCCACGCCGACACCACCGCCGCCGACCTGCGCGCCGCCGCCGAACAAGCCGTGCGCACGCAATACGGCAGCACCGGCAACCGCGTGGTCATCATGCCGACCCGGCTCAACCCGCGCCTGCATTTCGCCGCCTGTCCACATGCCTTGCAGACACGCCTGCCGATGCGCCAGGGCGTGCCCTCGCGCGTGGCGGTCGCCGTCAGCTGTCCCGGCACGCCGGGGTGGAGCATCCAGGTACCGGTGCAGATGCAGGTGTTCCGCAACGTACTGGTCACCAGCCATCCGATGGCCCGTGGGGACATCCCCGGCCCGGGCGACGTGCACGGCGAGGAACGCGACGTGGCGCGGCTCGGTTACGGCTATATCGAAAGCCTCGACCAGATCCTCGGCCACTCGCTGGGCCGGCCGCTGATTGCCGGCGTGGTGTTGGAACCGGGCGACTTCAACGGCCGCGAGACGGTGCATTCCGGCGAGGAAGTGGAGCTGGTGGCCCAGGTGGACGGCATCGAGGTGCGCACCCATGGCATGGCCCTGGACGGCGGGGACACCGGCGCCCGCCTCAGGGTCCGTAATGACAATTCCGGCAGGATCATCAATGGGGTGGTGATTGGGGAAGGGCAAGTGAAAGCCCTCCCGTAAGGTTGGACGAACCGACATACTGGGTGGTCGGCGCCCCTTAAAGTTTTCCGGGGACACGCCGATACCTTTAGCAAGGCATATCGAGAGAACGCCAAGAACCATGAATACCACCATCTCGTCCAACGGTTTGCCGCAGCTCCCGCTTGCGACCACCAACGCAGAAAACAGCGCCGGCCAGGCCGCCACGGCCGCGCCTTCGACCAGCGCCTCGGCCTCGCCGGCCGATGACAGCGTGCACCTGACCGACTCGGCCCGCGCCCTGCACGCGGCCAGCAGCGCCAACGCGCCGGTCGACACCCAGAAGGTGGAGCAGATCAAGCAGCAGCTGGCCGCCGGCACCTACAAGGTCAATCCGCACGCCATCGCCAGCAACCTGCTTGCGCTGGACAGCCAGATCGGCGGTTCCAAATAAGAACCCCATGCCATGAGCCCGAACCTGCAGGCTGAACTCGGTGCCGCACTGCGCGCCGTCCTGGACGAGATGAGCGCCACCACCGCGCAGCTCATCACCGTGCTGGACGAAGAACGCGAAGCGCTGAACGTCGCCGACGCCAAAGCGCTCAACCGCTCGGGCGAAGCCAAGCAGATGCTGATGCGCCGGCTCGAACAGCTCGACGTGGAACGCCTGCACCTGTGCAGCACCTCGGCGGAAGCCGCGCAGCAAGTCGAGACGCAATGGCAGGAGCTGCTGAAATCGCTGACGGTTTGTCGCGACAAGAATCAACGCAACGGCGCGCTGGTCGGCCAGCGTCTGGGCCAGGTACGGCGTGCGCTGGCGGTGCTTACCGGCGGCGATGCGCAAACCGGCACCTACGGCCAGAACGGCGCGCTGCAGGACACGCACCGCTCGGTGCAGCTGGCGCAAGCATGAAAGGCCGGGAATCGTAAATCGGGAATCGTAAATAGTTACAAGCAGAACGCTGCAGGCTAGCGATATACCGCTGTTCCGATTCCCGATTGACGATTGACGATTCCCGGTAAAGCCATGACGACGACCTCAGCAGCCCCTGCAACCCGCCCCTCCAGCAACGAGACCTCCACCCTGAGTGACCTGCTGCTGCCGGTGGTGCGCAGCCCGATGCTGGATCGCGAGGAAGAGCTGTTCGCCTACGAGTTGATCTTCTACCGCCAGGGCGCCGGCACCGATGCCGACACCACGCTGGTGGGCGGCGTGCTTTCCGGCATCACCGATGGCGCGATCACGCGGCTGGTGCGCGGCAACCGCGCCTTCCTGCGCCTGCCGCGCACCTTGCTGCTGGAAGAGACCGACATCCTGGCGCATACGCCGCGCCTGGGCGTGATCATGCATCCGATCCACGTGCGCGACGCAGCCGTGCTGCAGCGCCTGCAACAACTGGCCATGCGCAAGTGTCCGCTGTTGCTCGACCTGGGCGACGTCGATCCCAACACCAGCGAACCGCACGGTGCGCTGGAACCGCTGCTGCGCCTGGCCAGCTACGTGCGCCTGGACGCCAAGGCGCTGGACGCCGATACGCTGGCAAGCCGCTGCAAGCAGCTGTTCGAGCGCGGCATCGGCGTGATCGCCGGCAACGTGGACGATCACATCACTTACGCGCGCTGCAAGGAACTGCCGTTCCAGGCGATCCAGGGCCGTTACCTGCTGGTGCCGCAACAGATCGAAGTGCCGGTGCTCACGCCCAGCAGGCTCAGCATGCTGCGCCTGATGGGCGCCTTGCAGGACAGCAATGCCGGCCCGGTCGAACTGGGCGACATCATCCGCGACGACGCGGTACTCAGCTACAAGCTGCTGGGCTGCGTGAACTCCGCGTATTTCGCGCTACCGCGTCAGCTGAAGTCGATCCAGCAGGCGGCGATTTTTTTCGGCGTGGCGCGCCTGCGCAACTGGATCTACACCATGGCGCTGGCCAGCACCGACGATCGCCCGCCGGAACTGCTGCGCACCGCGCTGATCCGCGCGCACATGTGCGAAAAACTGGCGCAAGGCCTGCCGAACGGACAACAGGAAATGGCCTTCATGGCCGGCCTGCTGTCCTTGCTCGATACGCTGCTGTGCGCGCCGATGGAATTCGTGCTGAGCCACCTGCCGCTGGCCCCGGAAATCCGCGATGCGCTGGTGGAAGACCGCGGCCCGTTCGCCCCCTTGCTCGAACAAGTCTATGCATGGGAAGCCGGCGACCTCAAAGGCGCGCACATGCAGCCGCACAACATCCGCAGGATGGCCGGCGCGTATTACGCGGCCACGCAGTGGGCAGACCAGGTGTATTCGTTTGCGGAGCAGCGGCCGAATTGAGGGCGGTTTTGTTCGGGCGATAAACGCACGGGCTCAGTCGGCCATCTTGTGCGTGTACTCAACGTCGTACACGCCGCCCGTCAATGGCCAGCAAAATCGTAGTCACATGGACTCGCCCGTCAGGGCGTCTGCGCCAGCTCACCGGCAAAGCGCATCGGCAAGTCCCCGCTCAATCCTTGCGGATGGTCCTCCGGTACGGCAAAGCGCCAATGCTGCGCAATCTCCATCGCATTCGCATCCAGCACGCTGTCGCCACTGGATTGCGCAACCGAGGTGGCAGTCACCTGACCTTGCCCGTCGATGGTTACATGCAATACCACATTGCCAACCGCATGATCTTTCATGCGTGAGGTGGGCACGGACGAAGTGGGCGTGGCGATCGGCACCAGCGTGACGGTGGCGTTGACGGGAGCGACGGGTGTGGCGGCCACTTCATCTTGCGCAGGTATGTAGGGTGGTCGCGCCACGATCAACGCCGGCTTGGGGCGCGCGACGTTGCGATGTGTGGCATGCGCCGCGTGCAGCGGCCCGGTTTCCGGCGGCGTGGCACGCCCGGCGGTCTGGTCGCTCAGCCACTGCGTGCCCGCCGCACCGATCACCAGCGCAAGCAGACTCAAGGTAGCGGTGACGCGCAGCCGAGGCATCGGGAACTCAGCGTTCGAGAATCGCCACCACGCCCATGCCGCCGGCGGTGCAGATGGAAATAAGGCCGCGGCCGGCGCCTTTCTGTTCGAGCAGTTTCGCCAGCGTGGCGACGATGCGCGCGCCGGTGGCGGCGAAGGGATGGCCCACCGCGAGGCTGGAGCCGTTCACGTTGAGCCTGGCCGGATCGATGCTGCCCAGTGGCGCATCCAGTCCCAGGCGGTTCTTGCAGTAATCGGCCGACTCCCACGCGCGCAGCGTGCACAGCACCTGCGCGGCAAAGGCTTCGTGGATTTCGTAGAAATCGAAATCCTGCAGCGTGAGGCCGTTGCGCTTGAGCAGGCGCGGCACGGCAATGGTGGGCGCCATCAGCAGCCCTTCGCCGTGCACGAAATCCACTGCGGCCACTTCGGCGTCGCGCACGTACGCCTGGATGGTCAAGCCGCGCTTGGCGGCCCATGCATCGTTGGCCAGCAACACGGCGGCGGCGCCATCGGAAAGGCCGGTGGAATTGCCGGCGGTGAGCGTGCCGTGGCCGGAGCTTCTGTCGAACGCCGGCTTCAAGCCGGCCAGCTTGTCCATGCTGGTATCGGGACGCAGGAAACCGTCGCGCTTGATGCCGCGGAACGGTACGACCAGGTCGGTAAAGAAGCCGGCGTCATACGCCGTCGCCAGCTTGCGGTGGCTGTCCAGCGCCAGGCGATCCTGCGCTTCGCGGCCGATGTGCCATTCGCGCGCCATCTTTTCGCAGTGCTCGCCCATCGACATGCCGGTGCGCGGTTCGGCCACGCCGGGAAAGGACGGCTTCAACTCGCTAAAAGAAAAACCGCGCACGGCGGTTTTCAGCTTGTCCAGCGGCGTCTTGGCGCGGTTGACCGCCAGCAGCCGCTTGCGCAGGCGCTGGCTGTAGACGATCGGCACGTCGCTGGTGGTGTCCGAACCGCCCGCGATGCCGGCCTCGATCTGGCCGGTGGCGATCTTGTTGGCGATCAGGATGGCGTTGTCCAGCGAGGTGCCGCAGGCGCGCGCGGTGGTGATGCCCGGCGTGGTCGGCGCCAGGCCGGAACTGAGCAAGGCTTCGCGGGCCAGGTTCCACTCGGAGGCATGCTTGATCACCGCCCCCATCGCCACTTCGCCCAGCTCCACGCCATGCAGCCCGAAACGTTCGACCAGCGAACCCAACACCTTGACCGACATGCCGAAATTACCGACGTCCGCGTAGGCGGTGTTGTTGCGACAGAACGGGATGCGCACGCCGCCGATGACGCCAACGCGCTGCTGCGTGTTTTCCATAGCCTTGAATGGGTCCCAATGCACCGATTCAGCAAGGCTAACCCGCGCGGCGCCCCGGCGGAACCCCGCGCGGAGCGCCGATCAGCGAATGTTAGACTTGTGGGCTGTTTTCTCCGATTCGACGTCAGCGAATCCCAAGGTATCCAGACACGTGGAATCCGCCAGCTCTCTCGTCGCCCTGCCCGCCGTCCTGGCGCTGGAACTCTCCCCCGGCGAACCGCCGCAACGCCTCACCCTTACCCGCGACGAAGCCGCCGAGCTGGCCGCGCTGGTGGCGGACGACCTGCATGCCCTGGTGCCCGGCGTTGCGCAGGCCCGCCTGACCTTGAGCGGTGCCCTGTTCGATGCGGTGGAGTTGCTGCGCCCCGGCTTTCCGGTATGGGCCACGCTGGACGAACTGGCGCGCCGGGTGCCGCGCGGCCAGCTTGAGAACGTGGTCGCCTTCGGTCATTACCAGGGCCGCATGCCGGCGCAACCGCTGGAACCGGACCCCGCCTACGCGGACGGCCCGATGCGCTTCCTGCCGCTGAGCCTGCTCGCTGCCGAAGAACTTGCCGGCGCGCTGTCCGAGCGCCTGGAAGTGGAGCTGGTCGGTCGCGGCGAGGCCGGTGCGCGCACCGCCGACTGGCTGATGCGCACGCTCGGCGTCCGCCTGGAACATGCGCGTTATCTCAGCCGCAACGATCTGCTCGCGCTCACTTGCGTGCAGTACGAACACGTGAATCTCGCCGCGCTATGGCAACTGCTGGAAGCGGCGCTGTTGACGCCCTACCGGCCCGAAACCGCATTGAGCGCACGCGGCCTGGCCTTGCGTTATGCCGACGGCAAGGTGTGGATGCAGTCGCCCGCGCAATGGCTGGCGGCGCAGGATGGCGACACGGCCGAGCGCAGCCATGCGTTCGCCGGCGCCGTGTTCGAATTGCGCCAGTACGCCGCCCTGTTGCAGGCACACGGCCTGGCGTTGCAGCTGGATGGTGAATCCGCCCAGCCCGAACCCGGCTGGCTCGCCGAAACCCTGGTGCAACCCGATCCTGTCTACGGCGCACCCACGCTGTTCGCGCACGAGGCGCCCGGCCTCGGCGTGGTGGCGGTCACGGTGGCGCAACGCGGCCCGGCAGGCAGCGTCCGCGTGCTTGCGCATGGCTATCCGCTGCAGCCCGCCGCGCTTGGACCGCTGCTGGCCACGCTGGCCGATCGTTTCGGCGCAAACGGCGATCTACATGCGCTGGGGAAGATCCAGCTCGATGCGCAGGGCGCGCTTGCGGCGCCAGCCGTCGCCTTGCACTGAAACTGAACCGGAAAGTAGATGGCGTTTCCATGCATCACCCACCAGGCCGCGCCGCAGGTGCAAACGAAACGCGATCCGGCGCATGATGTGCCCAATCACGGCCGCACCGGAACCGCATGACCAAGGTGATGCACCCCGTCGAAGGCGATTTGTCGGCCCCGGAGGCTGGCCTGGATCTGCTGGCGCACGTCGTTCAGGGGGTACCGGCGCTCATCACGTATGTCGACCTGCACGAGCATTTCGTGTTCGCCAACGAAGCGCATCGCCGCTGGTTCGACCTCGATCCGGCCCAGATCATCGGCAAGCCGCTCAGCGACGTGCTGGAACCGGAGAGCTACCTGCGGGTGCGCGCTGCGCTGCTGCAAGCCTTGGGCGGCCACCATTCCAGCTATGAAGGCCCGCTGTTCGATCGCAGCCAGAGCCGCTACGTGCATGGCAGCTTCACGCCCGACCGCGATCGACAGGGCCGCCTGCGCGGCGTCTTCACGGTTTTCACCGACATCACCGAACGCCACGCGCTGGAAGAGCAGCTCCGGGACAGCGAGCACCGATTCTCGCAGGCCTTCCAGCACGCCGCCGTCGGCATGGCGATGATCCTTCCCGACGGCCGCTACCAGCGCGTGAACGCCGCGCTGTGCAACATGCTCGGCTATAGCGAAGCGCAGTTGCGTGCGATGACCTGGCGCGACGTGACCCATCCGGACGATCTGCCGCTGAGCGAAGCCCTGGCCACGCAAGTCATCAGCGGCCGGCGCGAGGCGTTCCAGACCGAAAAGCGCTACCTGCACCAGGACGGCCACGTGGTGCACGTGCTGCTCAGCGTGGCGCAAGTGCGCAGCGATGCCGGACAGCTCAATTACCTGGTCAGCCAGGTGCAGGACATCACCAAGCGCAAGCAATACGAAGAAGCGCTGTTCCGCGAGCGCCAGCTGGCCGAGGTAACGCTCAATTCGATCGGCGATGCGGTCATCACCACCGACGTGGCGCTCAATGTCACCTCGCTCAATCCGATCGCCGAGGCGATGACCGGCTGGTCCAGCGCCGATGCAAAAGGCAGTCCGCTGGACGACGTATTCCGCCTGCGCGACATCAACAACCGCCAGCTGCTGGACAATCCGCTGCGCCAGGCGATGCGGCGCAATGCGATCGTGGATTTCAGCGGTCGGGCGATCCTGCTTCACCGCAACGGCTTCGAAACGCCGATCGAAACCTCGTCGGCCTTGATCCACGATCACACCGGCATCGTCACCGGCGGCGTGCTGGTCTGCCACGACATCAGCGAAACCCGCACGCTGGCGCTGAAGATGATCCAGCTGGCCCAGCACGATACGCTCACCGGGCTACCCAATCGCACACTGCTGTATGCGCGCATCGAACAGGCCACCACCATGGCGATGCAGCGCCATCGCCAGTGCGCGGTGCTGTATCTGGACCTGGATCATTTCCGCCGCGTCAACGATACGCTCGGCCATGGCGTGGGCGACCAGGTGTTGCAGGCGGTGGCGCAGCAGATTCGCAGCGTATTGCGCGACAGCGAAGACATGGCCTTCCGCTACAACGGCGACGAGTTCGTGGTGCTGCTGCCACGCGTGGACGATGCGGACGAGGCGGCCAGTTTTGCGCGCCAGCTGCTCGATGCCTGCGCGCAGACGCAGCTCGCGCAGCTGCCGCCGCTGGAACTGCGCGCCAGCGTCGGCATCAGCCTGTTCCCGCGCGACGGCGTGGAGCCGGATGCGCTGGTGCGCACCGCCGATGCCGCCATGTACGAAGTCAAAAACCAGGGCCGCGACGGCTATTGCTTCTACGCGCCGGAGATGAGCCAGCGTTCGGTTGCCAGCCAGCGCATCGAAAACGTGCTGCGCCACGCGCTGGCGCACAACCAGCTCATGCTGCAGTACCAGCCCAAGGTGGATGCGCAACTGGGCCGCATCGTCGGCGCGGAGGCGTTATTGCGCCTGTACGTGCAGGGCGAAGAAGTGTTCACGCCCGATCAGTTCATCCCGGTGGCGGAAGATACCGGCCTGATCGTTTCCATCGGCACCTGGGCCTTGCGCGAAGCCTGTGTGCAGGCGCGCACCTGGCAGCGCGAAGGACATCCCATTGCGATCTCGGTGAACGTGTCGCCGCTGCAGTTCCAGTACGCCGGCTTCTACGAGCGGCTGGACAGCATTCTCAACGAGACCGGCCTTGATCCGAGCCTGCTGGAACTGGAATTGACCGAACGCACCATGATGAGCGGCGGCGACGGCACCATCCGCCTGCTGCGGCGTATCCGCCAGCGCGGCGTGCGGCTGTCGCTGGATGATTTCGGCACGGGCTACAACAGTCTTTCCTACCTCAAGCATTTTCCGGTCGATGCGTTGAAGATCGAGCGCGCCTTCGTGCGCGACATTGCCCACGATGCGGAGACCGCGGCGATCACCCGCGCCATCATCGGCATGGCGCGCAGCCTCAACAAGGACGTGATCGCCGAAGGCGTGGAAACGGAAGTGCAAAGCGCGTTCCTGCGCGACGCGGGTTGTTCGCACATGCAGGGCTTTCTGTTTGGCGCGCCGATGCCGGCGGAGAAATTCGAGGAGCGGCTGGCGGCCAGTGTCGATTGATGGGCATCCAGCCTATGCTCTGAACATCCTGCGCAATTCCTGCTGCGCCCGTTCCACCAGCACGTCCGGCAAGCGATCCGAACGCACCGTCGCCGGCGGCGTGGCGCGGTCGATCACGTGGTTGTCGGCCAGCATCTGGATCATCGCCAAGTGATCGGCGGCCAGCAGCGCATTGCCCAATTCCGTCACCGGCGCCTTGCCGCGCACGTCCAGCCGTTCGCGCAAGGCCACGATCACGTTCGGCGGCAATTCCCAATGCTTCGCCGCGCGCAAGGTGAGGTGATTGGCCAGATGCACGAAGTTGATCAGGAAGGCGCGGCTGAATACGCCAAGCGTGGGCGGTGCCTCCTGGTCGAGCACGCGGATCATCGCGCCGACGCCCGCATTGCACACGATGCCCGCAAGATAGGCTTCGAACGGATCGCCCTGGCCGCGCGCAAGATACGTGCTGGCGTGGGCGCAGCGTTCCGCGTGGTCCCATAGCCGTTGGCCGGCAGCATGGCCAAGCATGCCGGCGCTGGCCTGCAGGATCGGCTTCATCACGTGCTGGGTCACCATCTGGCGCAAGCCATCGTGGCCGAGCAGCACCACCGCGTGCTGCAGGCTGCTGATCGGCCGCGCCGTGCGGTAGTGCGCGCTCTGGCTGACCCGCATCACTTCGCCGACCAGCACCGGATCGCGCCCGATCAGCTTGGCCACCTTGGTGCCGTCGGAGTTGTCGCTCTTGAGCAGGCGCAAAAGCTGCGGCAGCACTTCCGGCAGGCGCGGCAGGGTGGTGATGTCGAAACGATCGCCACCGCACAGTTCGTCCAGCCGCCGCAGCATGACTTGCTCCTGCGGGCGCATGTCGGCCACGTCGGAACCGGGCATGCCCAGCACCAGGCGGTAGAACCAGTCCTGGACGTCCACGCTGCTCAACGCCGGCGCGGGTTCCGGCGGCTTGTTTTCATCGGGCCACGGCAGGACCACGCTGAGGCGCGGCCGTGCCTTTTCCGGCTCTTCTGCCGCAAACAGTCGTTTCCAGAATCCGCTCATAAGCCGCCCAGGTGTCGCCCCTGGGGAAGGTATCGGCAGGGATTTGCGGGGCTTGATGGGGGGCGAACTTGGAGGTTTGAGTTACCGAGGTCCGTCACCCCGGCGACAGCCGGGGCCCAGTGACTTTAGGGTCAATGGCGCTAACTTAAGCGTTATTGCTCCATGGCTCGCCACGATTTGCCCCCTCCCCTGCGACAGTAGGGGAGGG
>Ga0209026_1000442_pt1 | contig 33393 bp, 25 predicted proteins | sample AraplaCL_Col_mCL_FD_184262 | JGI IMG/M metagenome (GOLD analysis project Ga0209026, IMG submission 184262) | Arabidopsis root microbial communities from the University of North Carolina, USA - plate scrape CL_Col_mCL (SPAdes) (version 2) | ecosystem: Host-associated > Plants > Roots >... | reverse complement strand
GGCTCCTGCCGCTCGCTACGCTCGCACCCCACCCTAGCCCTCCCCTACTTCGCAGGGGAGGGAACGCATCGTGGCGAGTGTGAGATGCCTGCTTACAAGGTTGCCGCCATAGCCCCCAGGTTCTGCTCATCGCCGCAAGTAGGGCTTCAACCGCCCATTTCAAAATCCGCCCGCCGAAACGTCTACCAGGAAGACCGCTACCCGCTTCCCTGGAGCGTACGCCTTGAACAATCCCAACCGTCCACCTGCCGGTGTGCTGGGCATCGGGCTCGAAGCCTTGCTGCCTGCCGGTACGTATGCGCCCCGTCGCGGGCCGCTCCTCGATCCGCAACGTAGCGCTGCCAGCGGCGCCAGGCATGCCGGCGCGCTGGCGTATCTGATCGATTCGCTACGCCATCGCAAGGACTGGAGCGGCCCCTGGTACAAGCGCAGCGTCTCGGCGTTGAAGTACCTGGTGCGCAGCCTGGGCATCGGGGCGCAGCACCAGCGCTTTCTTGCTTTCATTGCCGCCGATCCGGTCATGCACGCTTACCGGCTTCGCGATCCGCGCCTGCTGGAGCGGCACATGCACCGCTATGTGAACGCGCATTGGCACCGGCGCGATCGCCTGACGTATTTGCAGCAGCACTACCGTTTCGCCAAGGCGCACCTGCCGCCCGGGTTGTACGAGCTGGTCTATGCCATGGGCCATGCGAGTCTGGGAGGCTTCACGGCCAAGGATGGCTCCTTGCTGACCCTGTGCATGCGGCCGCCGATCCACCTGGGCTGCGAAGGCGAATTGTGCCTGCAGTTGTGCGACGCCAGCGAAGATCCGCTGTACAGCATCGTCTTCACGATCGCCGACGAGAAACCGACGCTGATGATCGGCTGCCTGCAGGGCCCGAAGGGCGAAAACGCCAGGGACGTCGTACGCGAACTGACGCGCATCCTGCACGGTATGCGGCCCAAGCAACTGATGCTGTCGCTGGCCTATGCCTTCGCGCGCCACTATGGCATCGAGCGGCTGGTAGCGATCGGCAACGACGCGCATCCGCTACGCCGCAGCGGCCGCCCGCTGTTTTCCGATTACGATGCCTTTTGGGAAGAGCAGCGCGGCCAGCGCATCGGCGGCGGCTGGTACGCGCTGCCGGCCGCGTTGCCGCAGAAAACGGCGGCGGACGTGCCCAGCCAGCACCGCGCCGCTTTCCGCCGCCGCGAGGCGCTGCGGCAGCAGATCGAGCAGCTGCTGTTGAACGCGCTGCAGCCGCCGATGCCGGCTGCAGCGCGCATGGGACCGAGCGCGCTGCACAAGATGATCCCGCTTATGGCAGGCTCTGGCCGTTGAGGTATGAAGAGCGTGACGCTAAGCATGCACGTGAGCGACATCGAGCAGTTGTTTCGCGAGCAGAACCGCGCGCTGATCGCCTTTTTGCAATGTCGCCTCAATTCGTTGTCGGATGCCCAGGAAGTGGCGCAGGAAGCGTATCTGCGCATGCTGACCATGGATAACCGCGAGGAGGTCGACTCGTTGCGCGGCTATCTGTTCAAGATAGCAGGCAACCTCGCCATCGATCGCCTGCGCAAGCGCAAGGTGCGCAGCGAGTTTGCAGTCGTCCAGGCGCAGGAAGAGCCGATGGATGAGCATAGTCCGGTCCATCATGTGGTGGCGATAGAACAGGCACTCAGCGTTCGCCGCGCCTTGAGCGAGTTGCCGGTCAAAACCGCGCGAGCCTTTGTGATGCACGTGATAGAAGGGCGCGACTTCAGCCACGTCGCGCAAACCATGAAACTCAGCGAGCGCATGGTGCGCTACCACGTCGCGCATGCGCTGGCACATTGCCGCGCGCAGGTCGACGAGACGGAGGTGCCGTGATGAGCAGCAAACAGCAGGACCCGATCATGCAAGTCGCCGCCGAATGGTGGACAAAGCTGCGCGAACCTCACGCGGGCGACGACGTCGTCGAACAATGGCTGGCGTGGACGGGCGAAGACGAGCGACACCTGCAGGCGTTCGAACAGGTGAGCGCCCTGGCCGAGCGCCTGGGTACGCTCGATCCGATGACTCGGCATGCGCTGGTCAGGGATTTTGCGCGCCCGGCCCCGGCGCGGCGGCGTTGGCTGCCACTGGCGGCGGCCGCGTCGATGGCGGCCGCGATGCTAAGCGGCGCCGTCTATCTCGCCTGGAGCCCACGTGCCGCCAGCGTGACCACCCGGGTTTATCAGAGCGGTATCGCGCAGAACCGCGATTTCATCCTGCCGGATGGCACCAAGGTGGCGCTGGGCGCCGCGTCCAGTTTGCGCGTGACCTACCGCAGCGATGAGCGCGACGTCGAGGTGCGCGGTGGAGAGGCCTATTTCGAGGTCGTGCACGACCGCAGCCGCCCCTTTGTGGTAATTGCCGGCAACGTCACGGTGCGCGACATCGGCACCGCCTTCGACGTGCGCCGCACTGGCGAGCGCGTGATGGTTGCGGTGACGCAGGGGCGCGTGTCGATTGCCGACCGGGGCGTACATGCCAGCCCGCACGACACGCTGGAAGCCAGGGCAGGGCAGCGCGTGTCCTACGATCCGAATGCATCGAGCATGACGGTGGACATCGTCACGCCAGCCCAGGTAACGGCATGGCGCAGCGACCGCCTTGAGTTCATCGACGAGCCGTTGAGCGTGGTCATCGCCAACCTCAACCGCTATGCCAGCAAGCCGGTGCGCGTCGCGGATACGGACCTGAACCTGCTGAGCTACACCGGCACCATCCGCACCGATGCGATCGACAGCTGGGTGGACGCCTTGCCGCAGGTGTTTCCGTTGCGCGTGAGCACGCAAGCGGGCCAGGTGGTGTTGTCGGATGCAAGGCATACGCAGCGTTGAGCATCCACCGAGGTACGCCGTCGAACATTGCAAGCTTGCCGCAAGCTAACGGACATGCATCACTGCGACATGGTCTTTTGTGGCCGGCAGGTGATGCCAACTGACAAGCTGCATGTCACACTCATGCTTTGGCGCAGAGTCGACGCATGTCATGAGGCGGTTTGCCTGGTTGCCCTTTTGCGGCAGCCTGACAATGGGGGTGGTTGCATGGATGGCAGCGGCATTACCCGTGCATGCGGCGGCGCCTGCGGTCAGCACGCGTTTCGAGATACCGGCGCAATCGCTGTCCACGGCGCTGATTGCATTTGGCAAACAAGCCAACGTGCAGGTGCTTACTGCAAGCAAGACGGTGAATGCCGTGCGTTCGCACGAGGTGGTCGGGCTGCTGACACCGACGGCGGCGCTGGCGCGTCTGCTGGATGGCACGGCGATGCGCTATGACTTTGTCGACGCGCGCACCGTGGTGATCAAGCCGCGCGCGGACGTTTTCGTTCAGCCGTCCAATCCCACCGTTGCCGATCCATCGCCGACAGTGCTGTTGCCGCCGATCCAGGCGATCGGGCTGGTGGGGCGGGACGCAGGATTCATGTCCGACGTCACCAGCGGCCCCGGGCGCATGCTGGCCGATCCGCTGGACGAACCGGAATCGGTCAGCGTGGTCACGCAAAGCCTGCTGCAATCCGAGCAGGCGCTGACGATTGCCGACGCCATCCGCAACGTGGCCGGTGCGCAATACGTGGACGGCACCAGCGGGTTGCCGGTATTCGACGTGCGCGGTTTCTTCACTGGGAACGGCATGACCGATGGCATGCCGAACAACGTGTTGGGCATTGGCGATTACCCGCCGATGATCGCGCTGGAGCGCGTCGAAGTACTGAAAGGCCCGCAGGCCGTGCTCGGCGATACGTCGGCCTACAACAACTTCGGCGGCCTGATCGACGTGGTTTTGAAAAAACCGCAGGGCGAGCCGGTGCGGCAGCTGGCCTGGTCGTTCGGGGAGCACGGCGAAAAGCAGCTGGGCCTCGACCTGGCCGGTCCGTTGAACGCCAGCCGGTCGCTGACGTATCGCCTGATCGTGAACGGCGACGTGGCCAACCGCACGCCGCAGGGCATGCGCGGCCAGCGCGATCGCTATGTGGCTCCGTCGATCGGGTGGTCCACGCCCAATACCACCGCGATCGCCGGCATGTCGTGGATGATGAACCGCGTGCCCATCCCCGACCACGTGCTGCTGTTTGACGGCACGCTGGCATCGGCATCGCCGCCGGGCATCCTGCTGGACAACCCGAACGACCACAGCTCGGTGGAAACGCGTCGGCTGTTCTATCTGCTGGAACACCGCTTCAACGACACCTGGACCTTCCGCAGCCGCGCGCAGTACGTGCGCGAGGCGATGGCGTTGCAGAACTGGCTGGTGGATGGCCTGGATACATCGGGCGATGCGGGCGCAGTACCGCAGGTCTATCGTGCGTCCGACGCGTATTACACCTTGCAGAACGACTTGGTCGCTTCGCTCGGGCACGGCTGGATGCAGCATACGGTGATGCTCGGCATCGACTATTCGCGCATCCAGCTCGGCAGCGGGATCGACGCCTTCGGCAACGGCGGCTCCAGCATGGTCTACAACATCTTCAGCAACGGGCCGCTGCAAGCGCCGACCTCGCAGTTTTCATCGAACGACTACCTCAATGGCTATATGCCTGGTACGCCGTGGACCACCGAAAGCGGCGTGTTCCTGCAGGACCAGGTCAACCTCGGCAGCCGATGGGCAGCCTTGCTGGCCGTACGCCGCACCAGTTATCAACTGGACCTTACGCACCCGGATGGCACGCCGTGGAATCTTCACAAGGTGCATTGGGTGCCGAACTTCGGGCTGGTCTACAAGCTGACACCGGACCTGTCGCTGTATGCCAATACGTCGAACGGATTCCAGCCGGACGTGGACCTGGGCAAGAACAACACGCCGCTGCCGCCGTCGCTGTCGCGGCAGATCGAAGCAGGCGCCAAGTTCGATCTGTTCCAGCATCACGCGCGCCTGACGATGGCCGCGTACCGCATCATGCTCGATCACAGCAATGACCTGGTCTCGCTGCAGCCGCCGTACTACATCGTGGGCGGACCGGGGCAGTCGAACCAGGGGATCGAGATCGAGTTCAACGGACAGTTGCTGCCGGGTTTGAATCTCAGCACGGCCTACACACGCGCTTCGGTGCACAACAACGACGGCACCTCGGCGACGGGCGAAGCGCAGCAGCGTTTCAACCTGTGGGCCAGCTACGCGTTCCAGCACGGCTGGATGCGCGGCTTCGGCGTGGCCGGCGGCGTGCTGGCACGCAGCCGCAGCCTGGGGGAGATGTCCGACGACAGCGCCTACATCCAGATTCCCGGGCAGGCGCGGGTGGATATGAACATGTTCTACCGCGCGCAGCGCTGGAGCGTAACGCTGGGCGTGCGCAATCTGCTATCCAGGAATTTATACAGCCCGACGTTCAATGAAATGTTTGTGCCGCTGGATGATCATCGGACGTTTTTGCTGAGTGGGGAGGTGGATTTCTGATTTGCAATGTCGCGTCACCGACGCCCGTAACCCCATGGCCGTCATTCCCGCGAAAGCGGGAATCCATTTGCTTTGATGCAAAAAGCGAAGATGGAGTGACCAGCATTCGCCGTTGAAAAGCGCCTCCGGTTTCGCTGGAATGACGGCCATACACAGGCTGGAATGAATCCCAGCCTACGGGTCTGCCGTTCGCGATGATCAGAAGCGATACGTCCCGTAAGGCTCACCATATCTCCCGAATCATCGAAGTAGCCATTCATTGTGCCTACACCCAACAATGGCGCGTAGGCCAGATGCGTCGGCGCAGTTAATGCAACTCCCTGCCGGTGGTCGAGCTGATAACGCTGGCTTACTGGCGCGATGCCGCCGGATGCGCGGTGAACACGTCACTGCCGAAAGTTTGCAGCCCGTTGTCCTGCGCATAGCCCAGGTGCGACAGGCCGAACAGGTCCTCCAGCGTGCGCAGCAGGCTGTAGTGGTTGTATGCCGTTTCAGGCTGCGTGCCAGGCGTAATGTAAGGCGACAGCAATACGGCGCCGATGCGGCCGCCGCCGGGACCGATCTTGCCGCCCGGTTGCGGGCCGCCGGGCAGCGGTTTCTCGTTGCAGCAGGCGCCGCCGTCGTTGCCTTCGTCGAAGGTGATGATCAGCAGGCCATCTTGCTTGAAGGCGGGTGATGCGACGATGCGCGGCACCCAAGTGCGCAGGAAGGCGTCGGCGGAAATCAGGCCGCCGGGTTCGCCGTTCTTGCACGGCGCATCGTGGCCGTCGTGGCAGAGGTTGGGCGTGATGTAGACGAAGTTGGGCGTGCTATCGAGCTTGGCCAGGTCGGTGGTGAGGTGATCGAGATTCACCACGCGGCTGTCGCAGTACTTCTGGTGGTCGATGATCGTGTGGAAGTACACGAACGGATTGTGCTTGGTGGCGTACTGGTCTTGCGGCGTGGCGTGTTCGGTGATGTCGGTGGTGCCGATGACCGGGTGGGCGCAGGTGGCCGCTTCGCGCGCAGGGTCCTTGCCCATGTCTTCCATGTACGCCCTCCAGCTAAAGCCGGCATCGGTGAGCTGGTTGGCCAGGGTGCTCACGCTCTTGGGGTAGACGCAGCCGGTGCCGGGCAGTTGCCCGTTTGCGTCCGGCTTTTTCGCCGTGGGCACGAACTCGCTGTACGTGCTGCAATCGGCTTGCGTCGCCGGATTGGGCGCCTGGCCGCTGATCATCGCGATGTAGTTGTCCAGGCTGTAATGGCCCACGCCGTAGTAGTTCGGCAGCAGCGCACCCTGCTTGGGCAGCTCGCGGGAAAGATAAGGAGCGATGGATTGCGGGCCGAACGTGACCGGGTAGGACTCGTTCTCCAGCATGATGATGAAGACGTGCTTGATGGGCGGCAGTGGGAATGTGGCGGTGGCCATGCTTAGGGCCGGACAGCACAGCGCGAACAGGTACAAGCAAGCCCGCGTCAGCGCATGGCGCAGGGCAGGGCGGAGCGTAATGGGTGACATGCGGATTCCTTGAGCGGTGGCGCGCACGCGGGCGTGGCGCAGCGCTATTGCAACCGGCTTGCGCAGTGGGATCAAGGTGTTTGACGGCCTGGCGTTGGATCAGCAGAAAGCCGCTCGGCCCCGGCGTTCGCCGGGGCGACGGTTAGTCAGATCAAGCGCGTCCGTATACGTCGTCGAAGCGCACGATATCGTCTTCGCCGAGGTAACTGCCCGATTGCACCTCGATCAGCTCCAGCGGCACCTTGCCCGGGTTGCGCAGGCGATGCACGCTGCCGAGCGGGATGTAGGTGCTCTGGTTTTCCGCCAGCAGGAAAACTTTTTCATCGCAGGTGACTTCGGCGGTGCCGGACACCACGATCCAGTGCTCCGCACGATGATGATGCTTCTGCAGGCTGAGGCTGGCGCCGGGCTTCACCACGATGCGCTTCACCTGGAAGCGGCCGCCTTCTTCCAGCGAGTCGTAGCTGCCCCACGGACGATGCACCACGCGATGGAACGAGTGCTCGGTGCGGCCGGAGGCCTTGAGCTGGTCGACCACCTTCTTCACATCCTGCGCGGCGTCGCGATGCGCGACCAGGGTGGCGTCGGGCGTGCTCACCACGATCAGGTCGTCCACGCCGACGGTGGCGATCATGTGCCGATCGTGCGAACGCAGCAGCGAATTGCGCGTGTTCACCGTGAGCGTATCGCCTTCGCGCTGGTTGCCGTGCTCATCATGCTGGCCCGAGAGCCATAGCGCCGACCAGGAACCGATGTCGCTCCACGCGCAGCTCACCGGAACCACCGCGGCGCGCGAGGTCTTTTCCATCACCGCGTAGTCGATCGAGTTGTCCGGGACCTTGGCGAAGGCCTCGGCATCCACGCGCACGAAATCCAGGTCGCTGTGACCGGTCGCGTAGGCCTTGCGCACCGCCTCCAGCATCTCCGGCGCATGCTGGCCAAGCTCTTCCAGATAGCGGGCCGCCTTGAACAGGAACATGCCCGAATTCCAGTCATAGCCGCCGTCCTTCACGTAACCCTCGGCCGTGGCCAGATCCGGCTTCTCCACGAAGCGCTCGACACGGAACGCGCTGCCGCCGATCGACTCGGCGCGGCGGATGTAGCCGAAGCCGGTTTCCGGGCGATCTGGGCGGATGCCGAAGGTGACCAGCCAGCCATCCCGCGCGGCGGGCAGGGCTTGCTGCACCGCGGCGACGAAGCTTTCGGTGTCGCCGATGAGGTGGTCGGCGGGGAGGACCAGCAGCAGGGCTTGCGGGTCGCGCTCCACGGCTTTGAGGGCACCCAGGGCGATGGCGGGAGCGGTGTTGCGGGCCACCGGTTCCAGCAGGATGGTGGCGCCTTTGACGCCAGCTTCCAGCAGCTGGTCGGCGGCGAGGAAGCGATGATCCTCGCTGGCCACGATGATGGGCGTGGTGACGTCCGGCAGCTTCCGGGTGCGGGCGACCGTCTGTTGGAACAGCGTGCCGTCACCGCTCAGGGAAAGGAACTGTTTGGGAAGGTTGCGGCGCGAAACCGGCCACAGCCGCGTGCCACTGCCGCCGCTGAGGACTAGAGGAATCAGCATGGTTTAACCAGCCTGTTTTGCGAGCGTATCGAGGACATGATCCAGCCCTTCCTGCCAATCGGCCAGAGCATAGCCGAAGCGTTGCTGGAAGCCCTGGTTGTCGAGCACGGACCACGCAGGGCGCTGGGCCGGCGTGGGGTATTCGGCGGTGGTGATGGGCTGTACGCGTGGCGCCCGTGCAATCAGTCCCCGGGCATGCGCCTTTTCGAAAATGGCGCTGGCGAAGCCATGCCAGCTCGTGTGGCCGCTTGCGACGAGATGGTGAACCCCTTGCATGGCCGCACGTTCCGCGGTGTCCGCCCGATGCCAGGCGCGCAGCGCGGCTAGCGTTGCCTGCACAATGAGGTCCGTGCTGGTCGGGGCGCCGTATTGATCGGCAACCACACGCAGCTCTTCGCGTTCGGCCCCCAGACGCAGCATGGTGCGGAGAAAGTTGTGGCCGTGTGGTGCGTAGACCCAGGCCGTGCGCAACAGCAGATAAGCGGCGCCACTGGACTGCAACGCCTGCTCACCCGCCAACTTGCTGCGCCCATAGGCGCCGAGCGGCGCGGTGGGTGCATCGACTGGGTAGGGTGTCGTGGCGTGCCCGTCGAACACGTAGTCGGTGGAGTAATGCACGACCAGGGCGTGGTGCGCCGCTGCCCAGTGGGCAATCACGTCCACCGCCTCGCCGTTCACCGCCGTGGCAAGCGCTTCTTCCTGTTCCGCGCGATCGACCGCCGTGTACGCGGCTGCGTTGATGATGATGTCGGGACGCAACCTGTCCAGCAGGGGAAGCAACGAACGCGGGGAGGAAAGATCCGCCGTTTCGGCGGGCCCACCATCGTAGCGGGAGCCATCGCGGCTGGCCGCGATAACCTTCCCCGGTGCCGATTCACCCTGTTCGAGAAAACTGCGGCCGAGCTGGCCGTTGGCACCAAGCAGCAGGATTGTGTTCATTCGGCGAATAAGGGCAGTCTTTCCGCGGCGACATCGGCCAGCAGGGGCGCCTTGAGATCCTTCTCGGAAAGCAGGGGTTGGCTGATGGGCCAATCGATGCCGATGGCCGCGTCATTCCAGCACACGCTGGCGTCGGCTTTCGCGTCGTACAGCGCGGTGCATTGGTAGGAGAACGTGGCGTGCTCGGACAGCACGCAGAAGCCGTGCGCGAAGCCTTCGGGAATCCAGAAGTGACGATGGTTGTCGGCGCTGAGCATCACGCCTGCCCATTGGCCAAACGTAGGCGAACCACGGCGGATATCCACCGCCACGTCATACACCTCGCCTTCCAGCACGCTGACCAGCTTGCCCTGCGGATTGGGCCATTGGTAATGCAGGCCGCGCAGCACGCCTTTGCTGGAGCGCGAAACATTGCTCTGCACGAACTTCGCGGTAATACCGGCCTCGGCGTATTTGGCCTGGTTGTAGCTTTCGTAGAAAAAGCCGCGCGCGTCGCCGAACACTTGGGGTTCGATGACGACAGCGCCCGGCAAGGAGGTCTGGATGACCTTCATTTGACGAGACCCTGTTCAACAAGATGCATGAGGTATTGGCCGTAACCGGTTTTCAACAGCGGCGCCGCCAGGCGCTTGACCTGCTCGGCATCGATCCAGCCGTTGTTGTAGGCCACCTCTTCCGGGCAGCACACCTTCAGGCCTTGGCGGTTCTCGATGGTTTCGATGTAGTTGCCGGCTTCCATCAGCGACTCATGCGTGCCGGTATCCAGCCAGGCGTAGCCGCGGCCGAGCTGCTCCAGATGCAGCGAGTTGTCTTCGAGGTAGCGGCGGTTGAGATCGGTGATCTCCAACTCGCCGCGTGGGGAGGGCCTCAGTTCCGCTGCGTAATCGCACACGCGTGCATCGTAGAAGTAGAGGCCGGTCACCGCGTAATGCGACTTGGGCTTGGCGGGCTTTTCTTCCAGCCCAATCACGCGGCCGCTGGCGTCGAATTCGGCCACGCCGTAGCGTTCCGGGTCGCGCACAAAATAGCCGAACACCGTCGCGCCTTCCTGGCGGGCGCCGGCGCGCTTCAGGCGCTCGGTCAACCCCACGCCGTAGAAGATGTTGTCGCCCAGCACCAGGCAGCTCGGGCTATTGCCGATGAAATCGCGGCCAATCAGGAACGCCTGCGCCAGGCCATCGGGCGAAGGTTGCACCGCATACTGGATATCGAGGCCCCACTGCGAACCATCGCCAAGCAGGCGCTGGAACAAGGCCTGCTCATGCGGGGTATTGATGATCAGGATCTCCCGAATGCCGGCCAGCATCAGCGTGGCCAGCGGATAGAAGATCATCGGCTTGTCGTAGACCGGCAGAAGCTGCTTGCTCACCGCCTGCGTGATCGGATAGAGCCGCGTGCCGGACCCGCCGGCCAGGATGATGCCCTTGCGTGCGCTCATACGCCCAGGCGCTCCATGCGGTAGCTGCCGTCGAGCACGCGCTGGGTCCACGCCTGGTTGAAAAGGTACCAGTCCACGGTTTCCTCGATCCCCTTTTCGAACGTGTGCGACGGCTGCCACCCCAGCTCGCGCTGCAGCTTGCTGGAATCGATTGCATAGCGGCGATCGTGGCCGGGGCGGTCCTTTACATAGGTAATGAGCGACTCGCGCTTGCGCCCATCGGGCAGCGGGCGCTTGGCATCGAGCAGGGCGCAGATCGTCTTCACCACGGTGATGTTGGTGCGCTCCGCGTTGCCGCCCACGTTATACGTTTCGCCCACCCGGCCCCCGTCCAGCACGCGCCGGATGGCCGAGCAGTGGTCGCCCACGAACAGCCAGTCGCGGATGTTCAGGCCATCGCCGTACACGGGCAGCGGCTCGCCGGCCATGGCTTTCTGGATCACCAGGGGGATCAGTTTTTCCGGGAACTGGAACGGCCCGTAGTTGTTCGAGCAATTGGTGGTGAGGGTAGGCAGGCCGTAGGTGTGATGGAACGCACGGACCAGGTGGTCCGAGGCGGCCTTGGAGGCGGAATAGGGGGAATTCGGGGCGTAGGGGGTGGTTTCGGTGAACTTGCCCTCCTCGCCGAGCGTGCCGTACACCTCGTCGGTGGACACGTGCAGGAAGCGGAACGCCTCCTTGTCGGCACCGTCCAGGCTACGCCAGTAATCTCTTGCGGTTTCAAGCAGGCCGAGGGTGCCAACGACGTTGGTGTGGACGAAGGCGGCGGGGCCGTCGATCGAGCGGTCGACGTGGGATTCTGCGGCAAAATTGACGATGGCGGAGGGACGATGCTCCTGCAGGAGCCTTGCTACCAGTGCGCGGTCTCCAATGTCGCCTTGTACAAAAACGTGCTTGTCGTTGCCATTCAGAGACTCAAGCGTGTCGAGGTTCCCCGCGTACGTGAGCAGGTCCAGATTCACCACGCGCAGGCCCTCCGCAACGGCTTGGAGCACGAAATTGGCCCCAATAAACCCGGCTCCGCCGGTAACAAGCAATGTCTTCATGTATGGCTCCAAATGGGGCGGGTATTTTGTCATACGGCAGCCGGCAATGGTCAGGGCGCCCGGTGGCAGGCCTGGTGAGGTTCTGAAATGGGGCAGCGACAACCTCATGAAGGTTAAGGGGCAAATGGGTAATATGTCGGGTTTGCCGATCACCTGATTCGGGACCACAGTCAGCATGAAATCAACCAGCAAGCACCGTCCATACGGCTTGGGAACACGAGCCATTCACGCTGGCCAGCAGCCTGATCCCAGCACCGGCGCCATCATGACGCCCATCTATGCCACGTCCACCTACGTGCAGCAGAGTCCGGGAAAACATAAGGGTTACGAGTATTCACGGACGCAAAATCCCACGCGTATGGCCTATGAGCGCTGCGTGGCGGACCTGGAAGGGGGCGTGGCGGGATTCGCCTTTGCCTCGGGCCTGGCGGCTGCTGCCACGGTGCTCGACCTGCTCGATTCCGGCAGCCATGTGATTGCAATGGATGATCTCTACGGCGGCAGCTACCGGCTGTTCGAGCGGGTCCGCCGCCGCTCAGCAGGGCTGGATTTCAGCTTTGTCGATCTCAACGATGGCGAAGCGTTGAGGGCAGCGCTCAAGCCCAATACCCGCATGATTTGGGCCGAAACGCCCACCAATCCAATGCTCAAGCTGGTCGATCTGGCGAAGGTTGCCCGCTTTGCGAAGAAGCATGGATTGATCCTGGTGGTGGATAACACCTTCTGCTCCCCCATCCTGCAGCGCCCGCTGGAGCACGGCGCGGATCTTGTCCTGCATTCGGCCACCAAATATCTCAACGGGCATTCGGACATGGTTGGCGGCGTCGTGGTTGCGGGTGCTCGCGAATTGGCCGAACAGATGGCGTTTTTGCAGAATTCTGTTGGTGCTGTCGCAGGTCCTTTTGACGCCTTCCTCGCTATGCGTGGCTTGAAAACCCTGCATCTGCGGATGAATGCGCATTGTGAGGGGGCACTCGAATTGGCGTGCTGGCTGGAAAAGCACCAGGCCGTTGAAAAGGTTATCTATCCAGGCCTGAAGAGTCATCCGCAGCACGCATTGGCGAAGCGCCAGATGCACGGCTTCGGTGGCATCATCAGCGTTGAGGTGAAAGGTGGTCTGAGGAGAGCGCGTCGCATGCTGGAGCGCTGTGAACTGTTTGCGCTGGCGGAATCACTGGGCGGCGTGGAAAGCCTGATTGAGCACCCCGCCATCATGACTCACGCGTCAGTGCCGCCCGTGAATCGCAAACGGCTGGGTATCAGCGATGGGCTGGTGCGGCTGTCAGTGGGAGTGGAGGATATTTCCGACCTGCGAGCTGAATTGGCGTTAGCACTGGCGTGAGGAATTACGTATGAGTCTTGAAAATACGGTGGTGTCGATATCGGACAACACGGGTTTTTTGCGTGGTCTGTTTGAGCCGTGCCAGGCATTGATTTCGCGGCGCACAATGACATTCGAATTGACAAAGCGCGATATTTTGGGGCGCTACCGGGGTGCGAGTTTTGGCCTGTTCTGGTCGCTGCTCAGTCCGTTTCTGATGCTGCTTATCTATACGTTTGCATTCGGGTTCGTGTTCAAGTCCAAGTGGCCACACGAACCTGGTGGCGATCACCCCTTCGCAATCGTCTTGTATATGGGCTTGATCGTGCATGGCTTCTTTTCTGAGTGCCTGACACGATCGCCAACACTGATTACCAGCAACACCAATTTGGTTAAGCGAGTGGTTTTTCCACTGGAAATTCTGCCCTGGTCGATCATGTTGTCGGCGCTTTTTCATGTAGGTATGAATTTGATGGTGTTTTCTGTGTTGCGCCTAGCGATGGAGCACACCCTGTGCCTGAGCATGCTGTGGCTGCCGGTCGTTTTCTTGCCTATGCTGCCGTTGACATTGGGTGTGTGCTGGTTCTTTGCATCGTTCGGCGTTTACTTGCGCGATGTGAGTCAGATCACTGGTGTGCTCTCCACTGCCATGTTGTTCGTTTCGTCCGCGATGATTCCGGTCAAATCGTTGCCGCCTGGCTATCAGTGGGTCTTCGAAATCAATCCGCTTACTTTCATCATCGACCAGGCGCGGGCGGTCACGCTGGCGGGCCATGCGCCCGACTTCGGAGGCTTGGCTTTGTATGCAATAGTTGCACTGGTCTTCATGTACGGAGGGTATGCCTGGTTCATGCTCACCCGACGGGGGTTCGCCGATGTCCTCTGATATCTCAATACGGGTTGAGGCGCTCGGTAAGTCGTTTCCGGTTTACGACAAGCCGCATCACCGGCTTATGCAAATGATCACGCCAGGTCCAAAAGACCGTTGGTACCGTACGTTCCGCGCTTTGAAAGACGTAAGTTTTGAAGTGCGGCGCGGCGAGACAGTGGGCATCGTCGGTCGCAATGGTTCGGGCAAATCCACCTTGCTTCAGCTGATATGCGGTACTTTGACGCCGACAACGGGGTCGGTGCAGGCGCATGGGCGTATTGCAGCCTTGCTGGAGCTGGGGGCTGGATTCAACCCGGACTTCACTGGGCGAGAGAACGTCTATCTCAATGGATCACTACTTGGCCTAACGCGCCAGGAGCTGGATGAACGCTTCGACGATATCGTGGCCTTTGCCGACATTGGCGAGTTCATTGAGCAACCTGTAAAGAGCTACTCAAGTGGTATGTACGTTCGCCTAGCGTTCGCTGTGGCAATTAATGTAACGCCAGATATCCTCGTGATTGACGAGGCACTGTCGGTTGGCGATGAGGCGTTTCAGCGCAAGTGCTTCGCCCGAATCGACACGATCCGCGATGCAGGTGCGACTGTTCTGTTCGTTTCGCACTCCGCGGGATCAGTGATCGAGCTATGCGATCGCGCTCTGTTGCTCGATCGTGGCGAGCTAATCGCGAAGGGCACGCCAAAACATGTAATTTCGCATTATCACAAGCTTATCTACGCACCTGCCGACAAGCGGGAGGCAGTGCGCGAATCGATACGACATGGTGTGGATGTGCCTCACGGAGTCCTACCTATTGAGGGTGTTGCCACTCCCCCTGAAGTCGTCGACTCCGAAGATGGAGCTTGTTTCGAGGAAGACCTGCTGCCGCAGAGCACGGTGCGCTATGTCTCCCGTGGCGCAAACATTCAGGATCCGCATATCGAGACGCTGACAGGAAAAAGGGTCAACGTGTTACGTCACGGACAGGAATATGTCTATACCTACCGGGTGAGGGTACAGCGCGCTGCCGCCGCCGTGCGTTTCGGGATGATGATCAAGACTCTCGCCGGGTTTGAATTGGGTGGGGGGGTCTCGATGCCACATGGTGCGAGCGAGTTGATTGTGTCGCCAGGGCAGTCGTTCGTCGTGCGTTTCCGTTTCCAGGCACGGTTAGCTTCAGGCACTTATTTTATGAATGCTGGTGTCACCGCGATTGAGGAGGATGGCGAGACTTATCTCGATCGTATCGTTGACGCCGCAATGTTCAGGGTCATGCCGGATCCCTATCGGTTGGGTACAGGTAGTGCCGACTTTCTGTTAGATGTCGATGTCTGTGAACTTGCTGGAGCAGCAGCATGACCATATCGCAATTTCGGTCACGTGCGATTCTGGTTCTTGGGATGCATCGAAGCGGTACATCAGCCATTACCCGTGTGTTGAATCTGCTTGGCGTGGAACTCGGCGCTCATTTGATGCCTGCAGCCGCCGGAAACAACGAAGGTGGATTCTGGGAGCATATGAGGGTGGTGGAAATCCATGAAGCGCTGCTTCACGCGCTTGGTCGCAGTTGGCACGATCTACGTCCGTTGCCCTCTGAGTGGATGCGCAGCGAAGCCGCCCAGATCGCGAAAGTCAAGCTGGCGACTCTGATTGAGTCGGAGTTCGCAGATGCATCGCTATGGGCCGTAAAGGATCCCCGGTTGTGCCGTTTGCTACCGTTGTGGCGAGAATTGTTGGCGGAACTCCAAATCGAACCGAGCGCGGTGATGGTTCTGCGGCATCCGAACGAAGTGGCGCGTTCTTTGCACGACCGAGATGGGTTCCCGCTTGAGCAGGGCCGGTTGTCCTGGTTAGAGCACGTCGCAGATGCCGAGCACGATTCCCGTGGCTGGCGACGGTCCATCGTCGCGTACGACGACGTATTATCCGAATGGCGTGTTGCTTTAGAGCATGTCAGAACAGGGCTCGCTGTTGACTGGCCGCATGCCATGGATCGCGTAGCCTCGGCGGTTGACGCTTTTCTGGATCGCGGAAAGCGTCACCATGCAGTGAATGCCACACAAGCGGAAGGACTCCCCGAGCTGATCCAGGACGTGTATGACGCTATGCGTGCCGTTGCAGGCGGCGGAAATTCCCAGGACCAATTGGCCGTCGCCGTGGATCGATATCGCGCTATGGCCGACATGTTCGTTAGGGGCTTCGAGGCGGAGATAGAGAGTAATCATGCCAGGACCGCCGGGCTTGTGGCCACGATAAAAAGCGATGCCCAGGGACGCAGCGAGGCCCTGCTCCTAGCCTTACAAGAAATTGACGCCGGGGCTGGCGCGTTGCTAGATGGCGCCGAAGTACGGCCGGATGACGACAACGCCATGCTTTACTGGTGCAAGGATGAGGGAGGGGCGTTCGACGAAGCATACAAAGTCACTTTGGGATACGCTCGATCAGCCGACAGTGAACGACTGGTCTTTTGCCTGCCTGCGTTGCCAAAGGTTTTCCGGCTACGGCTTGACCCATCGGTCCACCCCGGTCGGTTTGATCTTTTGGGGTTGCGTATTGATCACACGCCTGTCGAAGACTTCGCCAGGCGTGTGGAGGGTGTGAATCAGCTGCGCCTTGAAGGCCGAGGGGCAGGGCATGTGGCTATGATTGCCATGAATGATGATCCGCATGTGGAAGTGGACGTCGCCGATTTGGCTATTGACTGGAGCCACGGAGCAATCGTGGAAATTCACGTCTTGCGGCAGAAATTGCCTAGGGCCAACCTAGATGAAATCTGGCGGTACATCCGCGGTAGCGTAGTGGATGCTTTCACGAGGTCTATCTGCGATCTGAAGCAATTACGCGCCGAAGAGGGCGCGTCCAGGTCAGATATTCTGAGACGGCTGGAAGAGCTCTTTCGTAGCGCAGATACTCAACATGCAGAGCGATACGACGTATTGAATCGGGACGTGGAGCGGTTGCTAAAGAGCGTTAACGATCACACCGCGGAGTTTGCTGAGGTGCGCAAGACGCTTAAGGCCATGGATGACGAGCGCCGAAGAACGGTGTTGGAACGCATATTTGGAGCGTTTCGTAAGCGTTGACGTTACTTTTTTTAATTACTGTTACGACATTTCGCGGTGAACGGTACAGAACTTGGTATGGTGAGGGAGCGATTGGCGATCATGCAATTGAAAGGACATCCGCAAAAGGGTGGTATGGAGATAAGGTATGGCATAAAGGCGGGGATCGTCAGGGCACTGCGATGGGTATACGTGTACGTACCAATGCCGTACATCCTGAAAAAAAAATGCCGCGACGCATTAAGTAATCGCTGGCTGCTTGCTGAACGATTGGTTCGCATCGCTAGGGCGCAGGGTGTGGCGGAAACTGGCGTTGCTGCGGCGGAGGTCCAACGCCAGCCTCCGAATTCGGTGGATGCCCGCGACGCTCCTGTGACATCAAGTGCGAGAGCTCCTGAGGCTCGTCGAATTGAAAGTAGCCATGCAATGATGAGAAGCATCGGCTATGAAATCCAGGCCAATCATGCTCCACCAGCACATGGATGGGCGGCAAAGGTGATGGCTTTCTATTTGCCGCAGTTCCATGCCATTCCAGAGAACGACGATTGGTGGGGAAAGGGATTTACAGAATGGACTAACGTCACGCGGGCGATTCCTCAGTACGAGGGACACTATCAGCCACATCTACCTGGGGAACTTGGTTTTTATGACCTTCGCAATGGCGAGATAATCAGGCGACAGGCTGAGCTCGCCCGTATGCACGGCGTGCATGGCTTCTGCTTCTACTTCTATTGGTTTGCTGGCCGCCGCCTACTTGAAGATCCACTGCTGATCTTTCTCAATGACAAGTCGATCGATTTTACGTTCTCCCTGTGCTGGGCCAATGAGAATTGGACGAGACGATGGGATGGTCATGACCATGATGTACTTATGGGGCAAAATCATTCGCCCGAAGATGATTTTGCCTTCATAGATTACGTGTCCAAATACATGCGGGACCCCCGATATCTACGAATTGACGGTAAACCTTTGCTTACCGTTTATCGCCCTAGCCTTCTGCCGAATGCGCTTAAAACAGCAGATCGCTGGCGCAAACGTTGCATGGAGAATGGCATCGGCGAGATCTACCTAGCATTTACCTTGTCGTTTGATTCGTTTGAGCCTCGCCAAATTGGATTTGACGGGGCGATTGAATTCCCTCCGAACAACACCTTCCCGCCCAATATCACTTCATCGGTGCCCCTGCTCAATCCCAATTATTCGGGTGCCGTGTATGACTGGCGTTGTTTCGTCGAGCGTAGCAAATTCTATTCGGATCCCGGATACGATATTTTTCGAGGTGTTTGCCCATCGTGGGACAATGAGGCCCGCAAGCCAGGGCGGGGCACGTCACTCAGGTACGCTTCGCCTCGAGGATATGAGGACTGGCTGTGCAACGCTGTGCGAGAGACGGCTCAAAGGGTGAAGAATGCGGATAGAAAGCTGGTGTTCGTGAATGCTTGGAATGAATGGGCGGAAGGAGCACATCTCGAGCCTGATGCGCGTTTGGGATACGCTTATTTGAACTCGACAACACGGGCACTAATTCGAGCTACAGAGGATGAGTGCCGGTCCGGATGCGCTGACAGAATCGTTGTCGTGGTGCATGCTTTCTACCCAGAACTCCTTTCGGAGATTGTTGATTTCTTGAATCAGTGGAAAATTTCTGCGCGACTCATTGTCACCACTATGCCCGAGAAGCGTGAGACAGTTCGCCAGGCCCTGTCATATCTGAAAATGCCTTTCGATATACGTGAGTTCGAGAATCGTGGCCGAGATATCCTGCCATTCTTGAAAGTTGCGGGCGAACTCATAAATGAGGGCGTACAGTTGGTGTTGAAACTGCACACAAAAAAATCACTTCATCGACAGGATGGTGACGTGTGGAGGCGCGATCTGTTGAATAAGCTCGCCGCGCCCGAAAAGGCGGAGCATGCGTTGAGCGCGTTCAACAGAAATTCTTCACTGACCCTCATGGCTCCAGCTGGACATATTCTTTCAATGGATACCTACTGGGGCAGCAACGCGGATTCTGTCCACTATCTGTGCCGGCGCATGGGTGTGGAAAGTCCCGACCATGAGAAAGCCCTCTTTCCAGCTGGGTCAATGTTCTATGTTCGTTTGGATTCGATCCGTCCGCTGTTGGATTGTCATCTCGACGAATGTGAGTTTGAGCCAGAAAAGGGGCAGGTTGACGGAACAATGCCGCATGCAATTGAAAGAGCATTCGGTGTGTTGGCAACTCGAAACAGCGGGGTGATGCAGAGCACCGACAGCGATGAAATCGTTGGCGCCAAGGAGTACGCTTATGCTCCGGCGGCAGCAAAAAACTGAAAAGGAGGTATATCAATGACCAGTGGTTGGAATCAGTTGATTGAAGAGGGTTACGCGGTAATTCCATCCGCGGTAGATGTCGGCATATGCGAAGAGGCGCTGCGTCAGGTCGATGTGCTAAAGAGAGCGCATGCCGATATAGTCAAAAAGAATGCAGACGAGTTCGGACATCTGTACCGTGTGGTCAATCTCCATCTGGCACTGGATGGACTCAAGAAAGCATTTGCTGAAAATCACCGTGGTCTGGAGGTGTGCGATCGATTTTTTGGGGAGCCTACCTCGCTCTATACCTCCCTTTACTATGAACGCGGTTCTGAACAGGATTTCCATCGCGACACGCCCTACTTTTCTACCAAGCCGGCAGGAAGGTATCTCGGCGTATGGCTAGCGTTGGATGATGTAGACGACGAAAACGGCCCCCTCCGCGTTACACCCGGCAGCCATGTTCTGCCTCCTATCGACGTGGAGAAGATGGCGGCAGAAATTTTCCAGGATCCGGCCAATATTCCCGGCATCTCCATGGAGGGTTGGAATGCCTATCAAGGGGCGGTGCAGAAGCAAGCTCAGGCACAAGGCCTTTTGCATAAGAACGTGAGTGTAAAGCGAGGTGATGTGATCATCTGGCACCCGGAAATGCTTCATGGAGGTGCTCCTCATATCAACAAGAAGCGTTCGCGACGTAGCTTGGTCATGCATGTAACGCCGGTAGGGGTGCCGGTGTATCACATCGATGTGTTCTTCAATCCTTCAAAGAAAGTTCCTACAAAAGCCAGTTGGAAGTACGAGGACTTTCAAAGCCGCAAGATAGCAAAGTTCGATCAGGTCGATTTTGGTCACGAGTATGCCGTTCCTCTCAATCAACTTCGATAACCAAAGGGTATCCCCGATCGAATCGGTTCGATCGGGGCGATTTGGCGCGTTATTTCCAGGCGCCAAGAACAATGGGTAACATACGTCCGCCCGTTTCGTTTGGATGGTTGTTCGAGGTGAACCCAGCGATTGGTTCGTAGTTGATGCCGATCGCTGCATCTGAGAATCCAGCACTGCGGATATCTCTCAAGAGTTCGCATCCGAAATAATGAAAGGTATAGACGCCTTCTGGACGCCAAGGATCGCCGTGGTATTCGGGCGGTAGATAGTGTTCAAGGGTGCCATCTTCTTTCGGTGCGCCGCGCAATACGTTTTCAGTTTGATAGATGAATAACGGTGTTGTGAACAGGGTGATACCTCCTGAGCGGAGTACCCGAGCGGTTTCCGCCAGCGCCCGCTTGTAATCAAAAACGTGTTCGAGCACGTCGTTATGGATGATGGCGTCGAACTCGCCGTCCTCATAGGAGAGATCCGTTATTGACTCGTGGCGCACACGATGTCCGTGATGCAAATAGGATTGACCAGAGATGTGGGAATCGCCGAGATATTCGGAGCATATGATGCCTGGAAAGTTCGCCTTCGCGAGCGCCGCAAACTTGGTGATTTCCTCAAGCAATGCAATCCGGCTATTTGGGGCAATTCCAGGTAACGTACACAAGGTGCCCAATAGAAGTCGGTTTCTGTTACCTAGTTGGCAGGATTTACATAACAGGCCTTCCCTTAGATTGACGCGTTCTCCAAAATGCACGCCGAGATCCACTTGGAATGTGGTGCCCCGATTGCAAACGGTGCAATAGCCGGCAATATGCTTGTTGGATTCAATCCAATTCTCATAGCATTCGCGCTCTTTCAGCGACGTTTGCGCGTACTTTTGAACTTCCGAATTGTTACGAAACCACTGAAGCATTGAACCTCCCGTTTTACAGCTTCGTGAAGATTGATCAATCAGGGTTTGAAGCCACTCTTTAGATTAATGACACCACAAAAATTAGTCGCTAAGCGGCGACCAGCACCACGCCGAAGGCGATCAGCAGTCCGCCAATCATGTTGCGCCAGCCAATGGGCTCGTGCAGCAGAAAGTGGCCCAGCAGCGGGACGATGATGAAGGCCAGCGCCATGAACGGATAGGCCAGGCTGAGTGGTAATGTTCGCAGGACCCACACCCACAGCAAGGTGGATACACCTAGCAAACAGATACCGGCGATCAGATACGCATTGATGCAATAACCCGCCACCCAGATACCTAAAGCACGCGGATTTTTAAGGTTGATGGCTGCCAACTTCAATAACATTTGTCCTGCAGAAATGCCAAATACAGATACCAATATTTGTGCTAAGCGAACAATGTCCATGTTTTATTCCAGATCATATGAAAGCCATTTGCGTCTCAGGCAGTTGGGGTCGCGGGCGTGTGCCTTGGAGACACAGACGGCTGAGGGCTGACCGAGAAATAACTTAGGATCTTGCCGGCCACTTCATGGTTGTAGAGCTGGGCTGGTAGGTCAAGGCCTTCGTAGTAAATGTTGCCGTTGCGAACGTGCGCGCCCGTCCGGGCGACAATAGCCTCGAAATGATCGAGATAATCGACCTCCACACCGTTCACTATCACGCGTTCCGCTTGCTCCAGCTCATCCCAGAAGTCAACTTGGTAGAAGAGCTTGTTGGGATCGGTGCGATCTTTCTCGACTTGGAAAAGTGGCTTACCGCAGATGGTCACGGCCTCCAATTCGCGAGCGACGGTGTTGCGCTCTTCTTCGGTGTGGAAGAATACGTGGGCATCGTTAGTCATCAACTGCTCGACGTTTCGGAACGGGATATTGACGGCGGACAGGAAGCGCGCGGGATTGATCTGCCGGTAGCAGATGCGCGGCTTCTCACCTATGATGTTGCGCTGCGTCAGCGCATTCATGACGATGATCGAGTCGCCCGGCTGATGCGTGGCGAATAGCATGCCTAGCACGCGATCGATCACGCGCAGACCGAAAACCGCATCCTTCGACAGCTTGTCTTTGCCCCAGCGGTGGTGCTGCAGGTGGGCGATGCTGTTAAGGAAGATCATTGAGAACTGCGGCTGGTAGCGTTTCTTATATTTGAGAAAAAATTCGGTGGAAAATAGGTCGAATAACGAAAAGAGCAGGGCGTTGTTCACGCCATTTCGGGCCACCCCGCCAAGCACGAGGGGGATCTGCTTCAATAAGCCGCCCATTGCCCCGGACTTGAGTGCGAACTTAACCAACCGTAGCGTGCAGCCGAGGAACTGCTTCTTGGACACGTCCAGGTAGTTTTTCGAGTAATAACGGGGTAGTGCAAGCAAATCATTCAGTTCGCTGGGGAAGGCCTCTTCCGAGAATGTCCATGGGTCTGGAAGGAAAAACGTGCAATGCGTGGCTTCCTCGCGGGTCGCGTTCATGGCACCCCAGATGCCGGAGCTGATGCCCGCATCGCTGAGCGTTTCCCACAACTGGTTCGCCGCAAGTGCGGAGGGTGTGTCGCCGAGATGGACAATGCCGTGCACTGACGAGGGCGCGCCGGTATGGACGGAAACCCACTGCACCCAAGGATCCAGCCCACGGTGCTCCACCTTGTCGTCGGTCGTGGTCGTCGCCGACTGCATGGAAAGGAGTCGGCCGACGCTTTCGAGCTTCAGTTCCTTCGCGCCTTGGGCGAGAAGGTCCACCGAAAACTCGTTCAGTCCGATCAACGTCATTCGCTTGTAAGATGCTTGAGTACTCATATGCGTATTCTCGTTGTAGGCACGAATAGGCGATCCTTGCGCGGGGGCTCTGCGCTCAGTCTAGCGGGTCTGGCAAGTCAGTACTGATCGGCCTGCGGGGTACGTTTGCAATGTCGAACGCCAGGAACGCCAACAACAACTGGAAGCCGATGATGATTGGAAGAGTCGCAAGCATGATGGTGCCCGTGGGTGTAAGGGTGGCCTTGGCTTCCGATATGCTCCAATGGTATCCGCCATAGGCGAGACCGAGGCTGATCATTAGCAATCCTGCCACCAATTCAAACGAGGCGATGCTCATATCGCGCAGAAAATAATTATAAAAAATTCGCTTGAACAAGTTGCGAAGGTGCTTGAACAGAAAGTCGCCCAGGATTTTTGAGATCTTCAGGCCACTTTCTTCGTCCGCGTAATGGGCATGCATGGGAATATCCACTACTACGGCCCGTAACGTGTTCAAACGGAAGAGGATGTCAGTTTCGAAAAAATATCGCTTGCTGATCTTATCCATAGGCAAGTGGGCGGCGACCCGTGCCGAGATGGCAGTATAGCCATTAGTCGGGTCGAACAGGTTCCAGTAGCCGGTGGAGAGCTTGGTCATGAAGGAAAGTGCGGCGTTGCCGAACAGGCGCATCTTCGGCATTTGCAGAACGCGTGACAGGTCGTAAAAGCGGTTGCCCTTCGTATAGTCGGCTTGTCCGGTGGCGATGGGTTTTACGAACCGCAATAACAAGCAGGGATCCATTTGCCCATCACCGTCGATTTTGACAATGATGTCGACCCCATCGATCAGCGCTTGACGGTATCCGACCATGACGGCGCCGCCAACGCCAAGGTTCACTTCATTGAAAACGACGTTTACACGCGGGTCCTTGCTTTTATGCTGCACGAACAGACCACTCTGGTCCGGGCATTTGTCGTCAACCACGTAGATCTTTGAGACCTCGGGGCCAATGCGTTCGATGACGTCAAGAATGTGTCGTTTCACTTTGTAGCTCGGAATGACGACAGCGACCATTCGCGCTTGGGCGCTGACTTCCCGGTCGGGTACAGCTAGCTTGCTATTTGATTGCATAAGGTGGCCTAGTGTTGATTGGTGCTGTAACCTGAGCCGCGACGTGCACCGGCACGTGAACCGACTTCCTAGGCGATTAGCTTAGGGATGCTCTGATTTAATCACCGCAGGCCGCAGCAGCCCTGTGAATCAGTATAGCTTCGGTCCATCGTCTCAACGATGCGCCAGTCTGCTTTCCTCGTTCCTTAAAGCCGGGCACATCCATGTGCGCTCCCCTGCACCGATGGCCCTGTGCTCTGCGAACACACAGGCCGCTGCGCCCTACGCTGAATTAATCAGAGCATCCTTAGCGTGCGACGGTATAGTGTCTCCTCGGCAAGTAGATCAAATAGCCGGGGTCTCTGTAACTTGTGGTGCCTGTGCTTCGCAGGGTTCTCCAGTCGAGTGTAGGGCAACGGTACCCATCTTTGGGTCGTGGGCCAAAACGCATAGCTTCGAAGGGTCAACAGTTTCATTATCCGGGATTTTCAAATTCACCTCGAATCCTGACATTCCCCAGTTTGTGCCGAAGAGCTTAATGAGATCTTTTCGGTAGATCCGTCGCAGCGATAGCCCCTTGATATGGGCGGGTGAGATTATCTTTACCGACTGCCCCTCCTCCAGGACGAAGGGTAGCCACCCTGATATGACCACATCGAGTGAATCGCCAGTTCCGCGCCGCGTCTTCACCGAATCGATGTAACCCTTTCCGTCGATGGCCTTGTATGCGCTCGTAGGTGGCCATTGTGTAGCGAAATGAGCGATAGTCAGGTTGGGAATTCGATACTCGCCACGTTTTGGGTCGATGCTTGCGAAATGTATTTCGTCGTTTGCATCAGGTAGATTGGTTTCAAAGAATGCTCTGAATCCGGAAAGGCTCATAGTCGTATCTTTCTGTGCCGCCGACACGTCAGGGCGCAAATCGCGGGCTAATCCCGTGGGGATGAGCGAATCACCGGTGAAGGCAACTTTCTGCTCCTTGTCTATCGAAGTGAAATTACCCCATCCAGCTACCTCAATTGCGTAGCGCCCAGGCGAAATTTCAATGATGGAGTAGCTGTCGAGGGAGCCGAACCATGGCAAGGAATCATCGATTCTCTTTGCGATTACACCATCATTGCGGGCAAAGCGCTGTAACGGTACAAAAAGTTTGTCTCCTGTGACGGACGGCTCGCTTTGGAATACAGGAATGATATGTGCGTAGCGGTTGAAATCGTAGTTTTTGGTAGTATCTGGCAACTCGGGGAACTTGCTAGCAAAAAAAGCGAGTTGCGGACTCATGAGCGCGTCGTTTATGGCTTTGATTCCGAGGCCATTTAGTGTGGCGCCGTACCAGCCATTTAAATAGACCCAGCCACTCCTATCGATCTTTTCCAGCTTGTGCAGGTCTTTTACCAACTCTGTGTTGTGCTGATCGAAGATGGGAGTGGCTGACTGGATCGGATTGAACGTGCCGAAGGTCAATGCATTGCATGCGGCCGAAGCTGCGAGGAGAACAGCCCCAGTAGGTACCGGCCACTTTATAAAGTGACCGATGATGATTGCTGCGAGAGTAAGCGGAATGATGAGGAGATCGAACCAGCTATCAAGCAATGAAGGTAGGGTTAATTGGCCTTTTGTTAGCAGGAAGCTAAACGCAACGCATGCCACGAATGTGACCAGCCTCGGAACCGTGACGGCCCAACGTAATTTGGGAAGCAGGGTCAGGATCGCAATGTGGACGATAAATCCGAACGCAAGAAGCAATCTGCGCGGAGGCACCATGTCGAGGAGGATCAGGTGGCCAACTCGAGCAGAGATAGGAAGAACCATCCATGCGCAGCAGAAAGCAGCAGCAGCCAAGAAGACGATCATCGCTCGCTTCTGAATGCGCATATTGTCAATCAAAGATCTGCCTTCCGAAAAACATAGAACTAGCAGCGCCAGAAAGCTGCTTACCGTGCCCGCTTCGCATTCGTTGATTAAATCAGGATAGATGGGCGTCGGGTCGAACATCAATGTATTGATGTAGGGTAGGAAGGTCGCAATAATGTGTCGAATGGGGACCGTGCCCCCCGAAAGCGAGCGCTTCCCGGGATACACGGTATTCCGCATGATTTCCACGATGTCATGCATGTAATAGAAGACTACGGCGCCGGCTATCAAGCCACCCAGCAGCGCGGCGAGGATGTTTTTCACCCTCAGTGTTTCTGGTCTCAGTGCAAGAATTGCAGCGCCCATTGCAACCGCCATCCCGTAGAGAAACGGTGGATACAGAAGACCAAAAAGCCAGACGGCTGCGCTGTACAGCACAAGCAGGGAGCGCACAATGAATGAAGACGGCCTAAGGAAGGCAATGGCTACCCAAGGCGCAAAGGCGAAAGACGCCGCGTTGGTCGTCCACCAAACTTGTATAAATTGTGAGAAGAATAGCAACAGCGCGCCGAGAAGTGCGTATCGGGTGTCTATGCCAAGCATTCGGAAGAAGATCCACCATCCCCAGAGAAAGGCGGTTGCCAATACTGCAAAGTACAAAGAGTAAGCGTAGTCCGCCCGTAGCAGAAGAAAGCCCCAAAGCTGGGGTTTGAAGATCACCGACCAATCCTTGGTTGGATAGGCGATGAAGCTCTTCATCGACTCCCCGTACGGTGAAACTTGTTCCGTATCTTTCAGTCCGCTTAGGACTGCCATCTGAAAATGTGGCGTCTGGACAGAGTACTCGTCGGAGCGGATAGGCAGAGCCGTGCCAGCAACCGGATCGCCATTCGTGATACCAATTGAATGTAGAACGACTGCGTACGACGACGGCGTCCATGCATTCAATACATACACTAGAAAAATGAGCGCGAATGTCGTCCAGGTGACCCAGTAGAAACGTGAATGTGACATCTTGCTCCTTGACCTAGTTCTAAGAGTAATCACTTCTGGGGGCATTGCGAATGCTCTGAGACGTCCTTCAGTACTCACGAGTACTGAAATGATAAAGCCCAGAATTGAGTTCTAGGCTTTTTTTGAGCTGACCATTTGAGTTCGCTGCTCAGTATATCGTGTTCTCGTATTCTGGGATCGGCTGGGGTGTACATTCAACCAGCCCGAAGTCTGCTGTCTCTAGAGTCTCTGCCCCTTGTATAGTGGCGATGTGTGAGCCAGCCACCACCAAGGCAAAGCTTGGCGGCAGTTCGTGAGGCAGAGGTTGAAGGCAATGAAGACGGGGCGCATTGGGTGTCAAGGACGACATCCATCTCGCATGTTGCCGTGGCATTGCCTCGGTAATCTTTGTCTTGCCCCTGCGCACAGCCCGCGAAGCAGCCAACATCTGGTAATTCTGGTCGTAGTTGTCGTTGGTCACCGCTGGCCGAGGATCGGGCCTCGAGCGGCTCTATAAACTTAGAGCCTGACTGCGTGCTTTCTGGGCACAATGTCTGAGCGGCCCTGCAAGAGGCGCAGGATGGATTTCATGTCAAAATTGGCTTTTCCGCCACTTGCGCTGTGAGCCCAACGTGCTGACTCATCTAGATAGCCTCGAAGCCGAAAGCATTCACATTTTTCGAGAGGTAGCGGCCGGCTTCAGGCGGCCGGTCATGCTGTACTCAATCGGCAAGGATTCGTCGGTTCTTTTGCACCTCCTACGCAAAGCATTTTTCCCTGCCCCCCCCCCCTTCCCGCTACTGCACGTAGATACGACCTGGAAGTTCCGGGAAATGATTGCATTTCGGGATCGCGTCGCAGCAGCCGGCGATGTGCAACTGCTCGTGCATATTAATGAGGATGGTGTGCGCCAAGGTATTTCGCCCCTGTCGCATGGGGCTACCGCGCATACCGACGTTATGAAGACCGCAGCCCTCAAGCAGGCGCTGGATAAATATGGCTTCGATGCCGCTATCGGCGGTGCACGGCGTGACGAGGAGAAGTCGCGCGCCAAGGAGCGGGTTTTCTCATTCCGGAACGCTCAGCACCGATGGGACCCGAAGCGGCAGCGGCCTGAGCTGTGGAATCTGTACAACACGCATATCGACAAGGACGAGAGCGTGCGAGTCTTTCCGTTATCTAATTGGACTGAATTGGATGTGTGGTATTACATCCGGCGCGAGGGCATTCCCGTCGTACCTCTTTACTTTGCCAAGCGGCGACCTATCGTGGAGCGTGACGGGGCGCTGATTATGGTCGATGACGAACGGTTCGTTCTGCGTGATGGAGAGAAAATACAGCAGCGCATGGTGCGTTTCCGTACGCTTGGTTGTTATCCATTGACAGGAGCCGTAGAGTCGCAGGCATGTAATTTAGATGAGGTGATTGCGGAGATGGCCGCGTCGCGTACTTCCGAACGCCAGGGGCGAGTCATTGACCATGATCCATCCGCGTCGATGGAGCGCAAGAAGCAAGAAGGTTATTTCTAATGACGGATACTCAATCATCCGAGCGTGGTTTGCTACGGTTTATCACCTGCGGAAGTGTTGACGACGGCAAGAGCACCTTGCTTGGTCGGCTTCTCTACGATGCTGACATGTTACCGGACGATCAGATCGAGGCGCTTCGCAACGACAGTCTGCGCTTGCATCCAGGGGGAGGAGTGCTGGATTTCTCATTGCTTATGGACGGTCTGGATGCCGAGCGTCAGCAAGGCATCACCATCGACGTGGCATATCGGTACTTTCATAGCGCGCGCCGTAGCTTTGTTGTTGCGGACTGCCCGGGGCATGAGCAATACACTCGCAATATGGCCACCGGGGCCTCGCACGCCGATATCGCAGTAGTGTTGGTGGATGCGCGTAAGGGGTTATTGGCACAAACGCGTCGACATACTTACATCTGCGCTCTCTTGGGTATTCGCAAGGTTATCCTGGCGATTAACAAAATGGACCTGGTGAGCTATCACCAAGATGTTTATGAAAGAATTTGCGCCTCCTATAATGAGTTGGCTGCTCAGCTGGGTATGGTTGAGGTACACGCCTTGCCGGTAGCCGCCTTGTGCGGAGATAACGTAGGCCGGCGGTCCGGCGAAATGTCTTGGTATAGCGGTCCGACTCTGTTGGGGCTGCTTGAAACAATAGAAGTGGAGCCGATTCAGTCAGCGGATTTCCGCATGCCGGTGCAATGGGTGAATCGCCCCGATCAATCGTTTCGCGGTTACGCGGGCACCATATGCGGCGGTCGCGTGCGAGTGGGTGATGAAATCATAGTGCAGCCTGGTACGCAGCGTGCCCATGTGGTCCGTATTGTGACTGCGGACGGTGATCTTCAAGAAGCTGGCCGTGGAAAAGCGATTACCTTGACCTTAAATCGTGAGGTCGATATCAGCCGGGGCGAAATTATTTCTGATGCCGCCCGGCCGGCGCCCGAGGCCGATCAGTTTGCGGCATATGTGTTGTGGATGGATGATGAGCCGCTTTTCCCCAATCGAAGTTATTGGATGAGAATCGGTACGCGCACGGTCAGCGCTCGCGTCACCGTGATCAAGCATAAGGTTGATATTAATACACAGGCGAAGCTGGCTGCGCATCGTCTGGGGTTGAATGACGTGGGGTACTGCAATATTGATTTGAACCAGCCGATCGCGTTTGAAAGCTATTCTGTCAACCCAGCATTGGGCAGTTTCATCCTGATTGATCGGCAGAGCCATGCTACTGTAGCGTGCGGCATGCTGGATTTTGCATTGCATCGTGCTAGTAACGTGCATTGGCAGCACCTGGATATCGACAAGGGAATGCGTGCGCAGATCAAAGGTCAGTCGCCATGCTGTCTGTGGTTCACAGGACTATCTGGCGCGGGCAAATCTACGGTGGCCAACCTGTTGGAGCGTCGCCTGGCGGCACTCGGTTATCACACTTATCTACTAGATGGTGACAATCTTCGTCATGGTCTCAACCGCGATCTGGGTTTCACGCCGGAATCTCGTGTAGAGAACGTGCGGCGCGTGGCAGAAGTGGCGCACCTTATGGTCGATGCTGGTTTAATCGTGCTGGTGTGCGTGATCTCACCGTTTCGTAGTGAGCGTGAGTTTGCTCGAGGGCTTTTCGATGAGGGCGAGTTCTTTGAGGTCTTCGTAGATACCTCTTTGGAAGAATGCGAGCGGCGTGATCCGAAAGGTTTGTATCGCAAGGCGCGAGCAGGGGAAATTAGCAACTTTACCGGTATCGATTCGCCTTACGAGGTTCCTGAGTTTCCCGAAGTCCATCTGCAGACTCAGGACATGTCGTTGGGCGCAATGGTGGAGAAATTGGTGGCACAACTCTTGCCGGGAGAATGAGACGAGCATATTTGGCATGCCAGCACGCTTTTTTGGTTGCAGACGTTATCATGTCTCCTTTCCACTTCGCTTACCTGCCTGACTTTGATGACTATAGGCCAAGATCAGCCTCCTTTCCTCGTATTCGGTGCCCCGCATCTTGATGAGGTGGATATAAATGAGGTGCTAGCCTGTCTGCGCTCCAGTTGGTTGGGTACTGGGCCGCGGGTGGCGCAGTTTGAGCGGGACTTTGCGGCGTTTCGCAGGGTCAAGTCTACTCAGGTGGCCGCCGTTAACTCTTGTACAGCCGCGTTGCACGTAAGCATGCTGGCGGCAGATATCGAGCCTGGGTCGGAGGTGATTACGACCCCGCTTACATTCTGCGCAACCGTTAATGCAATCTTGCATGCCGGGTTGATGCCGGTGTTGGCTGAAGTAGATCCGCGCACTCAGAATCTTGATTTGGACGCTGTCGAGGCTGCGATTACTCCGCGTACGCGAGCCATTGTGCCGGTGCATTTTGCCGGGCGGCCGTGTGCCATGGATCGCATCATGGCTATAGCTCGTAAGCATGGCTTAATTGTTATCGAGGATTGTGCGCACGCCGTTGAGGCCGAGTTTCAGGGGCAGCCCCTTGGTACGTTCGGTGATTTTGGTTGCTTCAGCTTTTATGTCACGAAGAACATAGTTACTGGTGAGGGCGGAATGATCCTCGGGCGCAACGAAGAACAGGTAGCCAGGGCAAAAGTGTTGGCGCTGCATGGCATGAACAAAGACGCCTGGCATCGCTTCGGTGACAAGGGTTACAGGCATTATCAAGTCGTGGAGTGTGGTTTCAAGTACAACATGATGGACTTGCAGGCGGCGATCGGCTTGCATCAGCTTGCTCGTGTAGAGAAAAACTGGCGACGTCGGGATGAAATTTGGAAACATTACGATGTTGTGTTTGAGCGATTGCCTATCGTGCTTCCAAAGCCTGCAGAAGAAGGCTCACGTCATGGTCGGCATCTCTACACCATAATGATCGAACAGGAACGCTGCGGCGTTACTCGAGATGGATTTTTGGACGCCATGAATGCGGCTAGGATCGGTACGGGTGTGCATTATCTTTCTATTCCGGAGCACCCTTATTATCAGCAACGGTTCGGATGGAGGCCTGAGCAATGGCCGCATGCCATGAAGCTAGGTCGCGAAACCGTCAGTTTGCCTCTCTCGCCTTCGCTATCTGATGAAGATGTTGAGCGCGTGGTTTCCGCTGTAATGCACATCCTCGGTGGTTGATTAGAGGGAAAAAAGCGGCACCCTGGCCGCTTTTTTTAAATCATATGCCCCTCAACCAATTGCCTGTTCGAGTTCGGGAATCAGCTTGAACAGGTCGCCTACCAATCCAATGTCTGCGACTTCGAATATGGGAGCTTCGGCATCCTTGTTAATGGCTACGATAGTGCCCGCATCCTTGATTCCAGTGAGATGCTGGATGGCGCCTGAAATACCAATAGCCATATACAGCTCGGGAGCGATGATCTTGCCCGTCTGACCCACCTGCAATTCATTTGGCACGTAGCCAGCGTCGACGGCCGCACGAGAGGCGCCCACAGCTGCGCCAATCTTGTCGGCAAATTTGTAGATGACTTCGAAGTTTTCTTTCGAGCCCACGCCGCGACCGCCGGAAACTACCTTGTTCGCACTCTGCAAGTCCGGGCGATCGCTCTTGCCCTGCTTGAGTTCGACAAAGCGCGTATGCGTGGGCAACGGGACGTCGAGGCTCAGCGCCTCAATAGGGGCGCTCTGTGGTCCGTTGACGGCTGCCGCCCAGGAGGCCGTGCGAATGGTCGCGACAACGGCATGCAGAGGATCGGCCTCCACCGTGATGATGGCATTTCCAGCGTAGATCGGCCGCTTGAAAGTGTGACTATTGTCGACGCTCATCACGTCGCTGACCTGCGCCACGCCCAGCAGGGCGGCTACGCGCGGTGCGACGTCTTTGCCGAAGGTGGTGGAAGGGGCGAATACGTGGCTGTATCCCTGGGCGGCCTTGGCGATCTGTGGCGCCAGCACGGCTGCGAGGGGATGGGCGTTTTCCGCGCGTGCGATGGTGAGTACGCGGGTCACCCCCTGAATTTTGGCAGTCTCCGCGGCAAGGGGCTCGACCTTGTCACTTAGCACCAAAACGTCGATGGCTTCGGGTTTGATGGCAACTGCAGCGCTCACTGCTCGCGCAGTGGAGGGGTTCAATTTGCCGTCCAGATGTTCGGCGATAACCAGAATCTTGCTCATGGATGTCTCCTCGTTACTGGCCGGCTGCTTAAAGCAGCCCCTTCTGCTTCAGAACGGCCACCAGTTCGGCGGCGTCCTTCACCATCACGCCCTTGCTGCGCTTTGCTGGCGCCGTGTAGTTCGTGGTCTTGAGCTGATCGTGGGCCTCCACGCCGAGCGTACTGAATTCAATAGTATCGATCGGCTTGGACTTCGCTTTCATGATGTCCGGCAGCTTGATGAAGCGAGGTTCGTTCAGACGCAGGTCGGTGGTGATCACGGCCGGCAGCTCGGCTTCGATGACTTCCAGGCCGGCGTCGACCTCACGCGTTACCGTGGCGTTGCCGTTGGCAATTTCGACCTTGCTGGCGAACGTTCCTTGGGGGCGACCCCATAAGGCTGCCAGCATCTGACCGGTCTGGTTGGCATCGTCGTCAATGGCTTGCTTGCCCAGGATGACCAAGCCGGGCTGTTCCTTTTCCACCAATTTCAGAAATACGCGCGCGGCGGTAAGTGGTTGCACAGCTTCCGGCGTCACCACATGAATGGCACGGTTGGCGCCCATCGCCAGGCCGTTGCGCAAATGCGCCGTCAGATCGGCTGGGCCGATTCCCACTACCACCACTTCCTCGGCTACGCCCTTTTCACGCAAGCGAAGCGCTTCTTCCAGGGCGATGTCGTCAAAGGGGTTGGCGGAGAGCTTCACGCCGTCGGTCACCACGCCGGTGCCGTCGGGCTTGACCTGGATGCGGACGTTGTAGTCCACCACACGCTTGTAGCCGACCAGAATCTTCATTTGCGTTTCCTTGTACCGGACGCC
>Ga0209026_1000441_pt1 | contig 33774 bp, 23 predicted proteins | sample AraplaCL_Col_mCL_FD_184262 | JGI IMG/M metagenome (GOLD analysis project Ga0209026, IMG submission 184262) | Arabidopsis root microbial communities from the University of North Carolina, USA - plate scrape CL_Col_mCL (SPAdes) (version 2) | ecosystem: Host-associated > Plants > Roots >... | reverse complement strand
GGGGTATTTTCTATTCTAAATAACATCAATTGATATCTCCATAAAAAATACCCCGCCCATGTGTACCTACATAGACACGACCGTATTTTTTAGGATCTCCTGTAATTTGTAAGATGAGGCCCCAGCGGTGTTGCTCATCGTTAATGCATACCCAGTTTTTTCCTTCATCATCTGAGCGAAAAATACCGTCTTTACCGTCGATGGTCCCGGCTAAGAACAAGGCAGGATAATGACCACCCGGTACTGCTTTACCAAAGCCAAAAGCATGAATTTCGCTAACCCGATCTACCTTTGCAAACTCATAATCGTCACGCTTGCCATGATATAAGCCATCAAACGCAGCGATCCACAGATCGCCTTCATTGCCGGGAGTAGTATACAGTCTGTCCTGTCCACCACGAATGTCACCGCGGTTAGCAGGTTGAGGCAAACCGCCCTGCAACTGCAGATCATGCATTACGAAAGTGCAACCGCTGTCGGCACTGGTGTACAGCATACCATTAAACAAAGCTATACTGTAGAATTTTGAAGGATTAACCGGGTCGGCGATAATCCTCTGATTAGCGGGCAGACTATTTATTGGTTGCCATGTAGCTCCATGATCTGCAGTGAGATAGGACGAACTATGTTGCGGTGTCCATATCCATTCCCGGCCCGACGCAGAAACACTAACCGAACCGCTTTTGCTGGTGGTGCATGGTATAGTTTGCGTTGCAAGCCATGTTTTACCACCATTTAAAGAATAACTAATCGTCGACCCGGAACCTTCGCCAGTTTTAACAATGATATCACTGTTCTGAGTGGCGTAGCTGATGCTGGTGGTATTGGAAAAGTGAGGCCCGGAAAGCCCTTCTGACGGAACGGGTTTATCCAGGTTGTAATGCACAAAACCTCCATAGTCGCCAATGGCCGATATCAGTTGTGCTCCCTTAGGCGGGCTAAGCAGATCCAGTCCTACGGTTTCTTCAATCCCATTGTTCATCACCGTCCAGGTGGTCGGTTTTCTTTGATCAATGTTGGCCAGATCAAAAGTTTCATGCAGACCATAACCTGTTGTAAATATAGCGTGGTTACTGTTAAAAGGGTCGATCTCCACATCAAACAGCCAGTGAATGCCGGTGTATGCAATATAGGGTGCCGAAGAAAAATCAAACCTTCCGCCTGCCCTGCCGGTAAACACAGGCCTCCATACCCCACCGCCGTTTGTGCTTCTAAAAATATCTTCTCCTCCGGCTTTGCCATAGCGGTTGAATGTACTGACGATGATAGTTTGCGGATGTTGTGCATCAACGGCAACTGCAGCATATCCAAATCCCATCTGGTTTTCGGGTTGCGGTTTTATAGGGGTAATGTCTTTCCAGTCGCCTTCACCCGTATCATACCGGTAAACGGCTCCGTCTGTTACCACATCATTAGGGCCGGGGGCGTCACTATAGGTAATGTACAACATCCCATCAGCCGATAGTACGGCATGAGTTGGCATCAGCCCGGTCGGTTGCCCGGATACCGGTAGCCAGGTTGATCCTCCATCGGTGCTTCTTAAAATGTTATCCTCTCCCTTTTGCGAAATACCTGCATAAATTACAGATGGCTTACGGCCTGCTTTACGATTAGCATCAAATAATATAAAGATGATCCCGTTGGGTTGTCGATGATATATATATCTGGATACCTGGGTTGCGGGCATCGGAAAGCTGTTTACCCGCTTCCAGGTTACAGCCCTGTCCTCACTTTTCCATAAACCATCCTGACGGGTACCCATATAGATGGTACTACCGTGAGCTGGATCTACAGCCATACGTTCGCCGTTGCCCCTTCCGTTTTCATTCCCACCCATTTTGAAGGGCACATCGGTACGTTTGAATGTTTTGCCCCTATTGGAAGATGAAAGGATAGCATTGGGCCCAGGCGAACGGGTGTAAGTACCGCAAGCCATATATAAGCGGTTGGGGTCGGACGGGTCAAGCGCGATACTCTCTACGCCCATCAGGTTATTGTCTTTGTAAGATACCCAGTCAAGCAGCGGTTGCCAGCTTGCTGAGGCGGCGTTCCATTTATAAGCCCCCCCCATATCGGTACGGCAGTACAACAGGTTTTTTTCCGTCGGATGGTAGATGATCCCGTCCACAAAACCGCCGCCGTGTATCTGCACGCTTTTCCAGGTGTATTTTTGCTCACGTAACTGTGCATCAGCTTTCAGATGAAAGATAAAAGCAATTGCAGACAATATCAAAATACGCGTGTTTCTATTCATTCTGTTACTGATTTTGCTCGACGTTTTATTAACATTATTTGTTTGCCGCCGTAATTTCGATAGTGTGCTCTTTTAAGTCTTTAGATGTTGCTTTTAAAACAATTGTACCCGGCTCATCTGTTGATTGTACAATAACCTGGGCATAACCATTAAATAGCTTTCTTTTATACGGCAATGCCGGATAAACCAACTGGATCAAACCCGGATTGGTATTAACACCCGCCCATATATTGGGTTTAAGCAATGGGATGGCAACTATGGCAATGGTATTAGAGCCCGGATGCAGCAATGAGGCATCGAGTTTAAATTCATATCTTTCATTACCGTCTTTAATCTGGTGAGCTATCTCCTTGCCATTAATATAAATGCTTTCCGTTTGGCCTATATTTTTACTAAAAAAAGTTGCTGTTGTGAATGTAACATCAGTTGGCATAGTAAAACTTGCTCTGTAAACCAAAGCTTTCACCTTTTGTCCAAACGCATCATCCCTGGTATCTTTAAATGCATTTTGCCAGCCGCTATCATCGTACCCGGCCGCTACCTCTGTGGTAACGTTTAAGTTCTCCACAAACTTTTCCTTCAGGCTCCCGATATTGACCATCTCAATCCGTTCTAAATATTGATCAGGCTCAAGCGAAGTTTGATTTCCGTTACCTACCCCTATAATTTTACCAGGACCACTAATTGAAAAACCGATCTCGTCATCAGCAGTTGGCACCGCTAAATTATTTTTATCAGTGGCCCGAACTGTAATTACGGCAATATCCTTTCCATCAGCGTTGATTACAGACTGGTTTGCCTGTAGTTTAATTTGGGCAGGCGCTAAAGTAGTTTTAACAACATCGTAACCAGTTTTCAAACCTTTTTTATAACCTATAGCTTCCAGCGTTCCTGGTTCATATTTTACCTGCCATTCCAGGTGCCCGTTTGGTTCCATGGCCTTTTTACCAAGGCTTTTTTTATTGAGAAAAAGTTCAACTTCATCGCAATTACTATAGGCGCATACCCTTATTTCCTTACCTTCTTTGCCATGCCAGTTCCAATGCGGTAGCAGGTGTACTACAGTTTGGTCTGTCCACCATGATTTTAAATAATAGTAGTCGTCTTTTGGAAAACCACAGGCATCAAGCATACCAAAATACGATTCGACCGATGGCCAGTCAAAAGGCACAGGTTCGCCCCGGTAATCAAAGCCTGCCCATACAAACATTCCGGCCAGGTACGGACGCACGGCGTAATGTTTCCAGCCTTGCTCTAAAGTGTAAAAAAAATCACTTTGTTTTCTGTCATATGCAGCAAGCTGATGTTTACTCATATCATCATCATAAATCCCTCTTGAGGTTACTGTCGATCCTTCCTCAGTACCCCAGCTAAACTGGTTTGGGTACTTTTGATGCTGTTCATCGGTATTTTTAGTAGCCACATAATTATATCCCAACAAATCTATCGCGGTTGAAATTCCAGAACCAATACCACCGCTTATAGCGGCGGTAATATAACGGCTCGAATCGACCGACTTTGCGAAGGCCTGCATAGTACTTGCAATTCGTGCGCCGGTAATAGCACCTTCAATAGCCCACTCTTCGTTTCCGATCGACCAACTGATAATAGATGGATGATTGCGATCGCGCAGGATCATTCTTTTAAGGTCATTCAACTCGGTTGATGACACACCCATCAAACGATTCTCGTCGATGACCAGCATACCTAACCTATCGCAGGCATCCAGCAATTCCGGAGTGGGCGGATTATGCGCACAGCGATAGGCGTTACATCCCATGCCTTTTAAGGTGCGGATGCGAAACTCTTGTAAAGCATCGGGCATAGCTGTGCCTACACCAGCATGGTCCTGATGATTGTTAGTCCCCTTTATCTCTACATGCTTGCCATTCAGAAAAAAACCGGCGTTAGCATCGAACCTGATGGTGCGGATCCCGAATGTTGTTTCATAACTGTCAACAACGGCGCCATTCTCTTCAATAGTAGTGAGTAGCTTGTGCAGGTAAGGCGTTTCTAATGACCATAATTTAGGATTGTTAATAGCTAAAATGTTTTTTACATCCTGGGTTACAAAAGGCTTTAAAGTAAATCCTTGCGCCTTGCTCATCGCGAGTACCTTACCATTAGCATCTATAACGGTTTGGGTTATGTTAAAATGCCTTTCTTTTTTATCGTCATTAATAACGGTAGCCATTGCCGAAACATCGGCGGTGTTATTTTTAACCAGGGTTGTAACAAACGTTCCGTTGGCAGCAACATGCAGTTGGTCGGTTTTATTGAGCCATACATGACGGTATATACCAGCACCTTCATAAAACCAGCCTTCTTCCATCGTTGCGTCAACCCGTACGGCAATTACATTATCACCACCGTAGTTTAAATACTCAGAAATATCGTATTGAAAACTATTATAACCGCTGGGCTCGGTACCTAAATAATGCCCGTTAACCCAAACTATGCTGTTACGAAAAACGCCGTCGAAAGCGATAGATATATGCTTGCCGAGATCGGTACCCGGAATAACCAAAGTTTTGCGATACCAGCCTATACTGGCCTCAGGGAAATTACGCCCTATTGCTTTTGACCCATGACTTGAGCTGCCTTTGGGGCTAAAAGGTTGTTCGACGGCCCAATCATGAGGCAAGTTAATTTTTCGCCAGCCGCGGTCGTCAAACTGTGGTGAAGCCGCGCCATCTCCGTATCCCGTTTTGGCAAAAAAAGAGAATGCGCCCGTTCCGTTGTAAAAATCTTTTGCAGGATCGTAAGCATGCCCCAACGCAAACCGCCAGCCATTATCTATAGATAGGTGTTCGCGGATAGTCGATGGCCCCTTATCCTGGGCAACAGCAACTTTAGAAAAAGCTTCGAAAAATAAAATTAGAAAATAAAGAAATTTCGTATGCTTCATTTTTATAAACATCAATCAGTGTGTATTTTATATAATTATTTATTTCGGGGAATAAATTTCGAATATTACAAATGGCGGTTCTACCAGCCTTAAATCATTTTCCATCAATTGGAAACCAACTATGTCAAAATATCTTAATGAGCACCTGCGATAATGGCGTCAATTGTACGTTGATCAAGCACCTTATTATTTCGTCTATCTATAACAGTGCCGGTATCCCAATAAAATGGTTTAATGCCATTGGCAATTGCCTGTTTGGTTAAAAATGTTATCCAATAATCCACCGAAGCCTGGTGCGTAGCCATATCAAGTGGGTTTGCACGTCGGATAGCCGCATATTCGCCCAATATTACTGGAATACCTTTATCTACAAACTTTTGCTTTATCCCCTGAAAATAAGTGTATAAATCAGTTTCTTCTCCCCAACTCGCATTGCGGCCAGGTTCAATTGTAGAATGATGTCCTGTTCCCCAATAATAAAACATGTTACCCCATGAAGCATCTGCTGTTAGTTGAGTAAACTGAAAAGGTGTATAGTTATGATCTTCATACACCATTCGGTTGGGGGTAGGATCGGTTGGGAAGGCGTTCATAAGTGAATTTGAACCTTGAACAATTAGTGTACGATACGAATTACGACCTCCGGTAGAACGGACCGCATTAACAAAGGTTTGATGGTATGAAAGTAAAACGCTTATCTGGGTTGCATCATTTGCGTTTGGTTCATTCGCACTTGCAAACATCAAATGCTCGTCAAAATCACGCATTGTTGTTGCTATTTGTTCCCAAAATGCTTTTTGTTTAGCATTTACTGAGTCTTTTTTTGCCATCGTACAATTGTTTTCCAGCCATCCGCCGTCCCAGTGGATATTTAGCATAACATACATGTTATTGTTTATACAATATTGCACCACCTGTTTAACACGGCTTAACCACACATCTTGTATCTTAGCAGTTTTAGGGTCGGAATATTGATTCCATGAACAAGGTAAGCGAATAGCATTGAACCCTTGTTGTTTTACAAATTGGACATACTCATTTGTGATCAGCGGGTTGCCCCAGGCTGTTTCGCCTCCACTTGCTTCAAGCGTATTTCCAATGTTCCAACCTAACTGAATACTGGCAACCTCCTGAATAGCGGTGCTGGACATTCCAGTAGCATCGGGAGTTTTGGGTGTTGTATTATACGATGGATATATAGCCGGAATACTGGCTGTATTCGTATCTTTTGTCGATGTTGTTGTATTATCTTCATTACCGCTTTTTTTACAGGCCGCAATACTTATGAAAAACAAACAGATAAGAATATATTTAGATTTAGCGGTTTTCATGTAAGAATAATGGATCAATGTAAAGGTTCACTTATGTAATTAATGCGGATAGTTAAATTTGGTCTTGAAACAACAACCAACCTGGGCGATGCTGCGCCACTTTGAGTTCCTGCCGGAATTTTCCCATTGTGAAAACAAACGTTGGAAAAACTGTCGTCCGCAAAGCACAAAACATTGTTATTGTTTATCAAAACTGGTTTGGTAACAAGTATAAATTGAAAATATCCCGGGGCCCGATAAAAGGCCCCTGGCATTATATTAACCAATTAAACTTCTTTATTTAATTTTTACTACCCGGATATTGTCTATCGCAGCTGTGAAAACCGGAACCGGGATAGCACTATCGTTGATATACCACACGTTCATGCCATTGTTGCCACTCGAGCCGATTAAAGCTGTAATAGATGCCGCGGGAGTGCCTGTACCATTACTGGTTAAGAAGCTTGATAATGGTATGGTTACAGTTTGCCAGCCAGTTGTAGTAAACGGTATTTTGCTATTTGCCCATGGCCTGTATAGTGCCACATAATTAAAGCTATAATTAATGGCAACAAAAATAGAGCCTGTAGTCCATGGGGCAGATTTGGGAACTGATATTTCGAACTTTACGGCATAACTGGCTAAACTACTATTGATATTTGCAACAGGCACCCACTGGCTGCCGCCCATATTAACCCCGCGGCCACCATTATACCAACCAAAGTCGTTAGCAGAGATGTTTGTCGCTGTAATTACATTGTAATAACCATTATTACCCGGAAAATCAGTAGAAGTGTTTTGTGTATTTGACCCCCAGGGATACCCATTTATACTATCCCAATTTTGAAAAACTCCTGTCACAAAATCATGAACTGTGTAAACAGTAGATGCCGTACCTGATTTTGTTGTGACAGAAACTATGCCACCTGTTTGCGTAACGCCCGCGGGTACCGCTAAACTAATATAGGTTCCATCGTTTGATGATGTGAAATTTGTGACAGGCAAACCTGCATAAGTTAAGCTCTTCACAAAAAAGAAGTTGAGCCCATATATCTTAACAGAATCGCCGGGATTTGCATCTTCATCAGATATACCTGAAATTGTTGGCGCTGGTGCGATGATAGAAAAAGAAAATGTTGTTTGCCCATGTGTTGTTACATAATTTATGGTATTTAATGTTGTTGCCGGAACAGATGGAAAAGCGATAACCGCGGGGATCAACACAACCGCACTGGTATCTGAAAACCAGGCGTCGTTGAAAGAAGCCGCCACACCATCAAAATAAATATGGAGCGCTCCTTTTAAGTTAGTACCCGAAATAACAACCCATTGTCCGGGCCCCACGCTGGTTAAGATGGAGTCGCCCGGATGCGGAACGTAGTTACGGATGGACTTAATTGTAGGGGTTCCGGTTGAGAACGTGTTTTCTTTTTTGCAAGATGGCAACGAAAGAAAAATCGCAGCGATTATAACAAGCAATAAACATCTGTTATTGGCATTGTAAAGTAGCTTTTTCATATATAATTTTTTAAAAGAATGATCATTCTGTCGTTTTTAATAATAGGGCACAGGTGCCTGTAATAATTTGGGATCAGCGGTTTGCTCATTAGCCGGAATAGGCAAAGTAAATACAGCAGCTGTAGCTGGAGTAATAATCAGATTATCAGTTACCGGCGTTTTAATGCCTGTACCTGAATTATAGGTGAATTGCCCCCTGTTTCGGTACTGAACTCCACCTGCAGTGGTTCTGGTCTTCGCTTGAATGTTTAGTACATTTATCGCAGCCTGCGGGTTATAATAAGAAAGACGAACCAAATCAAACCAGTACTGACCCTCGAAAGCCAATTCAATTCTGCGCTCTTTCATCACAATATCGGGCGTAAGCACCAGAACCGGATCAACACCAGCCCTTGTTCTAACGGCATTAAAATACTGCAACGCACCAGGGTTTGTGGTAGAACTATTGTTACCCATTAAAGCTTCCGCATAAATTAAGTATACATCGGCAAGCCGTAGCACGGTGTTATGTTCTATAGACGACCAAAGATCCATTGTTGGCGAGTTATTATCGGCGGCAGTACCTACCACGTGTTTTTTAATGTTTACACCTGTGGCCGTATAACCGCCATGTACCGCATCTAATTCTGGATAATGATCCCCTGTAAGCATATAAGTAGCTTTGCGCCGAATAGAATCCTTTACAGAATATAGCGAGTCAAGGCTAATAGTAGGCCCAATTGCGCCTCCCCAGCCACCTCCTCCTGTTACAAGCGATCCGCTTGGAGCAAATTGGGCGGCAATATCGTTACCGTTACCATACCCTACGCCCGGCGCCCATTGAAATGCAAAAAGCGATTCAGGGTTATCATTAAACTGAGTCCTGAAAAGATTGTAATAACTTGATAATAGGGTTAAGCCGCTCGTGGTGCAAACTTTGCCTGCAAAATATGCCGCGCTATCAAGATCAGCCTGACTGCGGGCGCCACTATGGTTTAAGCCGGCCCTGGTTAAGTACACTTTTGCCAGCATGCCCTGCGCCGACCATGTAGTTACCCGGCCCGGCTGATCTGATTTCGGCAAATTTGTTGCAGAGAACCTTAAATCGTTTATAATAAATCTATATACATCGGTAACGTTATGGCGGGGTACCAAAGGGTTGGCAATCAATTTATCGTTGTCTTCAATTATAGGTACAGCACCCCATAACATAACCAGGTGATAATAGGCAGTGGCCCGCAAAAATTTCAATTCGCCAAGCGCTCCATTTTTACTTGCCGCGGATACGCTATCGGGTAGGGTTGTGTTAATAGCTTTTATATTTACATTGCAGTGCGCAACAATATTGTAAAAGCCTTGCCATGCCTGGGTTATGTATACATTATCGCTTGTTATAGAAAAGGTGGTAAATTGTACCAACCCTGTATTATAAGGCTGCATCATATTACCGGCCATAATATCCCCTATACCTAAAAGCGGGAAATTATTCCAGTTAAACCAGGGCTGTGCATAAACGGCCGCTGTTGCCAGCCTCAAATCGGAGGTGCTTTTATAAAAATTGCCTGTAGTAATTCCAGTTAAAGGAGGCCTGTCTAAGAATTCCTTTTTACAGCTGTTTATCATTATTATGATAAACAAAGAGGATATATATATACTAATCTTTTTCATAATGGTAGTTTTAATTGTTAAGAGATATATTGGCGCCAATTGAAATAACACGAGGCTGCGCATAATAACCGTTATCTACACCCGCTGATAAAGGGTTCCATGAACCTATTTCAGGATCGTAGCCTTTATATTTAGTTATGGTAAATACATTAGTTACGTTGGCATAAATGCGTAATGATTTCAGATGTATTTTAGATAAGATGCTTTGCGAAAAATTATATCCTAAAGCAATGCTTTTACATTTCAAAAAAGAACCATCCTCAATATACCTGTCAGATAAGATCGTATTCTGATCGCCGCTGCTTTGACTTATCCTGGTAATTCTGGTATCTGGATTAGTAATGTAGACATTATTGATATCTGATGCGGACCCGGTTGCATTTATTAAACCTATATGCGCATAGCTACTTACACTTGCCAAATAGCCAAAATTTTGATTAGGATCATTGCCGTTGATGCCTATCTGGTTAAAAACTTTATTCCCGTATTCACCAGTCATAAAAACAGTAAGGTCTAGATTTTTATAATTAAAGGTGTTGTTTATGCCGTATTGAAACTTAGGCAATGGAGAACCCAGGAACGTCTCATCATTGGCATCAATTTTTCCATTCCCGTCATTATCTTTATAAATAACATCGCCTACCCATACTCCGCCTGACCCAGGCGTAATAGGTATGGGCCCGCTCCCATTTTGCCATACTGCCGGGTATTTAGTGAAATCTGCTGCATTTTTATACAAACCAAGGGTTTGATAGCCATAAAATTCGCCAATAGACCTACCCACCACTGTTTTGGTAACTGAGGCACCGCTATAATAACCGCCATAAATGGCCGGTGTTCCGGGCGATAGCGCAAGTACAGTATTCTTATTTTGAGAATAGATCAGGTTCGTTTTCCAGGCAAAGTTTTTTGATTTAATGTTGACGGTTGCTATTGAAAATTCAAAACCTTTATTGCCGACAGATCCAATGTTAACATAAGGAGCGAGAATGGCTCCTGGTGAATAACCTCCGGCGGCGTATGTTCCGGAATAATAGGGCAAGTTGAGGCTCAGCAACAAATTATCTGTTTTACGATCATAAACATCACCGGCAAAAGTGATCTTGTTATTTAGCACACTAAAATCCAGCCCAAGGTTATACTCCTTTGTAGTTTCCCATTTTATATCCGGGTTTCCTAAAGTTGCGGTTAATTGTGAGCTGCCGGATAGGCCGGTTGCAACGGTGCTTAAAGTTGAACCATAAGCATATTCGGCAATGTTTTGATTATTTACCAAGCCATAACTCAGCCTTAGTTTTAAATCATTAATTGTTGTTACATTTTTCAAAAATGCTTCGTGATTTAATTTCCAGGCAATTGCGCCCGAATAAGATGTATTCCATCTATTACTAGCATCTATCTTAGATGTACCATCCTTACGAATAGTACCGGTTAACAAATACTTATCGTTAAAGGTAAGGTTTGCGCGGCCAAAGTAAGCTTCGAGCGCTCCGCTGCCCTTACTTCCTGAATTTGTCGCGGTTGTGGGGTCGCCGCTGCTAATCGTTGTTACGTTATTGCTTACAAAATTAGTTCGCGTTGATGAAACCGCATTGCTGTTTGTAACCTGTGCTTCGTGGCCAAGTGTTGCACTAAGCCATAGTTTGCTTTTATTAATGTAATGCGAATAGGTTAAATAGTTAGTGATTGAATTATAAAAGTTTTGAGCACTTGTCGAAGTTCCCTTATTGGTAGTATTCGAGTATGACCCCATAGTATAAGTAGGGTTAAAATAATCTTCGGAAGCAAAATCAAAGTTCCCTGATACCTCGTTGTGCAGCGTTAAATCCCTGGTGAATTGAATTTCGGCATATGCACCTCCAATTAACTGATACCTGCTTTTAAAATCGGTAACAATAGTGGCTAAAGCAAAAGGATTGCTACCATAGGCTCCATAAATGTTAGGATCGTTCCCCCCCCAGGTTCCATCCGGATTTTTGACTGCTACGTCTGGAGTTTGGTTCAATGCCTGCAAAATAACTCCGGTATTGGTTGTAGCTACATTTTCGGCTGTATGGGCAAAAGATAGGTTTGTACCTATTTTTAACCAATTGGTTGTTTTGTTATCTAAACTTAACTTCAATGTAGTTCTTTTAAAATCAGAACCTAACGCGATACCCTCTTGCGAAAAATATGTCCCCGATAAATAGTAAGTCGTTTTGCCATCGCCACCGCTTATTGTTACGTTGTGATTTTGCATGGGAGCTGTTCTATACAAGGCTTTTTGCCAATTAGTACCGGGGCCCAGGTATTGAGGATTGGCAAACTGTGGGCGTAGATCGTAACCAATAATGGCCGATTTTTCATTCATAAATGTGGCATATTGCCGCAAATCCATAACGTTATAATATTTCGGTAAAGATTGCAAACCTCCATACCCATCATAGCTAATAGCCGGTGCTCCCGAAGAGCCTTTTTTTGTAGTTATAACTACTACCCCGTTTGAAGCTTGCGAACCATAAATTGCCGTTGCCGAAGCATCCTTCAATATGTCAATCGAGGCTATATCAGATGGGTTGATTGTAGATAAGGGATTACTGCCCTGCCCCGGAATAGGTGATTGAACATTTGGCGGTATTTGTACGCCATCTATAACATATAAAGGAGGGGCATTAGTAAAGCCACCTATGCCCCGTATCTGGATATTGACATCGCCACCCGGCTGACCGGACACCTGCTGAACTACCACGCCGCCAACCTTGCCCTGTAAGGCCTGATCGATAGTTGTTGGCTGTGTTTCGATAAGATTTGATGCCGATACCGATGAAATGGCACCGGTAAGATCTGGCCTTCGGGCAGCACCGTATCCAATAATAACTACTTCATTTAGGCTGGTTATAGATTGCACCATCTTTACATTAAGTAAGGTACCTGAACCAACATAGATTTGTTGTGTGATGTAACCGAGAAAAGTGAAAGTTAACACATCTGTTGGCGCGGCCATGATAGAGTAAGTACCGTCTGTTGCTGATATCGTGGCGGTTGTGGCACCCTTAATTTTAATACTTACCCCAGGCATTGGTTGAGAATCTTCGGAGCTTATAATAGTTCCGGTAACACGATGAGTTTGCGCGTAGCCGGACAGCGCCATTAGCATGGCTGTAATAAATAGCAGAGTACTGCAACTTATTCTTCTTCGTAAATTTCTATCCATATTATAAAGGATTTTTAGGGTTTATTGATAATTGGTTCATCATTGATTGGTAATTGGTTGTTAATGGAATTTGATCTTTATTTCATATTTTAATGATTTTTATTTTAACTGGGGCATATAAAAACATCCCATTGCGGTTATTGAAAAGCAATTGCCGAACATGATCCACGTTGCAATTAACTGTGATAAAAGCACCCGAAATTGCCGGCAGATCTTACCCGATAAAAATTAAAATGACCTCTTTGGTTTGTTAGTTTATAATTGGAGAACACCACCATGAGCCAACTCAAGGCATTGAATATTTATTCTCAAAAGCTAATGTATGATAGATTTAAAAAAATGGATGGCCGACTTGATAATGTTTATAGACCAAATGTTAACACAGGCGTAAACAGCTATAAATAAGGCAATTGACGTCGATTAAATGATAAACAAACTAACTTTTCAGGATATTTTGTTACCTCGTGAAATGAAACGATCACAATTCTATTACACGTTGCCCCGCAGGTTAACGTGTAATTTGAGGATGAGATTAAAATAGCTCAATCAACTTTCGGAAGTTAGTTTTTGTCTTCAGATTCTGTTGGCATCTTCTTTTGTCGGATGGAATTGACGTATGCAGAAGGAAGCATATCATACTCCTCTTTGAATAATTTTGTAAAATATTTCGGCGTATTGAATCCTACTTCGTAAGATATCTGGCTTATGCTCATTTGGCTATTCTCCAATAAATATACTGCCTTTTTTAGCCTGATTGAGCGGATAAATTCAAGAGGCGATTTACCTGTAATCGTTAACATCTTTTTATATAGAGAAACCCGGCTCATATTCATCTGGCGGGCTAATTCTTCTACAGAAAGATTGTAGTTCAAAATATTCTGCTCAATATATTCAACAATGTTTCTTAAAAGCTTCCCGTCATCAGATTCAATGACAACTTCCTGAAGCTGTACATCCATTTGTTTTTTATAAGTGCGTTTAAAGCTGTCGTGCAGGGTTAGCAGGTTTTTAATTTTTGACAGTAAAATTTCGAAATTGAATGGCTTGGTCATATAGTCGTTAGCGCCAATTTCAAGACCTTTTAATTGTTCTTCCTCTCCTGTTAAAGCAGTTAATAAAATAATGGGGATATGCAACGTGCGTTTATCATTTTTTATTTTTTTACAAAGATCAATACCATTCATATCGGGCATGCTTATATCGCTAACTATAATATCGGGGTGCTGTGACAACGCCTTTTGCCAGCCTTCCTTTCCGTTTGAAGCTTCAACAATAAAAAAAGTATCCTTTAGGTTATCCTTTAAATAAAAACGAAGGTCATCGTTATCTTCAACCAATAACACCACCGACTTTTTATTAATCTGTTGACGTTTAAGCCCCTCATCATTTTTTTCAGTATCTGATGCGTTTAAATATTCCGGCGTTTCCAAGCTCTGATCCAAAGATACCACGGGGCCGTTCGCGGTGGGTATGGGCAATCGGATGATAAAGCAGCTACCGTGGTCAGGTTCGCTTTCGACGGTAATTTCCCCACCATGTATTTTTACAAACTCGCGGGTTATAGAAAGCCCAATACCGCTGCCCTGATTAATTAATGATTCGGGCACATCGCTCTGAAAGAATCTTTCGAATATTTTTTGGTGCTTTTCATAAGAGATACCTATACCTGTGTCGATCACCTTAATTTCTAACAAATTAGAAGTGTCTGCTGATGTTTCATCCACTCTATTTAACAACACGCTTACATGGCCACCTTTCGGCGTAAATTTGAACGCATTGGAAAGCAGATTGAATAATATCCTCTCTATCTTGTCATAATCAAAAGACGTTATTAAAGTTTCTATGTCGCTGTCAAATGCAAACGCAATCCCTTTTTCAGTGGCGATATCTGTAAAAGAAAGAGAAATCTCCTTGATGAACTTTACAATATCCCCTGGTTTACTATGTAGCTTGAATTCCTGCACCTCCATTTTACGAAAATCGAGCAGTTGGTTTACCAGATTTAATAAGCGTTTGGCATTTCGCTTTATCATGCTCAGCTGTTGTTGCTGCTCAGGGTCTCCATTGTGGTTAATCATTTTATCAACCGGCGCCATGATCAATGACAGCGGTGTTCTAAACTCATGGCTTACATTAGTCAAAAATTTAATTTTCAACTGGTCCAGTTCATGCATGCGCTTAACTTCCTGTCGTTCTTGCTCAATTAATAGTTTTGCCGCTTCTTTTTCTCTTTCCTCGGCAAACTCACGCCTTATTTTTTTTATTCCACGCCAACGAATAAAAAAGAGCAAAAGCACTATCAATATCAGGTAACTGATGTAAGCGAGTGTTGACTTCCAAACCGGTGGAAGTACTTTTATTTTTAAAGATATATAATTCGGCTCCCCCGGGCTTTCTATATTGAGTGCCCTTACTTTAAAAACATAATCGCCTCCATCAAGATTTGTATAGGTGGCCCTCCGAGTAGCATTATCTGCATTAAGCCAGTTCTTGTCAAACCCGTCCATAATATATTGATATTTTACCTTGGATGGGTTGAAAAAATTAAGCGATGCAAATTCAATAGTAAACACATTTTCGTTGTGATTAAGCGTTATACCGCGAACTGCAGAAATGCCTTTGGGCAAGATAATATTCCCGTCAAATTCTTCATTAGCGGCTAAGCTTGTATTAAAAAGCTTAAAATCTGTAAAAAGTAATTTAGATTTATTTAGGTTGGGATGTATACCCGAAGGGTCGAAAATATTAAAACCATGTCCGCCGCCAAATATCAATTCTCCCTTTTTAGTTTTCAGGGCAGCATTTACGTTAAATTCTCTGCCTTGCAAGCCATCCGTTTTATCGAAATTTTCGAACTGAAAACTATACGAACTATTATTCCGAATTAAAGTTATTCGACATATCCCCCCTGAGGTACTTAACCACATGGCTCCTTTATTGTCTTCCAGTATATTCAAAACCTGATTATCCGGCAAGCCATTTCTCTTGGTAAGGGATACAAAACGGTCCATTTTAGGATTCAGTATGCTTAGTCCATCCCGTGTTGCTATCCACATCAGGCCACGGCTGTCCTCGGTAATGCTATTTACGTTGCTCCCGATCAAACCATTAGGATCATTTGTCCCATTATAATGTATTACCCGGCGTTCGTCTTTCAATATTTTATCTACACCAAAATATCCTCCAACCCAAATATTCCCCAGCTTATCTTCAAAAATCGAAGATATATATGGGCATCTGATGCTGGTTTGATCAAACGGATGATAAAATATTCCTTTTGAGCGGTCGAAAATTTCCAGCCCACCGGCGAAGGTGCCTATCCATAATCGATTCGACGAATCTTCAAGAATACTCCATATTCTGTCATCGGCAATACTTGTGGATATCTTGTCATCATGCTTGTGATGAATGAATTTTGCGCCATCATAACAATCAAGCCCACCGAAATAAGTCCCTATCCATAATTTTTGTTCGTGGTCAATGCATAAACTAACAATGATATCACTACTAAGGCTACCGGGATTATTAGGATCGTGTTTATACTGCGTAAACCTGTTTGTTTTCCGATTAAAATAAATTAAACCTCCTCCATTTGTCCCAATCCATAAATTCCCAGCCTTATCTTCTACAAACTTGTCAACATCTTCAAAATTCAAACTGCTTGGATCTGAAGCGAAATGCCTATAAAGTGGAAATCTGATAATGTTTTTATGATAATAGCTTACTCCTTCTTTAAAAGTACCTGCCCACATGATACCCGTGTCGTCTTTATAAAGGATCACACTATTTTGCCCCAATGATTTTGCATCATCTTCCCGATTCAGCAAGTAGGTGATTTTAAAACTCTTTTTATCCACAAGGTTTACCCCACCGTGGTCTGTAGCAATCCATATAAGCCCGTCATCGGCCTGAAGAATACCACTAACAAGGTTCGATTTCAGTTTCGCTCCGGCCGTTTCCTTGTCAATATGCCTCAATGTGCCTGACAGGGGACTGTAATAATATATCCCCTGATCTACATTGGGGGTATAAACCCACAAATCGTTATCCCGGTCAACGGTTATCGAACAATACCTGTTTTTATCATTATTTGCTTTATAGAAAACATCCGTATGATAGGCGATTTTATGTTGTTTAACATCAAACATCTCTACCATACCCCCATAATAAATTAACCAGATATTTCCATTGGCACCCAAGGTAATGTCTGAAATAAAACTTGAATATAAGGAAGGGTGGGAATTGATATGATGATAGTAACGTATGGTTTCCTTTTTCAAGATATTATAATGGTATAGACCCGAATCGGGACACACAAACCAAAAACCTTCTTTGCCATCTCTTACAATTTTAGATACCAAAGGATATCCCGGAAGTTTTAGTTGGTGAAATATAGTCGACACATCAGCATTAAACTGCTCTGTTTCCGGGTCGTAAAAACAGTACCCTGCCCGGGTTGATATCCATAACTTACTATCCGGCCCTTCAAAAATATTACTTACGAAGTCATCATTAATGGAGCTTTTATTGTTGGCAGCGTGCTTAAATACCTTAAAAGTATAACCATCATAACGGTTAAGGCCCGATGCTGTGCCAAACCACATAAAACCTTGAGAATCTTTAAATATGCAATTGACCTGGTTATTTGAAAGCCCGCTGCCTATGGTAAGTTGTGAAAACTGGTACTGACTGGTTTGCGCAAAGCTGTCTATACAGGTAAAAAACAATACCAAAATGACAATATAGAGCTTTACACGCATCAAAATATAATTGAACGCCTTAATCAAGAGGATGACGTCTGAATAATCTAAGTATACTAAGATAATATAAAGTTTTCATGTGCAGCAGATCGTTCTAACGGATAAGTGTTAAAATCATCAAAATCATTATTCGCCGCCACCGACAAACTTTTGTACGCCATAATACCGATTTTTTTATTAATAGCAACAGTAACAAGGGCATAGAAATAATTTTCGGCCTTGCGCATTATTTAATATCGCGCAAGGCTGAAAATGTTAAATGCAGACACCGTATTTTAAGCAGAAACTCACCAGCCTGTTAAGAAATCTTCAATGCAAAGGCGTAGGAAAGCTTAGGCCTTTCGCTTAAACTAATAAGCAGGCCCTCATTTGTCTGACTAAACCTGAGCTTTTGCCCGTTATCAAGCATCTCTACAGCAGAAACGGCTTTTCCCAGGGTAGCGTCATTCATGCTTTTAATTAATACCTGTCCGCTCTCGGGCCAGCCCAACATTGTTGCATATACCAGGCCATTTTTAGTGGTAAAGCGAATATCCGCTGCTCCAAAAGGCTTGCCCCTGCCTTCATTAAAACCCGGACCGGAAAGTGCGGCTGCGGACTCCATAGCCGGCCCTTCGCCAAAAACCTTCCAGGGCCTGGTATCATAAATGGCTTCGCTGTTGGCGGCCATCCATTCACCAATTTCAACTACTACCGCCCGCTCCAATTCATCTATTGTTCCATTAGCTCTAACCGGCACGCTTAATAACAGGTTCCCATTTTTACTAACCACGTCAGCCAGTGTATGAATTACCGTTTTTGCGCTTTTATAACTTTTATTGTTATAAATTGTCCTGTCATAATGCCAGCTACCAATGCAAGTATCAGTTTGCCAGGGTAATGGTTCTATAGAATTACTTTGCCCCCGCTCAATATCCCAAACCATACATTTACGCTGTAACTCGTTCAGGATCTTGCCATTAATTACTACTTCTACTTTCCCCTTCTTTTTAAAGCTTCGGTTGTACATATGCGCGGCTATCCGAAGTCCGGCATGGTTTACTGGCCACAGCGGAAACACTGTATCATCAAAATATATCATATCAGGATCATATTGATTTATCAAGTCAACCGTACGATTGTAGAACTTTTCGCAATACTCATTAGAAGGCACAGATACTCCGTTATCCCAATTCCATTGGTTATTAATCATTCTGTTATCCCAGCTATTTTTGCTTAACGGGTGATTTTGCGCATACAGTTCCTGCGGATCCACGCCATCCCACCATTTACCTTTTCCATCAGCTTTTGTTAACTTTCCATCGTATGGTACTCCTGCCAGCGGGCCATTTTTATCAGCACGCTGGGCTGTTTCCATCCAGCTCCAGGCGTGGGCTGCATGCACGCTAACGCCAAAGTGTAAACCATTACGCCTGGCAGCCTTCTCCCATCCCCCGATCAGGTCCTTCTTAGGCCCGATCTTAGTAGAGTTCCAATTCTGCTGGTATTTACTTTTATACAGGTCGAAATTATCGTGGTGGTTAGCCAAGGCCATAAAATACTTCGCGCCGGCTTGCTTATATAATGAAACCAGGCTTTCAGGATCCCAAAGTTCTGCTTTCCATTCATTGATCACATCTTTGAATCCAAACTTTGAAGGATGCCCATATTTTTCAACATGGTATTTATACTGCCTGCTTCCTTCCATATACATTTCGCGGGCGTACCAATCGCCATATTCGGGTTGGCATTGGGGGCCCCAATGTGCCCATATACCGAATTTTGCGTTTCTGAACCATTCCGGGGTTTGGTAGGAAGAAAGAGAATCCCAACTGGGTTTAAATGGCCCTGAAGCCATAAATTCGTGGTTGCTATTAAGCATGTAATCAGCAGCATTAATATGCTTTGCCAATGCCATTGCCGGAACTGAAGCTGCCAGATGCTTTAAAAGTTGCCTGCGTTTCATGATTGGTTAATTTTTTATTAAGTCTATGTTTAATTTCTTCTCGCCGATTATTCCTGCAAAGCCACCTCTGGGCAGGCATTGGATTTGCAGGGTATTTGATTTTTTGATGCTTATGGTTTCGCTTGTAATAGACTTCGTATCTGCTCCGTCCTTAAATATTTGGAAAGAATAGCCGGAGTTGCCTAAAAAGTTAAAACTTAGATTTAGTGTTTGCTCAGTGTCTTTTCCATTAAGTCCGGCAACATACCATAGTTTGTCTTTTCTTCGGGCTATAACGATCATTTCTCCCGGATAGCCATTTATCAGCTTCGTGTCATCCCAGGTTGTAGGAAACCCGATTAGAAAGTTACGAGAGGTTTCGGGTAAATCATAATAGGCAGAAGGTCTGTCTGCAAAATGCTGTAATCCAGACTCAAATACCACCGCCAAAGCCAACTCATGGGCAAAGGAAGTTTTATGCTCGTGTTGAGAATTTGAAAACGTTACCGGCGTGTAGTCCATAGAACCTACTATATTCCGCGTAAATGGAAGAGTAGTGTTATGCGCAGCAGCCTTATCCGTTAAAAAACCCTTGTTATTGTACCATTCTGCACCGTACACCGCTTCGGTACTCATCAGATTGGGATAAGTACGGGCCCAGCCCCGTGGTACGGTAGCTCCGTGAAAGTTGACCAGCAGATTGTATTTTGCCGCATCTTCAAGAATATCGATATAATATTTCATCATATCTTGCTGGTCGCCAGCAAAAAAATCGACCTTGATACCTGATACTCCAATGCTTCTCAGCCATGAAAACTCCTTTTCTCTTTTCTCGTGTGTCAAGAGCCTATCCGCCGGAGTTGGACCAAGCCAATCGGTACCCGAGTTATACCACAAAAGAGTTTTGATACCCTTGCTTTTGGCATAGCTCAAGGCGTCGTTGAGGGTCCCTCCGTTTGACATCACATCCCATTCCCAGTCAATAAGTACATAGGGCCAATTCATTTTTGCAGCCAGGTCAATGTATTCAATGACCTTCTGATAATCCTTTGAACCATGATTATATGCCCAATACACCCAGGCTACGCTTCCTGGTTCAATCCATTTCGTGTCCTTAAAAACGGCAGGTTCGCTCACGTCAGTGATCATTGTGCTTTCCACGAGATCGGCCAGGTTGCCCACTATCATTACATGCCATTGCGATTTCCATGGCAAACTGGAAACAGCTCCAGCGTGCCAACCTTTTTTTGCCGGAGCGTAACTTACCTTATACAAATTTGTGTTTTGTTTATTGTTAAGCCTGGCCGCGCAATTTTGCCTGGTTATATCTGCTTCAGAAATCAACACCCATAACGGCTGGTTACTAACCTTATACAAGGCCGGATACCCCCATTCACTGTTGTTTTTTTCATCAGTTCCACTTGTATTAAGCGGGTAAAAATTCTCATAGGACTGATCAAATGGCTGCATCCACCTTGCCGTACCTTTAGGGATCACATAACCCGTCGCCTCATCTTTGATCAATAAACTGGAATCTGAGTGATTGGGGAAAGTATATCTGAACGCAACCCCGTTATTATAAACCCTAAAAGTGATATTCAGGGGTTGTTCTGAGGCATTCTTATAGCTAAATGTTTTTTCAACACCAAGATTTTCGCAAAGTTTCCGCTTTCCGGTCAGCATCTCATATCTATCATGAACCGCGACCGGCTTGCTCTCGCCAATGAGTTTGAGATTGGACACGAATTGTTGATCCTCCCTTAAAATGCCTAATGGCGAGGCAGGCAACACTTCAACATAAGCGCCCCTACTTTTATACAATACTTTAAAACTAATCTGGCCTGACGGTTGCATTGCTACAACTACCCTGATTTTTTTATTAGGTGATACAACTTGTTGGGCATAACTCATCGAACCTAAAAAAAGGCTCAGAACTAAAAAAGAGTTTTTCATTCAAATTTTAATTTTATACGGGCGTGTTGTTACAGTTGAAATATTTTATTCATTAACACCCATTTCTCACCATCCATGGCCCAGGGAAGGGGTTTCTGAAATTTCCACATTAATTCTTCCCATTCCCGCACTTTAGTATTTGCACTATCCATAGCTTCCTTACGTTCAAAAGAAAAAAGTGCATCAGTTTCCATAATCATAAAAAGCCTGTTACCTGTACGATAAATTTCCATTTCAGTAATGCCAGTGGCGTTAATTCCCTCCTTTATTTCTGGCCATACATCTTTATGCCAATGCTCGTATTCCTCAATTAAAGCAAGGTCGTTATTTAGGTCTAGCGCTAAACAGTATCTCATTTAACAATAAAATTTAGGTATATGGCCTGGTTATCAAAATACAAAACAGGGTGGTATCCATAAATCTTGTACAATTAAGGCTGGCTCCGATTTTAATACCGGTAGCGGTTGTTTTTAGAATATGGTTCATTTATTGGTTGGTTTAATAACGGGCTTCACGAACAACTCATAAGCTGGTTAGCAAAGCGATTGGGCAAAACAAAGTTAAATAAAGCCGCCCTTGAAGAATTGCACGAAATAGACTTTATTTTATACAAAACCGACATTCATGCAAGACGCGCCCCGTTTATTCTTTTTTAGAAAACGATTCCTAAATCCATAAAACTGATATAACTACCTCACTTCGTTGATGTAAATATCATTTGACGGATAAAAGATACTTGTTACAAATCGTCATTCATTTTATGAAAACAGTACAAATCAGACAATTGTACTAACTTTACAATCAGGAACCAGTTTAATGAACCAACGGATTTTAAAACACGCTTTTTCTTTATTACATGTTGATCATGTTAAGCTGAACAACAAATGGAACTATACAAACATAATTAGCCCTTATTACCGATTATACCTTATAGACGAAGGCGAAGGGATTGTTTCAAACTCAGAGAACACAGCAAAACTTGAGCCTGGCTACATATACCTTATACCCAGCTTTACTTTATGTAATCTGCACTGTGCAACCTCTTTAGGTCAATATTTCATACAGTTTTTTGAGGAATCATCCGATGGTATTTCTTTGTTCTACAATAACAGGACAATAATGAAATTAAAGGCGGGCCCGCTAGACATTGAAAACTTTAAGAGAATACTCGCAATTAATCCTGGTAGAGGTATTAACAGGTCTGATAACCCTAAAGCTTATGAAAAAAACATTTACTATAAGGAATACCAGGAATTAAACGGCATGCAAAACATATCGGCCTTTATGGAAACCCAAGGCATTATTTTGCAGTTAACCTCCAGATTCCTGATGCCTGAAACCTTTAAACAGGATAAGGTCAACTCTATTCCTTCAAAAATTTTAGATGCCATTAGTTATATTCAAGTTAATCTCCGCCAAAATCTCACGGTTGCCTTGTTGTCAGAAAGAGCCAATCAGCATCCCGACTATTTCTCGAGGTTATTTTACCAATACACCGGCGATCGGCCCCTATCGTATATTAACGACAAACGTATTGAACGGGCCCAATACCTGATCACAACTACTAACATGTCTTATAGTGATATAGCAAAAGAAATAGGTTTTGAAAACCCTCCTTATTTTTCACGAATCTTTAAAAAACTGACAGGCATGACACCTGGGCACTACAAAAGAAGGAACCAAAATATCAATACGGTATAAGGTTATGCGTAAATCAAATCGCCTAAACAATAATTTATAAAGGCCGCAATATGTCTGAAAGTTTCTTACGTTATCAGGACCCGAAACTTAGATAATAACACAGTACCTTTCATGGGTCACCTTGAGCCAATGTGATTCAATATCTTACTTTTTGGCGTGCATATAAAAAATACAGATATTCGGCTGCACTAAACAATTTATACCCCAATCTGAAACATTTGAATACCCTGTTTCAAATAGCGCGGGGATATCTTTGCACGGCCTAAATCAACGAAAGCATTGCCAACAGACTGAATAGCTAAAAGCAAAAACCAGCGAACGCATTCTTTCTAACAGAATTATCTTAAATATTAATAGATGGAAAAAATAATTGGAATAAGGATGCGGACGCTGTTCGTGTTTTTTATATTATCCCTTTTTGTTCAGACAAAGGGTTATACTCAGATCACTTTGCCAAAAGTATTTGGAGATAATATGGTTTTACAAAGAGGCATTAAGATTCCTATTTGGGGGAACTCGGCCCCGGAGACACATATTATAGCAGAACTCGGAAAGTTTCGTACCACTACCACTGCTGACCGAGAGGGAAAATGGCAAGTTCGTTTTCCGGTATTTAAAGCGGGCGGGCCCTACGAACTCAAAATTTCCGAATCGGGAAAACCAAACCCAGAAATCAGGCTGAAAGGGATTCTTATTGGAGATGTTTGGCTTGCTTCAGGACAATCCAATATGGAGTGGCAGGTGCAGCAAGCTCAGGATGCCAGTAAAGAAATTGCAAATGCTGATTTTCCCGAAATACGTTTTCTTTTTGTTGAGCATGATAAGAAATTAACTCCTCAACTTGATATTCTGGCTGGAAAGTGGAGAGTTTGCAATCCCTCAAATGCGCCACAGTTTTCTGCCGTTGCTTACTATTTTGCCCGCAAAATACACAAAGACCATAACGTTCCGGTTGGTATTATCCAGAGCACCTGGGGAGGGACACCTGTGCAATCATGGACAAGCCGCGAGAAGTTGCTTACATCGCCCATTACCAAAACAAGTGCACAGGCCAACGATACGCTAACTCAGGGAAGCTTTATAAAAGATAGCCTGGATCTGGTACGCTTTTGGGACATTGTGTATCATCCGCAGAATAATACGGATAAAATTATACCTGTGCCTGAATACGATGACCGTAATTGGCAGGTTGTTGAGATGCCTAAATTGATTAATGATTTTGGATCCGGGCCCTACGAAGGAATGGTTTGGTTGAGAAAAAAAATAACCTTGCCCGAATCGTTTAACGGAAAAGATCTGATATTAAATCTGGGCCACCCCGAAATGAACTATTCGCTTTATTTTAACGGGGAAGAAATTTGTAAGGATATCTGGAACGCTAATCCCACTCATAGTTATACGATCCCGGCCCGCCTGGTAAAGAGTGAGGGAAATTCTATTGCTGTAAGGATGGCTATGTTATGGGGAGGTGGCGGACTGAACCCTCCTGTAGATGAAATTTATATAGCCGATGGCTCTTCCAAGGTTTCTTTAGCCGGAAGATGGTTGTATCAAAAAAACCTTGAACCCGCCCTGCCGAAAATCCACAATTACCAAAATTATCATGCTTTATTGTACAATGCAATGATCAATCCAGTAATTCCTTATGGGATAAAAGGATTTCTCTGGTACCAGGGAGAAGCGAATGATTCGGTGGCCTATAACTATCGTAAGTTGTTTCCTATGTTAATAACCGATTGGAGACAACGTTGGGGTCAGGGCGATCTGCCATTTTTGTACGTTCAGTTGGCAAATTTTAAAAAAACAAAAGCGTTTCCTTCCGAAAGCGAATGGGCCGAGTTAAGGGAAGCGCAAACTTTAACATTAGCACAGCCAAATACAGCCATGGCTTGTATCATCGATATAGGGGATGCCAATAGTATCCATCCTTCTAACAAACAAGAAGTTGGGCGCCGTTTAGCATTGAATGCTGACAAACTGGTGTATAAACAGAATTGTATCGCATGGGGGCCCTTGTATAAAAGTTTTAGAAAAGAGGGTAACCGCATTCGCATCAGTTTTAGCGATATCGGCGGAGGCCTTGTATCAAAAAACACCAAAGAAATAACAGGATTTGCGATTGCCGGCAAAGATAAACAATTTTATTGGGCAAAAGCTACTATCAGTGGGAATGACGTTTTAGTATATTGCGATAAGGTTTCTGAACCAGAAGCTGTGCGCTATGCCTGGGCCGACAATCCTGATTGTAGTCTGATAAATTCGGCAGGTTTACCTGCTATCCCCTTCCGAACAGATGCCTGGAGGGGAATTACCCAAAGGTATCGGGACGACGCAGGAACGCCTGACATTCATAATCACTAATTATTAAAAAGCACCGTCCAACGGCGCTTTCTTCATTTAAGCCATATGTTTGCTGCTTAAGTAGGCGAAGAGATTTTCTTTTTCTATTTTAGGTCAACACTTTTTATGGAGAAAACAAAAACGGCTCTTCCTTATTATACAGAGATCAACGACTTCCTGGCTTCTATTCCATGGCCGGGACGAACCACCGATCCGGATTTTTATTGTTTGCGGTTGAAGCCGCTTGATCGGGATTTGCAAGTATACCGGCCACCATTTAAACGTTCATTTTATTTTTTTGCCCTGCTCTGTAATTCCGGTAAAATTGAGGTTAACTATGGCGATCAGTCCATGCACGATCCTGACTCCTATCTCGTTTTTCACTCACCAAACCTGGTGTATAGTTTTGCTCATAACAATGCGTTGGAAGGATATGTTATTTATTTTAAGCCGGAGTGTTTCTCTTTCTTTAAACCAGAATTTCATCAGCAGTTCCCTTTATTTGATCAGTTGCGCACCAATTTGTTCAAGTTCGATCATACGTTGTTTGAACGCTTAGCACCATATTTTGAAGATGTATTTGCCGCTTATGAAAGATCGGCCAAAGCGCAACACATGGAAGCAAAGGTAAAATTGCTGGGTTTGCTTTATCAGCTTGAAGGTTTTGCCCCGGAAGAGAACAAAGACATCAGACAAGTAACGCCCCAACAGGCCTTACTGAGTAAATTTATGCAGTTGATTGATAATCATTATATCGACAAACGCACCGTTCAAGAATATGCAGATATGCTTTCCGTTACAGCAAATTATCTCTCCCAATCGATTAAACAGGTTTCGGGTAAAAATGCACTCACTTTTATTGCCGAACGTGTTGCCGCAGAAGCCAGATCACTCATTCAATATACAGGTTTTGAGATTGCCGAAATCGCCTATCAGCTTAATTTCTCAGACCCCGCCAACTTTGGTAAATTCTTTAAAAAACAGACCGGTTTTTCGCCATCAGAGTTCCGAAAACAGCGCAGGTAATTAAATTAACCTGTTTATCCATGTTTTCGACCAGCGGGTTTGCATCGGACTCTGTTTCTTTGTGCAATTAAGTTAAATGTATACTAAACAATGCCAACTAAAGTATTTATCAACCTTCCGGTGAAGAATCTGACTAAGTCTATGCAGTTCTTCCAAGATTTAGGCTTTTCTTTCAACCCACAGTTTACCGACGAAAAGGCCGGCTGTATGATAATCAGCGACAGTATTTTTGTGATGATGCTGACGGAAACCTACTTCAAATCCTTTATCGATACACAAGTATGCGATGCGCACCGATCCACCGAAGTACTTATAGCCCTTGATGCTGTTTCTGCGGACGAAGTAAAACAGTTTGTAAATAAAGCAGAATCACTGGGCGGCAGAATATACGCCGAAGCGAAGGATCATGGTTTTATGTATCAGCATAGTTTTGCCGATCTGGACGGTCATAAATGGGAAATGGTCTATATGGATATGAACCAGTTTCCGCAATCGTAATAATATTCAATTGAAAGTCATGAACTACAATTCGGCTATAGATACCTACATAACTAACTCTGAAGATTTCGCAAAGCCCATTCTTGAATATTGGCGTCGACTCATTCATGAAAATTGTCCGGATGTGGAAGAAACTGTAAAATGGAGTCTACCCCATTTTGAGTATAGAGGAGATAACATATGTGTAATGGCATCCTACAAAAACCATTGCTCCTTTACATTTTTAAAGGCAGAACTGATGACCGATCCGCGTTTGAAAGCCAACAAAGATCTGAAGCCAATCCAAAGATTTTTGGGCAAGATCGGTAAAATGGCCGATCTGCCGCCCGACAAAGAATTTATAGCGATGTTGAAAGAAGCTATGCTGTTAAATGAAAAAGGCATCAGGATAAAAAGGGAGAAACCAGAATCTGATAAGCCTAAGGTCCTGGAAACACCCGATTATCTGCTGGCCGCATTAGTTGCTAATCCCATCGCAAAAGAAGTTTTTGAAAGCAAATCCAACTCTTTCCGTAAGGAATATATTGTTTGGATTACTGATGCCAAAACCGACGAAACGCGGCAAAAAAGAATAAATGAAGCTTTAGAATGGATAGCCGAAGGAAAAGGCAGGTTTTGGAAACACCAAAAATAGATATCTTAAAATACCATCGTGCCTTGATTGTTGCCAGAATCGCGGTTAGGCAGATATCCTAATCTGCTCCTCCCACACCTCAAACGAAAAATGCCTGGCGAGCGCCGGGCATTTTTTGTTAAAGACGAAAGCGAATTTGTTTGAGACACTGTTAACTTTAAGTTGCAAAAGCATATCGACAGTACTTAGATAATCAAACAAATTATTTAAATTTGATTACCATGGAAAACGAAGAAATATGCGATCATATCAGGGCAATTAAACAGTTAAAGCTTCCTAAAGAACTGGTGTGCGAAGAGTGTATTAAAATGGGTAGCGATTGGGTGCATTTACGTACCTGCCAAACCTGTGGTGCTACCTTATGCTGCGATCAATCGCCGCAAATGCATATGACAAAACACTATCACCATACCCATCACCCGGTTATTATTTCGGCACAGCCGGGCGAAAAATGGCTCTGGTGCTATCCCGATGAAGCCTTTGTTGATTATCAATAATTAGTTTTCTAACGATTGTCTATCCCATTTGGCCAGATCAGCGCCAATACCATAACCACTGTTCAAAAACGCCAATAACTTACTTCCCGGATCTTCGGACTGCTGCACAACCGAATACGGCAAAATAAACTCGCCAAAAGTTTGGTTGTAATATGCGCCATCCGGTTGGATCTTCGCTGTTTTGTATCCTTCGGGCTCCGGGTACAAATAGCAGTAAAACGCGGCCTCGGCAAGGGCTTCGCTACCTGTCCAAAAACCAAAGCTGCTTACCTCGCGGCAATAGGCTTCCTCTGCTACCCAATCAGGCAAACCAGGTACGCCGCCCGGATGTTTTGGTGCCCTGCGGCCCGAAAACAGTGAAAGCGCCAGGTCAAAACTTCCCCAAAAAAAATGGATCGGGCTGCATTTACCTTTAAACTTCCCGCGAAACTCCAAAAAAACATCCTGAATGTTGAGCAATGCTTTATGAAAAGCCATCACCTGTTCAGCATCGTAAGTGCAGTTCCGGGTATCTTGCTCAAACGGAATAGGATCCGCCAACTCCGAAGGCACCGGCTTTATCTTCACGTCGATGTCTAACTCTTTAAGCATCGCAAAAATGTTTTTGTAAAATCCGGCAACAGAGATTCCATTCAAGCTAAATTGTTTCGACTGCCCCTTACTGGTGCTTATTTTTAATTGATGCATAACAAAATCAAAATCGATTTGAAAGTTTTGATCTTTGTAAGGCAGAGTATTCGTCGTTAGCCCGGTGGTTGTAATATGCAGCGTAACATGCCATGAGTGGTTAACCCAGGGTAACGTTGCCAATTTTATTTTACCAACAATTTGCATCCACATATGCAAGGTATTGTAGGTATCCTTGCCTTTTTGATAAGAAAGAACCGGCCATTTTGACGTCATAGGTGTGTTTTCGATTTTAAAACGTTCAACCACTATGCAAGCTTATTACTAAGCCTGATTTATCATAAAGGTACGGTTGATTTATGTCTTATTGATCGATTATTCCTTAAAAATACGCCATTCGGCCGTGGTTAGGTTTGAGCCGCTTTCGCTTAATATAATATTCAGCTTAACGTAACGCGCGGTTACCTGGGGGAAACTACTTTTTTCGATAGTGGTCAGGTTCGTGCTCTTTTCGTAAGCTACCGTCCAGTTTACGTTATCGTTCGAATACAATAGCTGATATTTGGCGATAAAATCGGCACGGTTCCAAAACACACGCATGGCATTAAATGGCTGTGGCGTGCCTAAGTCGGCAACCAACCAAAGGTTCATATCCGTACGGTCGCTGGCCAGTGGTTGCCAATAGGTATCCAGGTCATCGTCAACAGCGTTGGCACCCTTGGCCCCGCTAAGTTCGCTGCTGGCTGTTATTGGTTTATATAAGGTTAAGCTGGGAGGATCAACTGGGGTTGTAGCCGGCGGCGGTACCGGGTCCGGGGTCGGTTCGGTTAGCTTTTCGGGTTCCGCAAGTTCATAAGTGGTTGCAATACGTGGCTTGCCTACGTAATTAGTGATCTGCTGTGCATCTCCACCATAAACACCCCATTTCGGATCACAATATTCAGCATCAAGCGTCCGGCCATAATACCGCTGAGAGCCGCCTGTTAACGTTTGTTTTTCGCCATTATACCAAAATTCGATAAAACCAATAGTTCCATCGCGCGATATTTTCAGCCGCAGCACAAAGCGGTTCCATTCATTTATTTTTAAAGGTGTTTTCCATAACTCTGTCCCGGCCCCGCCAGGTGCGTAATGCATCAGGTGTATATTACCGCTTGATGTTGTACTGATGATGATCGGAAAGTTTTGCTGCATATCATCTCCATAGGCTTTCCATTGAAAAACCGCATTGGTATTGATATTAGGCGGAGTACTTACTTTACAACGCCAGCCAATGTAAAAATCATCGCCTTCTTTAGCCTGAAAGCCGTTAGCGGCGTGCGATTCGGTGCGGTGGCTTCCCAATGGTTTGTCAAACTTCCAGGTTGGGCCGTAAGTAACATCATTAACTACAGTAATGGTGCCCGTACCTTCAATATTCTGAGCCACCTTCCATACTGGATTTCCTTTGGCTGCATCGCCATCCCAAAGTAATGTTCCCTGAACAGCAGGTGGATTTGTGCCTTGCTGTCCATTATCATTTGGTGCAGCCGACTTTTTTTTGCAAGATGTAAAGCACCCTACGATCAGCAGGGCAATTAATAAGTTTTTCATAAGGGCTTATATTGGTAGATGATACAAATTAACCAAAAGCGACAGATAGAAAACTCGCTTATATTAGCCTGTTGTTCAGCTTATTTAGCACTTATTTCGGGTCTTATTATTTACACAGCAGGAGATGGTAATTTTATCGGAACGACTTATAAAGCAACAATTATTTCTCTTCCATCGGATCCCAGCCAGCCAATACGTTCCCCATCGTGATCTTTTCAGCTTCGGCGGCGGTCAGTTGTTTTTCCCAACTGACCCTGCCCGTAGTTGCAGCGCCAGGCCCGTAGCTTTGATATTCCGAATAACGTGCGGTTTTATAACTTTCGGTTTTGTTCCAGTTCGAAAAGCCTTCGGCTTTGATTTGCTGCCCCATATAGCAGTGGATATAAGTAACCCAGCTATAAGGCCTCCATGGCCTGCCCAGGGATACCGCGTGTAAACTGCTATCGCCGGTAAGGGTACAATCGTAAAACACAAAGCCATACGGGTGATCTTGCGGCGTGGATGCCGCGGTAATGTGCGAGTTCTTTTTACTGTGGATATGGCAGCCCTCAAACCAGGCTGTTGCCGCGCCGAAGATAAAATCAGTAGTACCCTCAATATAGCAATCTTTATAGTACTGCCTGCTGGTTTCGCTGTTCAAAAACAGGATATCCTGGTTGCCGATAAAACGGCAATCGATAAACACGGCTTTGTCGCCCCGGCACTCCACAGCTACAGCCTGACCGGCCGTAAAACCGGCATCATTACGGAATGTAATGTTCTTAGCCTTAAAATTATCGGCAGCGATCAAAAAACTATAGGATGTGCGGGTATTGATGCTATCTCCTTTTGTTGATACCTTACCGGGATGATCATCATAGGTCAATATCGTATTGAACCTAGACTCACCCACCAACTCCACAAATTTCTTTTCGGCGTCCAAGTGCAGCTTTTCGCGATAAAGACCATCTTTAACATAAATAACAAACGGCCTTTTATTACCGTTGGGCACGGCATCTAATGCAGCCTGTACGGTTTTATAATTACCGCTGCCATCCAGCGCTACAGTAACCTTCTTTGGTTGGGCATTTGCATATGCGCTTATTACGATAAGGCAAATTGTAAATAATTTCTTCATTGGTATTTACGGTTTAGGTTCCCAGCCGTTGAGTATTTGATCGGGAGTATATATTTTGGCTTCGTCATCATTCAACTGATGCGACCATGCAATACGTTTTTCCGGAGTGTATCCGGCGCCCGTATTTTTGTACTCGGCGTAGTAAGCTGTTTTATCGCTTTCCGTACCGTGCCAGTTGCTCCAGCCTTCGTAGCTGATCACCTTACCCAGATCGCAGTACAGGTAAACCACCTTGGCATATGGCCGCCATGGGCGCCCTAACGAAAAGCTGTGGTCGGGCGCATCGCCGGTAATATGGCAATGTAAAAATACGTAACCGTATTTAGTGGTATCTAAAGTTGATGCAGCTGATAAAAACATCCCGCCTTTTTTGCAAAAGATATCGCAATTAGTAAATAAGGCGGTTGCTGCGCCGAATATAAAATCGGTAGTACCTTCGATATAGCAGTTTTGATAATACTCGCGCGTACCTTTGCCATTGGTATAAATGGTATCCTGGAAACCTAAGAAACGGCAGCCGAAAAACGCGGCCTTATCACCGGCTACATAAATAGCTAACGCCTGCCCTACCGGTCCGGCCGAATTTTCGAACGTGATGTTTTTAGCCGTAAACCCGTTAGCATAAACATAAAAACTTGCCGACCGCGAGGTGCCTAATGGCTTGCCTGCTGTATCCAGTTTGCCTGCATAGTTATCATAAGTAAGCACCGTATTTTTAACGTCCTCACCTACCAGGGTAATATTGGCTTTGGCGATGGGCACTACAATGCGTTCCTTATAAATGCCTTTTTTTACAAAGATTTCAGTGATGCTTTTACTCTGATCGGGCACGGCATTCACAGCTTCCTGCACGGTTTTAAAATCGCCGCTGCCGTCCTGGGCAACGGTGATACGTTTAACCGCGAATGCCTGATCAAAGCCGGCAATCAGCAACATTATCAGTAACAGTTTTTTCATTTTACCTGCGGATTTACGTTGGATTGATTGTCGCCCTTCACGATATGATCTGCAAGGGCGATGTGTTGTTTTTTAAGTTCGGTTAAAACGAGCTGGGCTATTTTACGGGCGCCCAGTTCGTTAAAGTGAGTATTATCGTTATGGCCGAACGGGTAGTTAGGGTTCTCGCCGGTATCAACCTTCATAAATATCAGTTTCGATCGCTCCTGCCCTAACTGCTGGTACATCATCCGGCTGCGGGTATCCAGATCAATAACCGGCACGTTATATTGCGAAGCCACTTCAAACACTGCTTTACTGTAAGTGGCATGAGTTTCTTTGGCGTTGCCCAGGTTATCAAAACTCAACCTGCTTACCGGGGTTATCAATATCGGGATCGCATTCTTTTCGCGGGTTTCGGTAATAAATTTAGCCAGGTTGATCTTATAATCGGGTACCGATGTGTACCTGTCGGGATATTTATCCGCCGGACCTTCATCGTTATGACCGAACTGGATGAGTACATAGTCGCCTGCTTTTAAGCTATCGACAATAGGCTTCCAGCGGTTTTCGGATATAAATGTGCGTGTACTGCGGCCGCCTCTGGCGCGGTTATCAACCACTACGCCGCTATCCAGGTAATTGGCAAAAGGCATCCCCCATCCAGTTAAGGGCAATTGCTTTGTGGGATAGTTGCACATGGTCGAATCGCCGATCAGGTAAACCCTAACGGGACGTTGCTGAAATACGAAGGCCATCAAAGGCAGCATCGCTATAAGCAATATCGCATATGTATAAAGGTATTTTCTCGAAAGGTCGTTCTTCATGAAGATGTGCTGATATGGCAGCAGTAAAATTAACTGTATCAGTCACATTTATCCAAACTATTTTGGTAACAAAACAGTAGCTAAAATATACGTTTCAATTGTATCCCATTTAAAATAGCTTCGCCTTGGTTGGCTTTAAAGCCGATATGTATGCCCTGCCCGTTTTTTGCAGTTATCCTTACTTTGGTAGCATAAGCCGCTAATGGTTTCAGGTCGGCGGCGTTATTCAAGTCGTGCAGTATTTCGTTACCGTTAACGGATATATTAAAGCTACGGCTGGTAAATGCGCTGCTTTCGGCGTTAGCGCCAAGGTTATAAGCCAGCCCCTCCTGTTTAGCCGGCGTTTCCAGTTCGGCAAAATGCAGCGTAACATCATAATCACCGTCGGCCACATCAAAATTAAAACCTTCCAAACCCACACGCTGGGTTTGATAAATAGGATCGTCATCGGTCCCGGTTATGTTCTTATCCGTGCCGAACGTTTGCCTGCCACCACCTTTTAAAGCATATA
>Ga0209026_1000438_pt1 | contig 34415 bp, 36 predicted proteins | sample AraplaCL_Col_mCL_FD_184262 | JGI IMG/M metagenome (GOLD analysis project Ga0209026, IMG submission 184262) | Arabidopsis root microbial communities from the University of North Carolina, USA - plate scrape CL_Col_mCL (SPAdes) (version 2) | ecosystem: Host-associated > Plants > Roots >... | reverse complement strand
CCGCCGTACGCGAACCCGCCGGTGGGATCCTCGGTCGGGCCGCCCGGGGCCTGCATCACACCGTCCAGGCTCAGGAACGCGGCGGCGACGACCTTTCTCATCCAGCTACTCCTTCAAGGGCTTCGTAGCTAGGACGGCTGCGGGACGCGCGTTCCGACAACGCCGCGCGAAAATCGGCGGCGGGTCAGACCCCGCCGTTCTTCCGGACCAGCTTCTTCACATCCGGGTAGATCTCGTGTCCGTCCGGGCCTTCCGACTTGGACTTGACCACGGCGACGGCGAGCGGGCCACGCTTGGGGCCGCCAGCTTCGTAGCCCACGAAGCGGTAGCCCGCGGGCAGATCCTCGCCCGTGTAGATGAACATGGCGCGCAGGCCGCGCTTTTCCGGGTTCAGCGCTTCGCCACGCAGGCGCACGTCGCGGCGCATCCGCACCGTCGCGCCGTCGTCGCCGGCGTTCACGCGCAACGGGCCGATGCGGACATCGGCGGTGTCGTTCTTGTCGTCCGCGACGACGTGGATTCCGGGGAGATTCACGCGGGTCGTGCCGCCGTCCTCTGTCACCACCTCGGCCTTCCCGTGGTGGTCGTCGATCTGCACCGAGATGCCGCTGGTGTCCTCGTGGGCTTCCTTGGCGGCCTTCTCGGCGTCCTTGACCGCCGCGGTTCCCGCCTTCGCGGGTTCCGTTCCGCCGTCGGCTGTCGCCGCGGTCTTGGGCGCGGGCGTGCGGTCGGCCAGCAGGTGCGTCTCCAGCGCCGCGAGCGTCGCGTCTGGTCCACCGACCACGTTCACCAGCTGAAGGGTGACCTCCGCGCCGTCCTCGCTGGCGTAGGTGCAGGTCTTGCCGTCGGGCGCCATGGCGGTGCGATGCAGGTCGCCCTGGCTGCTCGGGCAGTCCAGCGCCCCCCGCGCGACCGGAACCTTTGGGCCGCAGGCCGCAGCAGTCAGGGCCAGGGCCGAGGCGGCGGCGAGGTAAAGCGGCTTCATGAAAAAGGGCTCCGTCAGTTCACGAGGAACGTGAGCGGAGCCCTTCCAAAAGGCGAGTGAATTCGCCGTAACGCCGAAGCGTTTGAACGTTACTGTTGGCCCGGACGCGCCGCGCCTTCGCGGCGAGCAAGGAACGCCAGCCGCTCGAACAGGTGCACGTCCTGCTCGTTCTTCAGCAGGGCGCCGTGCAGCGGCGGAATCAGCTTGGTCGGATCCTTCTCGGCGAGCGCGTCGCCATCGATATCCTCGACCATCAGCAGCTTCAGCCAGTCGAGAAGCTCGGACGTCGACGGCTTCTTCTTCAGGCCCGGCACCTTGCGCATGTCGTAGAAGATGCGCAGCGCCTCGGCGACCAGCTTGTTCTTGATCCCCGGATAGTGGACGTCGACGATCTCCTGCATCGTCTCGCTGTCGGGGAAGCGGATGTAGTGGAAGAAGCAGCGGCGCAGGAACGCGTCCGGCAGTTCCTTCTCGTTGTTCGAGGTGATGATCACGATCGGGCGGACCGCCGCCTTGATCGTCTCATTGGTCTCGTAGACGTAGAATTCCATCCGATCGAGCTCCTGCAGGAGGTCGTTCGGGAATTCGATGTCCGCCTTGTCGATCTCGTCGATGAGCAGGACGGGGCGGCCGCCGTGTTCGAACGCCTCCCAGAGCTTGCCCTTCTTGATGTAGTTCTTCACGTCCTTCACCCGCTCGTCGCCGAGCTGGCTGTCGCGAAGGCGGGTCACCGCGTCGTACTCGTAGAGGCCCATGGTGGCCTTCGTGGTCGACTTGATGTGCCAGGTGATCAGGTCCGAGCCGAGCGCCTTGGCGATCTGCTCGGCGAGGACCGTCTTGCCGGTGCCGGGCTCACCCTTGATCAGGAGCGGCCGCTCCAGGGCGATGGCGGCGTTCACCGCCACCTTGAGGTCTTCGGTCGCGACGTAGTTGTCGGTCCCCTCGAAACGCAGACGGCTCATCTAGGCTCCCCGCGTGGGCGCCAAGCCCACGTTCGAACAGTTGTTTGTCTGCGCCAGACTATATCCCTGTACCGGATGTTCAAGCGCCATCGGACCTCCGCTACGGCAGGGGCAGGGCCATTGCCCACGCGGCGGACGCGGAATAGTCCTGGGCGCACAGTCGCCATCGATGGGACCCGAGCATTTGAACCTGGCGATCCTTCAGGCGCGGATGACCTCCAGCCGGCTGCCGGGCAAGGTCATGGCGCCGGTGCTGGGCGAGCCGATGATCGGCCGCCAGCTCGAGCGGCTGGGCCGCTCCGCGCGCATCGGCCGCATCGTGGTGGCGACCAGCACCGACCCGTCGGACGATCCGCTGGCCGCCTATGTCGTGAGCCTGGGTCACCTGGTCTTCCGCGGCTCGCTGGCCGACGTGCTCGACCGCTTCGCCGGCGCCATGGCGCTGGTTCCCGAGGCGGACACGGTCGTGCGGCTCACCGCCGATTGCCCGCTGGCCGATCCGGCCGTGATCGACGCCACCATCGACTGCTATCGCGAGGCGGGCGCCGACTACGCCAGCAATACGCCGGCCGTGCGCACCTATCCCCACGGCCTGGACACCGAGGTGATGACCCGCGGGGCGCTCGAGGCGGCGTGCTGTGAGGCGGCGGATCCTTACGAACGCGAGCACGTGACGCCGTTCATCTACCGGCGGCCGGACCGTTTCCGCCTGGCCTACCTCTCGCAGCCGGCGTCGCTGGCGCATCTGCGCTGGACCGTGGACCTGCCCGAAGACCTGGCCTTCGTCCGCGACGTGTATGAAAGGCTCTATCTGCGAGACCCGGCCTTCACGAGCGCCGACGTCGTGGCGCTGGAGCGCAACAGTTCGGGAGCCGCCGCATGAGCGCGCCGCAGATCCTGCTTCGTCCCGTCGAGGCCATCGACAAGGCCATCCTGCGCACCTGGCGGAACCTGCCCGAGATCTCGGCCTGGATGTACAGCGACCACCAGATTTCCGAGGACGAGCACGAGCGGTGGTTCAACGCCGCAATGGCCGATCCCGCGCGCAAATACTGGATCATCCAGCTGGACGGTCGGCCGGTGGGCTTGGCCAACCTCTACGACATCGCGCCGCAGCACCGGAAATGCGCCTGGGCCTACTACCTCGCCGACCCGGCGACGCGGGGCAAAGGGGTGGGGGCGTTCGTCGAGTTCGAGGTGATCGAGCACGTCTTCAACGCCCATGGCCTCAACAAACTTTGCTGCGAAGTGCTGGTCGAGAACGAGGCCGTCTGGAAGCTGCACGAGTCGTTCGGCTTCCGCCGCGAGTCGCTGCTGCGCGCGCACGTATGGAAAAACGGCCAGCCGCGCGACGTCGTGGGCCTGGGGCTGCTGGCCGAAGACTGGGCGGCGCAGCGCCCCGAGAGCCTGCGCCGCCTGCGGGAGAAGGGTTTCGACCTGGCCTAGCGGCGAGCCGTGCCGTCAGGGCCGGCATAGCCAAGGTCCTCGACGTCGGCGTCGTCCACCTTGCGGGCCTCGAAGTTGCTGAAGTCGTCCTCTCCACCCTCGACCGCCAGGGCGTCGGCCGCTTCGTCCAAGCCGTCGATGTCGCTACGGGCGATCCGGGCCTCGTCGAACCCGTCCTCTGGACCCAGGCCGTCCAGATCGTCCTCGCGCTCGGCCGTGGCCGCGCGATAGTCCAGCTCGTGGTCTTCCTCGGTGTCGGCGTCTTCCACCGCGTCGGGATCGAACTCGTCGGCGTCGAGCGCCAGCGCCTCATCGTCGTCCCGATCTCCGTCGACCTGCGTGTAGTCGCGCACCTCGGGCAGTTCCTCGAAACTGCGTTCTTCGCCCAGCTCGGAACCGTCGTCGTCCAGCAGGACGTCATAGGCTTCGGCGCCTTCCTGGCCGTCCAGGTCGGGGGATTCGGACATCTCAGGGCTCCTCGCATGACGCGCCGTGCGGCGCCTGCGCGGATCAATCCCTGGGGAAGGTCAGTGTTCCGCCACGAAGGCTTCGAGGGCGTCCCCGACCGTTTCCATCACCGGGCCCCAGTTGCCGAAGGACGGCGTGGTGAAGGTGCGCGCCTGCGGGTACCAGGGGTAGCGGGACGTGCCCAGCCGGGTCCAGGCGCCAGGCACCGAGATCAGCCAGGTCGGCGCGCCGCAGGCCGCGCCCAGGTTCAGGGTGGCGTTGGAGAAGCCAAGCACCAGATCCATGGCGCAGCAAAGCGCGGCCACGTCGTCCAGGTCCTGCTTCAGGTCGATGCCAGGCGGCGTCCAGATGGCGACGCCAAAGTCGCGCTGGGCCTGGGCGATCTCCTCGGCGCAGTCGCCGTACTGCAGGTTGACCAGGGTGACGCCCTTGGCCTTCAGCACGGGCGCCCAGTCGGCGAACGGCGAATAGAAGCGCGAGCGCGAGCCGTTCTGCACGTTGCTCTTCCACAGCAGGCCGACTTTCAGTCCGGCCGGCGCCTTTTCCAGTTCGCGCCGCCAGTGGGCCACACGCTCGGGATCCGGCGTCATGAAGCCCACACGTTCGGGGAATGCGCTGGTCGTGCGGCGGAACTCGCGCAGCAGTGAGGCCAGCGGCGTCCAAAGGTCGAACGCCTTGAAGTCCTCGACGAAGGGCAGGGTGCGATAGGTGTGTCCGGTCTTCAGGTACGTCGCGTGCGCGCCGACCGTGATGCCGGGGAAGCTGCGGCGGAACAGCGCAACAAGCCGCGTTTCGACGGCGATCGTCAGATGTCCCTCGGGGCCAAGGGCCTCGATGACGTCCGGCAGCATGTTGGCGAACAGCACCTCGTCGCCCAGGCCCTGCTCGCCGACGATCAGCAGCGATTTGCCGCGCAGGTCCGCGCCCGGTTGCCAGCGCTCGACGTCCACGAGGAAGTGGGTCGTCTCGGGGTGAGAGGGATGGATCCGGGCCTCGTAGGCGTCCCAGCCTTCGCTCAGGCGGCCCAGCGCCACCATGATCGTGGAGCGCGAAAGCTCCATGATCTGGCGCTCTTCCTCGCTCATCGGGTGGGCCAGCGCCCGCTCGCACAGCGGCAACGCTTCGTCGCCGTCGCCCTGCGACAGCCGCGCATTGGCCAGGTTGTGGAGCGCCTTGGCGAAATTCTCGTCCAGCCGGATGGCTTCGCGGAAGAAGATCTCGGCGTTGGTGTAGTCGCCCTGTTCGGCCACGATCGTGCCCATCGTGTTCCAGAGCATGGCCACGTCGGGCCGGGCGATCAGCGCCGGCCGCAGCAGCTCGATCGCCTCATCGTAGGCTTGGCGGTCGCGCAGGACGCAGGCCAGGTTGTTGCAGCCCTCGTGATGGTCCGGGTAGCGCAGCAGGAAGTGCCGGAAGAACTTCTCGGCGTGGTCCTTCATCTCCAGGCGATAGGCCAGGCGGCCCAGGTCGTTCGCCACCTCGGCATGATCGGGCAACAGGCGCAGCGCGGTTTCATAGGCGGTGATGGCTGTGGCAAAATCGCCCAGGCGCTCGCGGCTGATCGCCAGCAGGTACCAGCCGAAGCCGCTGGTCTCATCTTTGTCGAGCGCCTTCAGCGCCCACTCGCTGCCTTCCTGGTTGCGCTCGGCGTTCAGCGCCTGCAGCGCGCGGTCCAGCAGCGGCTTGGCGGCCAGCGCCTTGAGCTCGGACATCGCCTCGTTGAGCCGGCCCAGGGTTTCCTTGGACCCGGCGTGACCCATTGCCCCAGCCACCATCTTGGCGGCGTTGGCGGCCGGACCGATCGCGTTCTCCAGTGCGAAGGCGGACACGCCGCTCGTCGGGGCCTTGGGCGACATAGAGTGAGACTCCGGAGGATAGGCCGCCAGATGCGCCGATCATGCTTAATCCGCGCTTAAGGAAGTGGAATTTCTGGCGGCAATCGCGTGTTAACGGGTGCCGGATAAGCCTTCTGGTGCGTTCGTAGCTCAGGAGGGCGAATATGGTTCATTCGAATCGCTTCGCCGATTCATGGGCTCCGAAAACAGGGGGCGGGACTTGCCGCTGAAGCTGTCACTGAGGCCTGGAGAGAGGTTCGTTCTGAACGGCGCTGTCGTGCAGAACGGAGATCGCCGGGCCGTGCTCGTCCTCCAGAACAAGGCCTCGGTCCTTCGCGAGAAGGACATCATGCAGCCCGATGAGGTTCAGACACCAGCGCGGCGGATCTATTTCCCCGTGATGATGATGTACCTCGATGAAGGCGGCGCCGAGCGCCACTATGACGAGTTTGTCCGCCGGCTCACCGAGTTCATGGGGGTCATTCAGAACCCCACGATCCTGGCGGAGTGCGTGAATATCTCGAAGCACTGCATGGCGCGCGAGTACTACAAAGCGCTGATGTTGTGTCGGAAGCTCATCGAGTACGAAGACGAAAGGCTGGGGAATGTCCCTTCAGGCGTATCAACAGACGGCGACGCGGACTGAGAATCCCCGCGACATGGAGTACCGCCTGTTCGCGCAGGTGACCCGTGCGCTCATGGAGATCGCCAGCCTCGACAAGACCGAAGTCGGTAAGCGCGTCGATGCGCTGGATTGGAATCGTCGTGTTTGGGCGACGCTGGGCGCCGACTGCGCCAACCCCGCGAACGGGCTGCCGGCGCCGTTGCGCGCCTCGATCATCTCGCTGAGCATCTGGGTCAACAAGCACACGACCCTGGTCATCCGGAACCAGGAGCAGGTCGAGCCCCTGATCGAGATCAACCGCATGATCATGCAGGGTCTCTCCAGCCAGGGATCCAAGGCCGCGGCCTGATCGCCTCCGCACTCGAAGACTGCAAAAGGCCGCGGCGATCCCGCGGCCTTTTTCGTGCCCGCAGACTCCCCGGCAGGACCTGCCGGGCGGCAGAAGATAGCTAACGTGGGCGCGGTTTCACCGCCCGTCGTTCTTCCAAAAATACAATAAAATCAACGCGAAAAATGCTTTTCGGGCGTGGTTAATTCTGGCCCGGAGCTTGCTTGGGTGGGTCTGAGCGAAAAATCGCTCGCCGGCAGAAGCCGGACAACTCCTCCAGAATGGAAGGACTACCCCATGGCCAATTCGGTCAACACGAACGTCGGCGCGATGGTTGCGCTGCAAAACCTGAACAAGACGAACTCGGATCTGTCTGTCACGCAGGGGAGGGTCAACACCGGTCTCAGGATCGCCAACGCCAAGGACAACGGCGCCGTCTGGGCTATCGCTCAGAACCAGCGCGCGACGTCCCAGTCGTTGAACGCGGTTCGTGAATCGCTGCAGCGCGGTCAATCGACGGTGGACGTGGCCATCTCGGCCGGCGAAACCGTTTCCGACCTGCTCCTTCAAATGAAGGAAAAGGCCCTCGCTGCTGCCGACGCCTCGCTCGACACCAACAGCCGCACCGCCCTGAACGAAGACTTCAAGGCGCTGCGCGACCAAGTTGGCAAGGCCGTGAGCAATGCCGAGTTCAACGGCATCAACATGGTCAAGAGCGGCGGCACCACGATCGCGGCCCTGGCGAACGCCGACGCTTCGTCGAAGATCACGGTTGCTTCCCGGGACCTGTCCCTGGGTGGTTCGACGCTCGGCGCCACGCTGAGCGCCGGCGCCGCGATCGCCACGCAGACGGCGGCCACCGCGATGATCGCGACGGTGAACTCGGCGATCGTCAACGTCTCGACCGCGCTGAGCCAGCTCGGCACCGGTTCGAAGTCGTTGGGTTCGCACCTGGACTTCGTGAACAAGCTCCAGGACTCGATCGATGCCGGCGTGGGCAACCTCGTCGACGCCGACCTGGCGAAGGAAAGCGCGAAGCTCCAAGCTCTGCAGACGAAGCAGCAGCTGGGTGTCCAGGCGCTCTCGATCGCCAACCAGTCGTCCTCGATCCTGCTCGGCCTCTTCCGTTAAGGCCAAGGACCGCGGGGCCGTTCGCGGCTCCGCGGTTCGCCACTTGCGTCGGCGGGCAGGGGAGACCCTGTCCGCCGGTCGCCTTGATCTGGAGCGCTGTTCGTACGTTCAGCGAAGGGAGACATGGACAGAAAGGTTGCGGCGATCCTGCCGACGCCCGAGTCCGGAAAGACCCAGCTTCAGGCCGTCGCGCCCGCCCCGAGCGAGCCGCCGGTCGAAAAGGTCGACCAGCCCGCCAAGAGCGAGCCGTTGGTCGCCAAGGGTCCGGATCCGGCGGAGATGCGACTGGTCATCGAAATGGACCAGGGCAGCGGCTCCTTTGTCTACAAGACCATCAACCGGCTTACCGGCGAGGTCGTCCTGCAGTTGCCGAGGGAAGAAGTCCTGAAGCTTAGGGACGGCGGCCAGTACGCGGCCGGAGCGGTCATCCAGACGAAGGCCTGAACACTACAGGGCGCGTAACCCCCCGCGCGCACCTAGGACAAATTGTCCCAACCGCCCCAGGAGACCCTGGTGGCGGCAAACGTCGTTAATCTTGTTAACCATATTGGAACCCGCGCTTCCTAGCCTGATCTCACGTCCGGGATGCGAGTCGCAGCCGAGGGCGTCCCGCCGCTAGGAGAGCGTCATGACGATCAGCGTCAACACGAACAAGTCCGCGCTGACCGCGCTGCAGAACCTTAACAAGACCAACGACGAACTGGCCAACACCCAGAACCGCGTTAACACCGGTCTTAAGATTGCAAACGCGAAGGACAACGCCGCCGTTTGGGCGATCGCGCAAGGACAGCGAGCCGATATCGGCGCGCTTGGCGCGGTGCGCATGAGCCTGGACCGCGCCCAGTCGATCGCCGAGGTCACCTCGACGGCCGGCGAGACCATCTCCGACCTGCTGGTCGAGTTGAAGGGAAAGGTCGTCGCGGCGATGGATACATCGCTCGATACCCCTTCGCGAACCGCGCTCGACTCGGACTTCAAGTCGCTCCTGCGCCAGATCCGGCAGGTGACCTCGAACGCCTCGTTCGACGGCGCGAACCTGCTCGATGGCTCGGTGGGCGCCAACATCCAGTTCCTGGCCAACGCCGAGGCCACGCAGCGGATTACGCTGTCCACCCAGAACATGTCGCTGGGCGGCGGTATCATCACGATCGCCAGCACCGCCTCGATCGCGACGGTGACCAACGCCACGACCATCCTGACCAGCCTCAACACCTCGATCACCCAGGTGAACCAGGCGCTGGGCAATCTGGGGTCGCAAAGCAAGCAAATCGAAGCCCACCTGGGCTTTGTCTCGAAGCTGACCGATGTGCTCGAAGCGGGTGTCGGCAACCTCGTGGACGCCGACCTCGCCAAGGAAAGCGCCAGGCTCCAGGGCCTGCAGGTGCAGCAGCAGCTTGGCGCCCAGGCGCTCTCGATCGCCAACCAGGCGCCGCAGATCGTGCTGTCCCTCTTCCGCGGCGGCTAAGACTTTTCGATTTCCGTTGGGGCGTAAGAAAGAGCCTGGGCGCCGGTCGCCCGGGCTCTTTTGTTTTGAGATCTTAGCGACCCGTAAACGATCCTGGCCGTACGTTGGCGGACGGCGGATTAGCTAACCGCCGAAAGGCGTCATGGTCACATCAATCGACTCCAGTGTTCTGCTCGGAATCTACAACACCCGCGGAGGTCTCAGCGGGGGTGTGGCTTCGAGCACGAGCTCGACAGCAAAGAAGCGCGTGGCGCCGACCGCGCCGTGGGCGAGCCAGGCAACGCCTGCCGAGAGCACCGCTGCGGTCAAGGCCGCGCTCGCGGGTCGAAAGTTCATCAATGAAAACGCCGCCCAGCTCGATCTGGCGGGCGCGAGCGCTGACTACCGCAAGCTCTTCGCGATGTATCAGGGGCTGTCGACCCTGAGCGGGCTCGTCGATCAGATCCAGAAGAAGGGTGTGACCGACGGCGAGAAGACCCGGATCCAGGCGACCTTCGCCAAAGGCCTGGCCGAGGTCATGAGTTATTCCAAGTCGGCCGACTTCGACGGCGTGCGCATGACGTCCGGCGATGTCAGCACCAGCGTGAAGACGACCACGCCGGTCCAGGCCACCAAGACCGAATACGTCACGACGCCGCTCTTCTCGGGCACCAGCGCCGAGGAGGTTCCGCAGTTCGCCGGCGACGTGAAGTTCTCCATCGCCGTGAAACGGTCTGGCGTGAACTACAACGTCGATATCGATCTGAACGATGTGGTCGGCACGCGATCGATGGCGAATGTCGTCAACTTCATCAACGGCAAGCTCCAGGCGGCCGGCGTCGACACCCGCTTCGCCACCCAACGCCTGCCGGGCGCCGAACGCACCATCACGGCCGGCGGCAAGACGATCAGCCTTGGCCCGGGGCCCGACCAGTGGGCCTTCAAGGTCAAGCCAGGCGGTGAAACCGTCACCTTCAGCACGGCGGCGACGGAGCCGGCCGTCTACATGACCCAGGCGGTGGGCAACCCGAACCCCGATGGCAAGGCGGACACCGATGACGGGGTCCTGACGCAGCAGCTGCTGAAGTTTCAGACGGACGATAGCGGGGTGGACGGCCCCATCGCCGGCCAGAACGACGCCAACTGGGTGGACGGCCGCGCCTTCGCCAAGAACATGGGCGCGGAAGTGAAGACGGTCCGGGCCTCAAAGGTCGGGCCCGACGGCTCGGTCTACGTCCTGGCCGACGTCACCAACAAGACGAGCGGCCAGGAGATCAAAGGGTCGCAGGATGTCGCGCTGCTGAAGTACGATTCGGCCGGCAACCTGATGTACACGCGCACGCTGGGCGCCTCGGACAAGGCCTCCGGCCTGGGCCTGTCGGTGGCCGCGGACGGCCGAATCGCGATCGCGGGCTCGGTCACAGGCGGCCTGAATGGCGCCCAGGAAGGCCCCATGAACTCGGCCGGCGCCTTCGCTGACCAGAGCGACAGCTTCGTTACGGTGTTCAACGCCGATGGCGAAGAGATGTGGACGCAGCGCCGCGGCGCGCGCCTGGCGGACGAGGCCAGCCAGATTGTCTTCGGCGACAACAACATGGTCTATGTCGCCGGCCGCTCGAAGTCGGCGCTCCCCGGCGCGACCGGCCTCGGCGACTGGGACAGCTACATCGAGGGCTTCGGGCCCCCGTCCACCGCCACCCTGACCAAGGGCAAGGTGCCGGCGACTTTCACGCAGAGCTTCGGCACCTCCGGCTCTGACAAGCCTGCCGGCATGGTTCTGGACGGTACGAATCTGGTCACAGCCAGCGTCGAGAATGGCCGCGCCGTTCTGCGCCGGTTCGACATTTCGTCTGGTTCGCCGGTTCTGACCTCCACCCGCGATCTTGGCGACCTGCAGGGCGGCGACATTGCCGGCCTGGCGCTGGATGGCGGTGACGTGGTCATCGCGGGCACCACCTCGAATGGTGCGCTGGCCGTAGGCACGCCGACCAAGGCGCTGTCCGGCGGCTCGGACGCTTTCGTCGCCCGCATCCCGAAGGACCTGAGCGCCGGCGGCGAGCTTGCCTACTACGGCGGGGCAGGCGACGACCGTGCGACGTCGCTCTCCGTCTCGAATGGCCAAGTCTATATCGCTGGCTCGGCCGGAACCGACCTGCCGGGCCAAGATCCGGTCGGCAAGAAGGACGGCTTCCTAGCCCAGATCAACACGGCGACGGGCAATGCGGACTGGTCGCGCCGGTTTACTGGCAAGGACGGCTACACGGTTCCCGGATCGATCGCGGTGGATGCGACGGGCGCCAGCTCGCTGGACCGGCTGGGCCTGCCCAAGGGCACGCTCGACATGACCGATTCTCAGAAGATCACCGCGACCAGCAGCCTGCGAGCGGGCGAGCAATTCACGGTGCGCTCGGGCTCGGGCCGGCCGCAGACGATCACCATCGACGCGGACGAGACGCTCAATACCCTCGCGACCAAGATCAAGCGCGCCACCGGCTTCCAGGCCAAGGTTGCAGTCACCAGCTCGAGCGGCGTGCGGAAGCTGACCGTGACGCCGCTGAATGCGCGGACGGTCATCGAGTTCAGCGCCGGCAAGGTGAACAAGGACGCGCTGGAGTTCCTGGGCATTCCTGAGGGGATCGTCCGCAACACCGTCGTCAACGACAAGGGCGTCAGCGAGCCCGCCGACGGAAAGGGCCAGATCTTCGGCCTCGGGCTGGAGGCGGACCTGAACCTCACCAGCGCCGTCGAGATCGCGCACTCGGCCGCGGACATCCAGACCGCCATGGGCGTCGTTCGCAAGGCGTACAAGGACCTGGTGGCCCAGGCGACGCCCAAGAGCCAGCAGACCGCGGCCGCGTCGCCCGCGATCACCGGCACCGTCCCGACCTATCTGACGAACCAGCTCGCCAACTATCAGGCGGCGCTCGCCCGTCTCGGAGGGTAAGCCTGCCGCGTGGCTTGAAAGCCGCGCGCTTGAGGGCTAGCGAGAGGTCATGGAGACGCCCCCTCCGACCCCCGAGACCCGACCCGATCCCAAACCGCCCCGCCGCGGTCCGCCACTCGTTGTGCTGGGTGGTATCGCCGCGCTGCTGGCCGGCGGCGCTATCGCCTGGACCCTGGTCGGCGGCGATCGCGGGAACACCCCGCCGCCGCCCGCCTCGGAGGGCGGGCTGATCATCGATTCGAGCAGCGCCGAGGATGGCCGGGTCGATGGCGGGAAGCCGCTGCGGTGTTTCGTGCAGGGCCAGTTCGTCGGCGAGCTCAGCCTGACCGACTGCGCACGCCGCAACGGTGTCGCGACGGACGCCCTCGACGTTGGGTTGGACGAGACCGGCGCGCTGGCCGCGGCTCAGCAGGCCGGCGCCCAGCTCGTGCCGCTGCCCCCGGCGGAAGAGGCTTCTCCGGCCGCGTCCGAGGCCTCGTCCGCGCCGCCGGCCGACGCCGAGCCTGCGGAAGCCGACACGGGGCCTTCGTCCATCTGCTGGCGCCATGGCGGCGGCCGCTGGCGGCGCGTCGCGGAGGCGGGCGATCTGAACGCCTGCGTGCAGACCCTGTTCGCCGGTCGCTGCGAGAAGCCTGGCGGCGCCACCTACGGCCGGTTCGGCAGCCAGACGCTGCGGTTGGTGGCGGGCAAGGTCGAGGTCTCGGACGACAACCGCAGCTTCCGCACATTGGCCCCGCAAGCGCCCGATTGCAGTCTTCCTCCCGTGGGATAGTTTCGGCCCATGTCGCCGAAACCGTACCTCGTCCTCGCCGCCGCCGCCCTGGCGCTGTCCGCCTGCGCCAAGAAGACCGAGCCGCCGGGTGATCCGGGCATCTGCTACCACGTCGTCCCGCAGAAGGACGGCTCGCTGAAGTACAACAAGCTGGTCCAGGCCAAGAGCCTGGAGGTCTGCGCCGCCAACCTGGAGGCCATGCGGATCAAGTTCCTGACCCTGGGTGGTAACAAGCAGGAGATCTACGGCGCCTATCAGGCCAACTTCCTCTTCCTGCAGAAGGAAGGCGTGTTCACCTCCACGTCGCTGGAAGGACCGCGGTATGTCGCGCTGGTGCGGACCGGTGATGGTCGGCTGGCCATCCCGGGAGCGATGCCTCAGACTCCGTGAGGTGGCGCAAATTCTGCTGTGGACGACGCTCGCGGCGCGTGAACAAAAATAGAACGATAACTTGTTAACGGATTTGCGACCGGCTACTTAGGGGGCTTGGGCGACACGCCCGCTTCCTACGGAAACCAAGGAACAGATCGATGGCGGGCAGCGTCAACAAAGTCATTCTGGTGGGCAATCTGGGCGCCGATCCCGAGATTCGCTCGCTGGGCTCGGGCGACCGCGTCGCCAACCTCCGCGTCGCCACCTCCGAAACCTGGCGCGACCGCAACAGCGGCGAGCGCAAGGAAAAGACCGAGTGGCATCGGGTGGTGGTGTTCAACGAGAACATCGTGAAGGTCTGCGAGAACTACCTGCGCAAGGGCTCGACAGTCTACATCGAGGGCGCGATCCAGACCCGCAAGTGGAGCGACCAGTCGGGCCAGGAGAAGTACTCCACCGAGATCGTGCTGCAGAAGTTCCGTGGTGAACTCACCATGCTGGGCGGCCGCGGCGACAACGCCGATCAGGGCGACAGCGGCTACAGCGGCGGTGGCGGCAGCGGCGGCTTCTCGTCGGGTCCGCGCCAATCCAGCTCGGCGCCGCGCGAGGACTTCTCGGCCAATCTGGACGACGAAATCCCCTTCTAATTTTTGCTTAGAGCAAGAATGTCTACAGGTGGCCGGTTCCCATTGGAATCGGTCACTTTTTTATTGCATCTGACGTTCCCCGATCAGCTCGTCTAACGTGGGTAAAACCTACTGAGCGACGAGCGTAAAAATGAGCGCTGCGACATTCGTTCGAGTTCTGGTCTTGAGCGGCGGAGAACGGCTTCCCACGTTGTTCGACGGAGCTACTCGGCAGCCCATTTTCGACCCTCTTGTCTATGTGACGACGCGCCTTCGCGGCCGAGCTGCAAACACGGTTCATCAGCACGTCGTCGCCATTTCGGGGCTCCTGGCATTCTGCAGCGAACGATGCATCCAGCTGGCCGATCGCGTCAGGTCCGGACGACTTTTGGCGCTGCATGAGCTTGACGGTTTAGTTGGCGCCATCGGAACGTCGAAAAGCACGGGAAAATCGAAGTCTCAGCAGCGCGGACTTTCGCGGGTCACATGGGCGAATAGGCTGCGAGCCATTCGGACGTACCTCTCGTGGTTGACGACGCGCCGCCTCCAACAGCTCGCTCATGAGGGAGCAGACTACGGCCGCTATCAGGTCGATCGCGAGCAGTTCCTAGCCGAGTTTTACGCGAGACTGCCGTCGGTGAAGGTAAAGGCGTCCAGCAAATCTGGACTGAAGCCGCGGGAGCGAGAGCAATTGCTCGCCGCAGTAGATCCCAGCCACAGCGCAAATCCTTGGACGCGAAACCGGGTTCGCGCGCGCAATGGCCTGATGTTGAAGCTGTTCTATGAATTGGGAGTGAGGCGCGGGGAGCTACTGGCGCTCTGTCTTGAAGATTTCAATGCGCGTGAATCGCGACTGAGCATCGTTAGGCGCCCGGACAATCCGAAGGACCCTCGGCGGAGACAACCGGTTGTGAAGACGGAAGAGAGAGTTCTGCAGTTGTCGCCGGAGGCGGCAGCAGAGTTCCTCCGGTACGTTTTGCGTGAGCGTGCGCCTTTGGTGCGCGGGCGCCACGGGTTCGTGTTTGTTGAGACGAGAGGTGGCGCGCCGCTCAGTGCATCGGGCCTGGACAAGGTCTTCTCGCAATTGAGAACGGTTAAAGGGCTGCCTCAAGACCTGACGAGCCACACGCTTCGGCACGATTGGAACGACCGGTTCTCTGATACTGCCGACGAGAAGCGGATCCCCTCCGGGGATGAGGCGCGTCTCCGGAAGTACCTCCAGGGATGGCGATGGGACGGTTCCGCGCAGCGCTACAATCGAAGGCATATCGTCAAACGAGCGAACGAGGCGCTGCTTGACATGCAGGCTCAGGTCATCGGCCGTGTGAGCCCAGATGAGAACTGAGCCGTCGTCCAGGAATGAAGAGATCCGCTCGACGGCACGCTCTCGGCAAGGGGTCGATTTCGACCCGCGGCTAGCAGTGTGGAACTTCCGAAGTGGGGTGGATCAACTTCAAATTGACTTTGAACTATTGCGCGGCGCCCAGGAGCCGCTGTCCGGATCGATCCGCTCGCTGCTACTTTGGTACGTAGAAAACAAGTCCGCCTCCCTGGCGAACAACACCTTCCAGCGGATTCTCCATTTCCTGCGGTGGCGTCAGAGCGTCAACGCTGACGGGATTGGCGAAATCGGTGCCGCCGATCTACTGGGCTATAGATCAAGTCTCAATGACTGGGAGCAATGGTACCTCACTCTACTTGCCGGGGCGTTCCGCAAGTTGGAAGCGCTTGGCTATGCCGGGGTGTCCAAGGAGGCGAGCGACCTTTTGCGGAAGTTGAAGCTCCGCGGCAACCGCAAGGGGGAGGCTGTGCGAACTGCGTGCCCCATTTCAGGGCCGTTGACCGACATCGAGTTCACCGGAGTTGTGACGGCCCTGACGGCAGCTAGAGAGGCGAAGCAACTTAGCTCCGAGCAGTTTCTGATGGGCTGGCTCTGCATCGGGCTAGGGCTGAGGACCATTCAGATCGCCTCATTGAAGGTGTGCGATCTAGTGCCAGCTCGGGATGGACAGCCCGCCGTCCTTCGGGTGCCGCGGGCGAAGCAGCGCTCTCAGCTTCATAGGAGCGAGTTCAAGGAGAGACCTCTCGTCCCAGCCTTCGCGGCAGCGTTCCTCCAGCACATACATGATATCGGTCAGAGACTTGGTCCCGCTGAGTGTCCTGACGGTGCGCCGATGTTCCCAGAGCTCGCTCTTCTACATCGCCCTCGTCGTCACGCTCATAAAGTTGGACGAGCAGCTAGCCGTCGGGGTCCCAGAAGGATTCAGGGACCAGGCCACGCTCAGGCCCTGGCTCACGATCCTCGCCCTCGAGGAGCCGGAGAACCACCTCGCGCCATTCTATCTCTCGCGCATGGTCGCGTTGATGGACGAGCTGACGCGCGACGCGAAGGTGATGGGTGTCCTGACCACCCATTCGGCCAGCGCCCTCCGCCGGCTCAAGCCGCAACAGGTGCGCCACGTCCGCCATGACCACACGACCCTGGTGTCCAGGGTCCGGGAGATACCCCTGCCGCCGGGCGAGAACGCCGCGGCCCGCAAGTTCGTCCAGGAGGCGGTGGCCTCCCATCCCGAACTCTACTTCTCCCGCCTAGTCATCCTGGGCGAAGGACGCTCCGAGGAGATCGTCCTGCCGCATGTGGCGCGCGCCCTCGACCCGCAGCTCGAGCTTGATCCGGCCTTCGTCGCCTTCGTCCCGCTGGGCGGCCGCCACGTGAACCACTTCTGGCGTCTGCTGGACGGCCTGGAGATCCCCTACCTCACCCTGATCGACTACGACCTTGGCCGCCACAACGCGGGCCCCCTCAGGTTGAAGTACGCCGTCGAACAGCTGCAACTCCTCGGGAAGGCACTCGGCCATCTTCCGAAGGCGTAAGGCGGAAGAAGGCTCGCCCCACTCAGCGATATAGGCGCGCGGGAAAGCCGGCGGGATCTCGCCCGAAAAGACGCGAGCCAGGATGGCCTCGCGAAGTGGAGTGGCGAGATCGCTGGTCTTGCCGACCGTGTAGCCGAGGAACTTCAGCACGCCCTCTTCGAGCCAGGCGCCGGTCAAGGAAGGCGCCACCGGCCGAGTTGGTGGTCCCCGCGGATGCCGCCGCGTGGCGCGCGCTTGCGCCAGAAGCTGTGGCTGCGTGGCGCGCCTGGCTGGAGACCCAGGGCGTCATGTTCTCCGTCGAGCTCGATCTCGACATGATGATGCTGCGCGCCTTCCCGGCGGCCTATGGCCTCGCGTCCGGCGTCGACGAACCCGAGGCGGGCGCGGACTACCGCAAGGCGGTCTTTGGCGAGAAGGGAGACATTGTGCCTGCACGCGCTTGCCGGCCACGAGCTTGTTCCAATAGCCGCGCTCTGGAACCGGGATGCCGGCCGCGACACAGTGCTTTTTGAGGCCGACATCGGAAATGTTGAAGCGCTGCGCGACCGTGCGCATCGGGTCGGCCCACACAAGCTTATGTAGTTCTTCGCGGGTGAGGCTAGGCATGGGCAATTAAGCGTCGTGGGGGAGGGGACGGCGAAGGACTGGCGCCGGGGGGTAGGCCTTGCGTCTTTCAACCGACGCACACGGGCTGCTAGCGGAAGGCAATCCAGACGGCAATGATGGCCAGGACCCCCACAGCCCCCGCGAGTGGATACATGTAGTAGCGCCAGAGAGGCAGGTCTTCGAAGTCGTCTTCATCCCGCTTCATTCTCGGACAGTAGCATCGCGGGCGCCCCTTGGGCGATGGGGGAGGCGGCTACCGCGGGGGAGGGGCGCCGGGCCGGCGTCCGAGGCTGTGGATGGCTACCCCTCAAGACCGAGGTATCCGCGCGCCACCTCGGTGACGAGCTCCGCTTTGCCGGCCTTCAGGACTACGATCGGCGCTTCTTCGAGGACCGGGTTTCGGCCTGTCAGGAACTCCAGCGTCCCCCACGGCCCGGCGCCCGCCCCCGCGAACACCGCCAGGACTTCGGCGAGACCGGGCACGATGGTTGTGCGGTCGTGATCCTCGACGAACTGGATCCAGGGAAGCAGGAGCTGTTGGCCAAGCACGACGCCTAGCGCTGAGTGCGTCAGGATCTTCGCGTGGAGCGCATACGGTGGGATGCCGAGAAGGTCTGCCGCTTCATCCAGGCCGGCGCCGCCCCCTGCGGTCGCAAGCAACTTGCTGGCGAAGGTGTCAAAGTCCTGCATTCGTCGTCCCGCCTTGAGCTCGGTCCTGGCTGCGATCTGGCTGCGCCAACTTAAACGATGTCGCCCAAGCCGTTCGTCTCAAGAGTGGCTCTCGCCCCCGCTGCCGCCTAACCGGGGGCTTCTGTTCCGCCTGTGGATAACCTCTCGCTCTCTCCCCCGGCCCCCCTCACTCACTCTCCAGGGAGTCATTGTTTACAAGCGGCGTGCGCGCGCCTGATGGCGCACGCCGCTTCGTCGTAGTTGTTGACGCGCCGCAAGCGTGCAGAGAAACGGAGTGTAACAAGAACAGCGGCTTACGCCGCTGTTTACGCGCTTAGGTCTGCATAACCGTTCTAGATCCTGCGCCAGACGCAAGGATTTCAAGCGGCGTCGTCCAGGTCGGGCGACGTCGTTTCGATTCCGGTCAGAGCCGTGTTCGGAGCGACCAGAGTTCGGGGAAGCAGCGGCGCTGGAGCGTCCGTTGCAGATAGCCTGCGCCGTCGCTGCCGCCGGTGCCGCGCTTGCCGCCGATGATCCGCTCGACCGTCAGCACATGCTTGTGCCGCCAGGTCAGCAGGGCGTCGTCCAGGTCCACCAGCTTCTCGGCCAGCTGATAGAGCTCCCAGTAGCGCTTGGTGTCGCGATAGACCGCCAGCCAGGCGTCCTCGACCGCGGGGTTGGCCTCATAGGGCTGGCTGACGTCGCGCTGCAGCACCTCGACGGGGATGTAGAGATCGTGCGCGGCCAGACGTTGGATCGCGTCGTCGTAGAGGCTGGGCGCCGCCAGAGCGCTCTTGAGCGATTCCAGCGCCTCGCTGCCTTCGTCCTGGAACGCCAGGAACGAGGAATCCTTCAGGCCCAGCATGTATTCCAGCGTCCGGAACTGCCAGGACTGGAAGCCCGAACTGGTTCCGAGACCGGCGCGGAAGCTGAGGTAGTCGGCCGGCGTCATGGTCGCCAGGACGTCCCACGACAGCGTCATGATCGTCTGGATCCGGGACACGCGGGCCAGCGCCTTGTAGGCGGGCTCGACTTCCTGAGAGCGGATCAGCTGCTTGGCCAGCTTCACCTCGTGGATGATCTCCTTCAGCCACAGCTCCTTCGTCTGGTGAATGACGATAAAGAGCAGCTCGTCGTGGCGATCGGTGGTCGGGTGCTGGGCGGTCAGCAGCCGGTCCAGGCCGAGGTAGCTGGCGTAGGTGACGTTGTCGGTCATTGGGCTTCGGGCTTGGGTTCGGGAGGCGGGCAGGTGTCGCCGATCCGGCGCGCTTCGGTGCTGGCCTTGCCGGCGATGTCCAGGCCCAGGAACTCCGTGGCGATCTCGGCGGTCAGGTTGAAGCTGGTGGGAGTGTAGATCCCCGACCCCTGCACCGCGACCTTGCGGCCCTTCTTGCTGACGCACGTGCCTTTCAGCGTGATCTTGCCGCCCGAGAACACCTTGGTCGGATAGGTGCAGGCGTAGTGGCGGTTCGAGGGACCCGCCAGGAACTTGTCGACATCGGCCGGCGTGATGCAGCGCTTTTCGGTCTTGCTCTGCTTGATCGGCGAGATGAGCCGGTTCGTCGACTCCCAGTAGCCGGGCAGGATCGTGGTCGCGGCCGAGGCCGCGCCAGCGGACGCCGCGGCGGCCAGAGCGATCAGGAGGAGGGGGGCAGCTTTCATGTGGCGGCGGACTCTAGGGCTGATTCCGGCGCCAGCGTGACCGGCGCCGGATGAACCGGGACTTAGCGGGCTGGAGCCTGCTTGGCCCCTGCATCGAGGAACGCGAGGTTCCGCTCCCGGATGCGTTGACCCTCTTCATCGTAGAAGAAGGGCAGGAAGGCATAGCGCCGGCCGCGGGTCACGGGCGTCGCCTCGTGCTGCAGGTTACAGTTGAAGACGACCGCCCCGCCGGTGGGCGGTCGATAGGTGCGGGGACCGAACTCGGGGAAGCGAAGATCGCCGCCCTCGTGTTCTTCGGCGTTCAGGTTGATGGAGCAGGCGAAGCGGCGATGCGCCGTGCCCAGGCTTTCGTTGTCCCGGTGCGGGCTGAAATAGCCGCCTTCGTCTGCAGCGTAGCGGGCGACGATGTAGCGCTCGATCCGGGTGGGATTGAACTGGAACGTCCGGCGCATCATCGGCGCGACGGTTCGTTGGAGCTGAGCCACGATCTGGCCGCGCAATTCGGCGTTGTCCTGCAGGCTTACGTCGCTGCGGCTCTTCATCCCGTCCATGACGCCGACGGTGCGACCATCGATGTCGCGCATCACGCCGGACGGCTGGCCGCCTCGCGCCTCGTAGATGTCGATGAGGCGGCGGCAGAAGTCCGGCTCGAAGACCCGCGGGACGATCAGGACCGGGGCGATCATCTCGACGCCGGCGTAGCTCTCGAGCGGCGGCAGGCCTCCGATGATCCGGGAGAACACTGCCTGGGGTTCGTCGATCGGCGCGCGGGCCACCAGTCGCATGGCGGGATCAAGCAGGAGCCAGGCGGCCTCCTCGGCGCCGAGGCCCATCTGGACCGCGACCTCGCTCTGCGGGTCGAACAGCCAGCGCTGGCCGTGGAGGCGATCTGGCGGGACTGTGTCGCCGACAGGCTCCCGGGCGATGAAGAACGCGGCCAGGAACTCGCCCTCGAACTGCGGCATGAGGGGCGCAACCGCTGCGATGGCCGCGTCACGGGCGACCGGATCGCGCGGCATGATCGCCACCAGGAGGTGACGGCCGGCCACGGTGCTGAAGTGGAACTTGGGATTCTGGCGGGTCGCTGTGACGAACGGCGGCGCCATTTCGCCCAGGCTCATCGGCGGAAGGGTCCAGCGCGCGCTCATGCGGCAGGCTCCGCCATCGCCTTGGTCTTCTCCTGGTAGGCCCGCAGCGTGGCGGCCCCGGCCTCGTCGAAGAAGAAGGGCAAGAACGCATAGCGGCGGCCGGCGGTGACCGGCGTCGCCTCGTGCATCATCGCGCAGGAGAACACCACGGCGCCGCCCGGCGGGGCGCGATAGGTCGCGGGGCCATACTCGGCAAACCGCAGGTCGCCGCCCTCGAATTCGGCGTTCAGGTTGATGGAGCAGGCAAACTTCCGGTGCGCCGTGCCCAGGGTGGTGTTGTCCCGATGCGGGTGGAAGACGCCGCCGTCCGCGGCGTCGTAGCAGCTCACGAGGTAGCGCTCGATCCGGGTGACGGTGAAACCCAGTCCCCGGTGGATCATGGGATAGAGCCGCCGTTCCAGCCGCTCGCGGATGGCGGTCTGCAGCACCTGGTCCTGCAGCCAGAGATCGCGACGCTTCTTGAGCTCGTCCATCACCGCGACGGTCCGGCCCTCGACGTCGCGCATGACGCCGGTGAACTCGCCGCCATCGCCCTGGTGCAGGCCGATCAGCGCCTCGCAAAGCTCGGGCTCGAACACGTTGGGGACGATCAGCGCGGGGGCGTGCAACGGCGTGCCGGCGTGCTGGCCGGGGTGGGGCAGGGCCGCGATACGCGCCATGAAGGCCTCGCCGTCCTCGATCGCCGTCGCGCCCACGGCCCGCAGCGTCGGATCAAGCAGCAGCCAGTGCGGTTCGGGGCCGAAGTGGCGGGTGATCGCGCCGTCGGCGTCCAGCATCCAGCGCAGGCCGCGCATGTCGCGCAGTCCGCCGGTCATGGCGGGATCGCGATAGACCACGAACGCGCAGCGGTTCGCATCGTCGAACAGCCGCTGGTTCGCGGCCAGGGTCCGCAGCGCCTGCACGCGCGCGTCCGGCGCGTCCGGCAGGAACAGCATGACGACGAAGCGGCCAGCGGCCGTATCGAAGGCGAACTCGGGGTTGGAGGGCGTCGCGGCGGTGAACCACGGTGCGTTCTGGCCAGGGCGAAGCGGCATGGGCGCAAACTAGTGCGTCGAACGGCCAAGGTCACCAGCTTCAGGTGCGTGCCCCGCGCGCACGCGTACACGTACATGCGCCCGCGTGAAGTGGCGTCCGCCGCTTGGGGGTGCTAACTGGAATGCCTATCTAACAGTCCGATTCGAACGGCGTTTCCTTCCCTTGACCGACGACAGCACCACGACCCCTCCCGACCACGGGCCCGGGGGCATCGCCCCTATCGCGATCGAAGACGAGCTGAAGCGCTCGTACCTCGACTATGCGATGAGCGTGATCGTCAGCCGCGCCCTCCCGGACGTGCGCGACGGCCTGAAGCCGGTCCACCGGCGGATCCTGTTCTCCATGGGCGAGCAGGGGCACACCCCTGACCGCAGCTATGTGAAATCGGCCCGCGTCGTCGGTGACGTGATGGGTAAGTATCACCCGCACGGCGACGTCGCGATCTACGACACCTTGGTCCGGCTGGCGCAGCCGTTCTCGATGAGCCTGCTGCTCATCGACGGCCAGGGGAACTTCGGCTCGGTCGACAACGACCCGCCGGCGGCCATGCGCTACACCGAGAGCCGCATGACCCGGGCCGCGATGGCCATCCTGGCGGACCTCGACAAGGACACGGTCGACTTCAAGGACAACTACGACGGCTCCGAGCAGGAGCCGGTGGTGCTGCCGTCGCGCATTCCGAACCTGCTGGTGAACGGCGCGGGCGGCATCGCCGTCGGCATGGCCACCAACATCCCGCCGCATAACCTCGGCGAAGTCGTCGACGCCTGCCTGGCCTATATCGACGACCCCGAGATCGGCCTGGACGCGCTGCTGGACATCGTCCCGGGTCCCGACTTCCCCACGGGCGGCCAGATCGTCGGCCGCACCGGCTCGCGCACGGCGCTGATGACCGGCCGCGGCTCGGTGATCATGCGCGGCATCGCGTCTGTCGAAGAGATTCGAAAAGACCGGGAAGCCATCATCATCACGGCGATCCCGTACCAGCTGAACAAGGCCGCGCTGGTCGAGCGCATCGCCGAGCTGGTGCGCGAGAAGCGGGTCGAGGGCGTCGCCGATCTGCGCGACGAGTCCGACCGCCAGGGCATGCGCATCGTCATCGAGATGAAGCGCGACGCCTCGGCCGACGTCCTGCTGAACCAGCTCTATCGCTTCACGCCGCTGCAGTCCTCGTTCGGGGTCAATATGCTGGCGCTGAACCGCGGGCGGCCCGAGCAGATGGGCCTGCGCGAAATGATCACCGCCTTCGTGGATTTCCGCGAAGAGGTGGTGGTCCGCCGCACCAAGTTCGAACTGGGCAAGGCCCGCGACCGCGGCCACGTCTTGGTGGGCCTGGCGATCGCCGTGGCCAACATCGACGAGTTCATCCACATCATCCGCTCGTCCAAGGACCCGACCGAGGCCCGCGAGCGCCTGGTCGCCAAGGACTGGCCGGCGGGCGACATGCTGCCCCTGGTCGAGCTGATCGCCGACCCGCGGACGCTGGTCATCGACGGCAAGGAAATCCGGCTCACCGACGAACAGGCCCGCGCCATCCTGGCGCTGACGCTGTCGCGCCTGACCGGCCTGGGCCGTGACGAGATCTTCGGCGAGGCCCGCGAGCTGGCCAGCACGATCCAGGGCCACCTGGAGATTCTGGCGTCGCGCGAGAAGATCATGGGCATCGTCCGCGAGGAGCTGGTGGCCGTGAAGGACGCCTTCGCCGTGCCGCGGCGCACCGCGATCATCGACGGCGACGCCGATGTCGAGGACGAGGACCTCATCGCCCGCGAGGACATGGTCATCACCGTGACTCACGGCGGCTATGTGAAGCGTACGCCGCTGGCGATCTACCGGACGCAGCACCGGGGCGGGAAGGGCCGCTCGGGCATGGCGACGAAGGAGGAGGACGCCGTCACGCGCGTGTTCTCCGCCAACACCCACACGCCGATGCTGTTCTTCTCCTCGGGCGGCAAGGCGTTCCAGCTGAAGGTGTGGCGCCTGCCGGTTGGCACGCCCACCTCGCGCGGCAAGGCCTGGGTCAACCTGCTGCCCATCGAACCGGGCGAAAGCATCACCTCGATCCTGCCGCTGCCCGAGGACGAGGCCACCTGGGACCAGTTCGACGTCATGTTCGCCACCAAGTCGGGCGGCGTGCGTCGGAACAAGCTCAGCGACTTCATCGGCATCAAGCGCAACGGCAAGATCGCCATGAAGCTGGATGACGGCGACGCCATCATCGGCGTCGGCGTCTGCAACGCCGAGCAGAACGACATCCTGCTGACCACGGCGCTGGGCCGCTGCATCCGCTTTGCGGTGGACGAGGTCCGTGTGTTCGCCAGCCGCGACTCGACCGGTGTGCGCGGCATCCGGCTGGCCAGTGGCGACAGCGTCATCTCCATGGCGATCCTGCGCTCGGTGCAGGCCACCCCGGACGAGCGCGCGGCCTATGTGAAGCAGTCCAACGCCAACCGCCGCGCACTCAACAGCGAGGCGGAGGACGTCGAGGAGACCGCGGCGCCGGACGACGAGGAAGAGACCGCCGGCGAAACCGCCCTGTCGGTCGAGCGCTTCGCCCAGCTTGGCGCGGCCGAGGAGGTCATCCTCACCGTCTCCACCGAAGGCTATGGCAAGCGCACCTCTGCCTACGAGTTCCGCCGGACCGGCCGGGGCGGGCAGGGCCTGCTGGCCCAGGACCTGACCAAGCGTGGCGGCAAGCTGGCGGCCTCGTTCCCGGTCGACGACTCGGATCAGATCCTGCTCGTCACCGACCAGGGCCAGTTGATCCGCACCCCGGTGACGCAGGTCCGCATGGTCGGCCGCAACACGTCGGGCGTGATCATCTTCCGCACCAGCGCCGACGAGCACGTGGTGTCGGTGGAGCGTCTGCCCGACCAGGGCGATGACGCGGCTGACGCTGTCGATCTCGACGGCGGCGAAGGCGATGCGCCGCCTGAAGCGGGTCAGGAATAGTCCGGCGCGCGGGATCCTGGGACGCCACCCAGGGTTTCGCGTGATTGACCCTCACCGTGCGGCAGGTCGTTTTCCGCTTGCCAAGGTCGCCCCTGGCGGCGAAAGGGCGAGTGTCGAGTTGGGGGGATCCTGAACTTCATGACCCGCGTCGGACTTTACCCGGGCACTTTCGATCCCATTCACAACGGCCATACCGACATCATGGGGCGCGCCGCCAAGCTGGTAGACAAGCTGGTGATCGGCGTCGCCATCAATGCCGGCAAGGGTCCGCTGTTCTCGCTTGAAGAGCGCGTCGCCATCGTCGAGGAGGCGGTGAACCCGCTCCGCAATCAGACCGAGATCGTGGTGCAGCCATTCGAAGGCCTGACCATGCACTTCGCACGTGAGGTCGGCGCCAGCGTGATCGTCCGCGGGCTGCGCGCCGTGGCCGACTTCGAGTTCGAGTTCCAGATGACCGCGATGAACCAGCAACTGGATCGCGACATCGAGACCGTCTTCTTCATGGCCGATCCGCGCCACCAGGCGATCGCGTCGAAGCTGGTGAAGGAGATCGCCGTCCTGGGCGGCGAGGTCAGCAAGTTCGTCAGCCCGTCGGTCAAGGAGCGCCTGATGGAGAAGGTCGGCCGCGCCTAGCGCCGCCCCAAGACGCTGGCGGAGCAGGGCCGAGCCCGCTACGAGAGCGCCATGACGTTCAAGTCCGTCCTCTTCACCGCAGCGTTTGCGGCCCTCGCCACCACCGCCTACGCCCAGAAGAAGGCGCCTGCGCCCGCCGCCCCGCCAAAGCCGGCGGCTCCAGCGGCGCCCACGGCCGCCGACTGGCGCACGCCCAACCCCGACGACGTCCTGGTGGTCGACACCAACAAGGGGCGGATCATCGTCGAGATGGTCCCTGAAGTCGCCCCGATGTGGACCGCGCGGATGCGCGAGCTGGCGCTCGAGCACTTCTACGACGGCCACACCTTCTTCCGGGTCATCGAAGACTTCATGGACCAGACGGGCGATCCGGAGAACAAGGGCACCGGCGGGTCGACAAAGCCCGACGTGCGGGCCGAGTTCATCTTCCGCCGTGGTCCGGACATGCCGTTCGCCTTGGCGGTCGATCAGAGTGTCGCCGAGGTCGGCTTCGTGAAGGCGCTGCCGGTCACCACCCAGTCGATGATGCTGGCCCCGATGACTCGCGACGGGAAGATCTCGGGCTACGGCCTGTTCTGCCAGGGCGTGATGGGCGCGGCGCGCGGTGAATCCGAGGACTCCGCGAACAGCCAGTTCTTCTTCATGCGGGCGCACTATCCGGCGCTGGATCGCCGCTACACCGCTTGGGGCCGGGTGATCTCGGGTCAGGACGTCGTGCGAGCGATCAAGGTGGGTGAGCCCGTCCCCGATCCGCAGGACAAGATGGAACGCCTGCGGTTGCTGAGCGATATCCCGGAGAAGGACCGGCCGAAGATCCGTGTGATCAATCCGGCCGGCCAGTGGTTCAAGGCTGAGATCGCCCGGGCGCAAGCCGCGGCCGGCGCGAATTTCACGGCCTGTGACGTAAACATTCCTGTCGAGGTGAAATGATGGACGCCGAAAACACCCTGCTGCTGACCCTGGAAACCGGCCCGGTCACGATCAAGCTCCGCCCGGACCTGGCGCCCCAGCACGTGGCCCGGATCAAGGAACTGGCGCGCGAAGGCTTCTACGATGGCGTGGTCTTCCACCGCGTGATTCCGGGCTTCATGGCCCAGGGCGGCGACCCGACCGGCACCGGCACCAGCGGCTCGAACAAGCCCAACCTGCCGGCCGAGTTCTCGAAGGAGCCGCACGTCCGCGGCGTCTGCTCGATGGCGCGCACCGCCAACCCGAACTCGGCCAACAGCCAGTTCTTCATCTGCTTCGACGACGCGACGTTCCTGGACGGCCAGTACACCGTCTGGGGCGAGGTGACCGAAGGCATGGAGCATGTCGATTCGCTTCCTAAGGGCGAGCCGCCGCGCAACCCGGGCAAGATCGTCTCGGCCAAGGTCGCTGCGGACGCGTGACCCCGGCGCTCGAACGAGCCTATGCCGAACCCAGCCGGCGCTATCATACGCGCCGGCATATTGAAGACTGCCTGGCCAGGCTCGACGCCTGGCCGGGCTTGTCCGGCGACGAGCGTCGCGTCCTGACCTGGGCCATCTGGTGGCACGACGCGATCTACGACGCGCGTGCGGCCGACAACGAGGCCCGTAGCGCCGATCTCGCCCGCGTGGACCTGCCGACCTTGGGCGCGACACCGGCCGAGGTCGACCAGGTGGCGCGTCTCATCCTGCTTACCGCGGGCCATCAGGTCCCAAACGGCGACCGCCTGGGCGCGGTGCTGGTGTGCATCGATCTGTCGATACTGGCGGCCGAGCCCCACGCCTACGACGCCTACGCCCGCTCCGTCCGTGAGGAATACGCCCACGTCCCGGAGGACCTCTGGCGGGCGGGCCGCACGCGGGTGTTGCAACACTTCCTGGATGCGCCGGTTATCTTTCCCGACCCGTCGTTCCGCGACGCCCACGAGGCGCGGGCGCGGGCGAACCTGGAGCGGGAAATCGCGTCGCTGAGGTAGGCATGGCCGCACGGCTGAAGGTGTTTGTGACCTCCGACGGACTCACCGACTACGTGGTGGCCGCCACCTCGAAGCCGAAGGCCCTGGAAGCCTGGGGCAGCCATCAGGATCTGTTCAAGACCGGGTTGGCCCATGAGACCGACGATGCGGACCTGGCCAACGCCGCCATCGCCCAGCCTGGACAGGTCCTGCGCCGTGCGGCCGGATCGCGTGCGACGCTCGAAAAGCTGAAGCCGGCGCGTCGAAAGGCCGAAGCGCCCAAGGGTCCCACGCGGGCGCAGCTGAAGCGCATCGCTGACGCCGAGGCGCGCCTTGCCGAGGCGGACGCAGCGCACGCCGCAGCCCTGGCGCGGCTGGACGCGAAGCGAGCTGAGCTGGAGACGCGGCATGCCCAGGCGCGGGCAAAGCTTGAAGCCGCCCTCAGCGCCGCGGTGTCAGCACCACAATGAGCGGATAATGGTCCGACCCCAGGTACGGGCCGCGATCGATGCTGACGACACGCCATTCCGGACCCACGTAGACGTGGTCGATCGGCAGGACGGGCAGGGGCCAGGAACGGCCCATCAGTCGCGCCGGCCAACTGAAGAGCGCGTGGTCCACGCGGCGTAGGCGCAGGGTCGCGTCGGTGCGGCGCAGGGCGTCTGACCACGGCGTGGTGTTGAAGTCGCCCGTCACGATCATCCGGTCCTGAGGCAGGCCGCCGGCGACCCGCGCCAGGTCGTCGTGCTGAGCCTGAAAGGTTCGCGACGTCGGCCAGTCGAGATGGGTCGTGACGACCTCGAACGGCCCGGCGGGGCTCATGTAGGTGGCGTTCACGAAGGTCAGATCGCTGCCGGGGAGCTTGGGCCGCGCCATCCGCAGCCGCGGCTCGCGGCTGAAGATCATGACGTGCTCCTTGGCGCCGGCGACCTGCCAGCCGGTCCGCTGGACCAGCAGGTCCCGCAGATCGTGCCGGGCCTCCTGCACCGTGACGATGTCGGGATCCTGCGCGATCAGCCAGTCGGCGACCCGCCGGACGTCGGTGTTGTGCTTGTAGGCGTTGAACTGGATCAGCTTGATCTCGCCGGCGGTGCCCGTCGGCGTCGGCGGCTCGGCGGGCCGAAGCAGCTCCGGCGCCATCAGATAGGCTCCGGCGACGACGGCGACGGCGCCGCAGACAACGACGAAGCGGCGCAGCGGCGTTCGTCTCACCGCCAGTGCGATCAGGGCGACCACGAGGCCGGCGACCAGCCAGATCGGTGCGAAATGGGCCAGAATGTCGACCTCGATGGCCGCGACCGCCAGGCCCGCGGCGATCAACGCCCAAGCGGCCAGAACGCCTGCGGCGGCTCGCCCGACCCGTTCCCGTGATGACGCCACCGGCTCCCCGAACTTGACGTAGACGCGCCCGCGTGCGCTTCACCTCGCCCTTCATGAAGCTTGCCGACTTCGATTTCCACCTTCCCGAGGAACGGATCGCCCTGCGGCCCGCCAGTCCGCGGGATTCCGCGCGCCTGCTGCTGGTCCAGCCCGGCGCGGCGCTTCGCGACCTGCAGGTCCGCGATCTGCCTGATCTCCTGCGGGCGGGCGATGTGCTGGTCGTCAACGACACCCGGGTCATCCCGGCGCGCCTGAAGGGCGTGCGGGTGCGCGGCGACAGCCGCATCGCCGTCGAGGCGACGCTGCACCAGCCGAAGTCGGGCCACGTCTGGACCGCCTTCATGCGGCCGGGGAAGAAGCTGGCCGTCGGCGACCGCCTGCATTTCGGCGAGAACGACGACCGCGCCTGCCTGCTGGGCGCGCTGGACGCGACGGTCCAGGCGAAGGGCGAGGGCGGCGAGGTCACGATCGCCTTCGACCTGTCGGGCCCGGACCTGATGGCCGCCATCGCCGAGCGCGGGATGATGCCGCTGCCGCCCTACATCGCCGCCAAGCGGGGCGAGGACGAACAGGACCGCGCCGACTACCAGACCGTCTACGCCGCCGAGGACGGCTCGGTCGCCGCGCCGACCGCGGGCCTGCACTTCACGCCGGAGCTGCTGGCGCGCCTGGAGGCGATGGGCGTTGGGTTCGAGCGGGTCACGCTGCACGTCGGCGCCGGCACCTTCCTGCCCGTGAAGGTCGACGATATCGCCGAGCATAAGATGCACGCGGAGTGGGGCGAGGTGGACCCGGCCACGGCCCAGCGTCTCAATGCCGCCCGCGCCGCCGGCGGCCGTATCGTCTGCGTCGGCACCACCTCGCTGCGGCTCCTCGAGAGCGCCGCCGACGAAGACGGGACGATCCGACCCTTCGCCGCCGAGACCGCCATCTTCATCACCCCCGGCTACCGCTTCCGCGCCGCCGACGGTCTGATGACCAATTTCCACCTGCCGAAATCGACGCTGTTCATGCTGGTCTCGGCCTTCGCAGGCTACGAGACCATGCGCGACGCCTATGCCCACGCCATCGCCACGGGCTACCGCTTCTATTCCTACGGCGACTCCAGCCTGCTGTGGCGGGCCGCCTGATGGCCGGCTTCCCCTTCGCCATCGCCGCCACCGACGGCAAGGCGCGCACCGGTGTCCTCGCCACCCCGCGCGGCGACATCCGCACCCCGGCTTTCATGCCCGTCGGCACCGCCGGCACGGTCAAGGCTCTGACCGTCGAGCAGGTCGCCGCCACCGGCGCCGACATCATCCTGGGCAACACCTACCACCTGATGCTGCGGCCCACCGCCGAGCGGGTGAAGCGGATGGGCGGCCTGCACCGGTTCATGCGGTGGGAGAAGCCGATCCTCACCGACAGCGGCGGCTTCCAGGTCATGTCGCTGTCCAAGATCGCCAAGGTCACCGAGGACGCCGTCACCTTCCAGAGCCACATCGACGGCAGCCGCCACACCCTGTCGCCGGAACGCTCGATGGAGATCCAGGCCGATCTGCTGGGCTCGGACATCGTCATGCAGTTGGACGAGCTGGTGGCTTTGCCCGCCACGCCCGACCGGGCCGCCGACGCCATGCGCCGCTCGGCCCGCTGGGGACAACGTTCGAAGAACGCGTTCGGTGAACGTGATGTGCAAAATCTGTTCGGGATTCAGCAGGGCGGCCTCGACCACGCCCTTCGGCAGGAATCGGCCGACCGGCTGCGCGAAATCGGCTTCGACGGCTACGCGATCGGCGGCCTGGCGGTGGGCGAGGGGCACGCCGCCATGTGCGAGGTCCTGGATTTCGCGCCCGGCATGCTGCCCACCGATCGCCCGCGCTATCTCATGGGCGTCGGCAAGCCGATCGACATCGTCGAGGCGGTCTATCGCGGCGTCGACATGTTCGACTGCGTCCTGCCCACCCGCTCGGGCCGCCATGGCCAGGCCTGGACCTGGGACGGGCCGATCAACCTGAAGAACGCCCGCTTCGCTGAGGACGACACTCCGCTGGACGCCACCAGCGATGTCTCCGCCAGCCGCGACTACTCCAAGGCCTACCTGCATCACCTGGTGAAGGCCGAGGAGATCCTGGGGCAGGTGCTGCTGTCCTGGCACAACCTGGCCTTCTTCCAGGCGCTGATGGCGCAGATGCGCGCCGCCATCGCCGCGGGGGCGATGACGGAGTTCCGCGACGCCTTCGCCGCCCGTCAGCGGCCTAGCGGATCGGATACTTCGGCGTAAGCGCGCCGCCTTTGGCCGGCGGCTTCTGGGGCGCGTTCGACGTGGCCTGCCTGACCGCGGCCCGTTCGTGCGAGGGTGTGGCGGGCGGCGTGCAGCCCTTGGCCTCGCCCAGGCCCTTGAGATAGCCGCGCCGCACGTTGCCGGCCACGATGGCCGATTGCACCAGCCGGTCATGCGCCTCCGCGCCTGAGAGCTTGCGCACGAAGCCACGGAACGGGATCGCATCCGAGGCCAGGTCGCCAGCCACGCCCAGAGCGGTCGAACGGCCACGGTCCATCAGGTTCTCGTCGCTGACCGGCACCTTGTCGATATCGGGGCCCAGGGCTTCGTCCAGCGGGCGGATGAGGGCCACCAGCGCGGCGCATTTGAAGCTGCGGGGCGGGCGGGCATAGGGATCGTCCAGCGCCTGGAGCAGCACGTCGGGGATCTTGGCCCGCACGACGTTCAGGTCACGCAACGGCGCGGTGGCGGCGCCCTGGACGCTCTCGCGCTTCAGCTGGTCCGACGTCTTCATCTGGTTCGACGGGTCCGGCGGCGGAGGCGGTGGCGGCAAGGTCACCGTGGGAACCGGCTTCCTGGTGGCAGGCTTCGTCTGGGCGACCGCGGAGCCGGTCAGGCCCGCGACGACGGCCGCCGCGACGATCGTGTGGAGGAGGGGCGCACGCATGATCCACACACCATACCCCCGCATGCGGCGCTGTTAAGGCCATGCTGGCGAAAGCCCGTTTGACTTTCGCTTGATGCCCTCTAGGTTCCGCCGGCTTCGCATCGGCGTCACACCAGACGCGGTGTCGGGGGCCGGTAGCTCAGTGGTAGAGCATTCGACTTTTAATCGAATGGTCGTGAGTTCGAACCTCACCCGGCCTACCAACCTGGAAATGGTTGGCTTTAGAGCGCTCTAGCGCGGCTTTCTCATCTTGGCAGGCGCGGGATCCAGTGAATGGATCAGCTTCCACACCGGCCGCTGCGCCGCCAGCATAAAGCCGGCCAGGGCCAGCCGGAACGGGCTGTCGAAGCTCATCAGGATCAGCACGAACACGGCCAGCGACGGCCAGAGCCACAGCGCGGTAAGGTTAAGCCTTTGCATCCGCCGAGTGGGTCATGCGCCGCGGACTGGCGCAAGCGGACTCGCTCAGGACGCGCAGGCGGACCTTGTCGTGGCCTGGTCGACGACGGGAAGGTCCTTCGCAGCCGGCGTCCTCGCCCCAAGGCTCACCACCTGGGCGTCACGCGCGACGCAGGCCGGGGCCCAACGGGGACGTATCACGATCCGCGTGGGCGGGTTGGCGGGACCGCCCGGCGCTGGCGACAGGTTCAGGGTGCACTCGATGTCCGATCCGTCGCCGGCGGGCGTCGTCACACAGGCTGAGGTGGAGGGCATGGCCGCCGGGTTCGAGGCGCTCTGCACCCGGATCTGCTCCGCGCCCTGCGCGCTCGCCGCGGAGAGGGCCGTCAGGGCGACGACGATGGCCGGCAGCTTCATCAGCGATCCTCCACGCAGGCGATTTCGCCATAAGGATCACATGAGTCGAACGATCAGCCGCGTCCGAGCAGGGTGGCGGTGAAGCGGCGGGCGGCCTGGCCCAGCCAGCGGGCCGGCGGGCGCAGCGCCTCCTTGAGTTCGGCGACCATCTGACGGACCGGCGGGCCGCGCAGGCCGCTGGTCGCCTTTGGGCTGGGTGGCGGCTTCGGCAGCACCTCTATGGTCCTGTCCAGCACTGCCGCTTCGGTGAGCGGCGAGTCGACCGGAGTGTCCAAATGCGGCGTCACCAGGATCGCCAGTTCTTGGTGCGTCTCCCTCCGGCGGGTCGCGTCGATGATCGGGCGCAATATCCGGTCCAGCACCGGGACCTTGCTCAGGAACGGCAGGCTGCGCGCCTGGCGCTCGGCGGTGTCCTGGAACAGCCCGGCGATCAGGAAAGTCTCGCCGTCTCGCAAATCGACCGCCGTGGCGGCGCGGCGGACCTTGAGGCCGGGCACGGTGAAATCCGCGACGCTCAAGGCGACCGATGGGTCGATGTCGCTGAGCTCGGCCTCCAGCTCGACGCGGATAGCGCCGCTCTCCAGCACTGTCGGCTTGAATGTCATGCCCGCGCCATAGGGCCGGAACTGGATCGAGATCTTGTCCAGGTCCTCGGGCGTCGGAAAGGGGAACTCGCCGCCGGCCCGGAAGCTCGCCTTCTCGCCCGATAGCGCGACCAGCGACGGCTCGGCCATCACCCGCAGTTCGCCGCGATCCTGCAGCGCTCGGATCGCGCCGGCCAGGCGGACGCGGCCGGACGTCGTGTCGACTTGCGCCGTTCCGAACGGGCTGTCCGCGCCCACGGGCACGCCCCCGGTGGTGAGGCTGATGTCCGATCCGTTGGCAAGGCTCACGGCGGTGCTGATGTCCTTGAGGCCGCGCGACGTGACCTCGACGATCCGCACGTCGAGACGAACCTGGCTGGCGCGCGCATGCAGACGCGAGATCACCGCGTCGGGTGCGACCCGCTGTGCGAGCTTTTCGGCGATCGCCGCGACTGAGGGGCGCGACACCTCGCCTTCGAGCAACAGGCTGGACGAGAGCTGCTTCACGACGATGGGCTCGCCCGGCAGGGCGTCAGCCAGCATCTCGCGCAGCGCCTGGGCGTCGTAGCCGACATTGACGTCGACCCGCTGCGTAAGCCGTCCCTGGCGATCGTAGACCAGGATGTTGGCGGGGCCGGGCTGGCTGCCGATCACATACAGTCCATCGGCGGCTTGACCGACCTGGATGGTCTCGGGCTGGCTCACCACGACCTTGCCGATGGCGCCCTTGGCCTCGAGACCGATCGCCTTGTCGAGCGACGCCTGGACGGTCGTGACGGGGACCGCCTCGGGGGCCAACTCCGTCGACTGCGCCGCCGCCGTTCCACCCAGCATCGAGACGCAGATCGTCGCGCCAGCCAGCGCACGCGCGGACGCGCGGCGAAGGCCCCGCATCGCTGCGGCGATCGCGCGGTGGAGCTTCATACGCGGCAGAACGCCACAAGGGGCCTTCCAGCAAGCTTAACAGGCGTGGTTTCCCACCTGTTATCGCCCCACGAAAAAGGGCCGGCGGAGCGCCTTCGCGATCCGGCCGGCCCGTGTCGTCTCCGCCGTTGGCGGGGGTCAGTCGTTCGAGGCCGGCCCCTTGGCGAGGTAGGCGTCCAGCGCCTGGCGGGCCACGGCCTTGCAGCCGCTCGATTCGGCGGTGCGGACGATGTCGTCCAGGGTGGTCAGCGTCTCGACGGCCGGGCAGATGCCGCCGCGGCGCGCCCCGAAGGTGCGGCCCGTGGGCGGCGGCTCGACCAGCGAGCGCAGGGTCTCGAAG